>Ga0307489_10000950_pt1 | contig 18534 bp, 28 predicted proteins | sample SB12metaG_FD_202247 | JGI IMG/M metagenome (GOLD analysis project Ga0307489, IMG submission 202247) | Sea-ice brine microbial communities from Beaufort Sea near Barrow, Alaska, United States - SB 1.2 | ecosystem: Environmental > Aquatic > Marine > Coastal | place: USA: Alaska | collected...
AGGACGAGGAGAAGGGTGATAAGTGCGGTTACACTATGAGCAACCAGTCGGGGCCCCACCCGAGCCCACCCGGTGCACTGCAGCCACATCTGGATGGCGCACGTCGATAGCAACATTATGGACATGAGTAATGTGGCCAACTCGGCGTAGGGCCTAGCGAATATTCATAATCTGAGTGCACAACCATCTTAAACCCAGTCTCCCCTATGACTACCCCCTGATTCCCCCGAATCGAGCCTCTCGACCAATCAGGGACGAGGAGAGATGATGCAATGTCCATTGACCAATTAGAGTCCACAAACGATTACGATCAGATTTGATGAGATTTGGTCAAGGAGATCCAATCAATCACAGCTCTCCGAGCCGCCACGTGGACCAATCACATGATGGTCTTCAGGCACGGATCCGTGCCGGAGACTGGGTTTAAGACATTGATTTCGTCGTCAATGACAAAGTAAGCAAGCGTTTTTTCTTTTCTTCTGATAACGTTCATCGAGCCCCAAGGCGCTTCACATGGTGAGCTTGACCGACCCTGTCCGCAAGTAAGCAAGCGAATACAAAATTTAATGCTCACCTCACCACGTCTACAATGACATCAAACTCGATACACCTGGGCGAAGAGTGAAAAGTGTGAGATGTAAACGGGTACACCATGAGCAAACAGTCAGACACCTGTCTCGTAGAATGTTATAGAGCCATGCATGCGTACCGGGTACACTATGAGCACACAGTAAGACACCTGCCTCGTAGAAAGTCACGTATCCATGAATGTGTACCGGGTACACTATGAGCTAACAGTTAGACACCTGCCTCGTAGAAAATCACGCAGCCGCTGCTGGCCACCACGCAGAGCACTGAGCTCTGCGTCTCGGTCGACAGTGCCAGCATGATGTAGACGGTGAACAGGGTGTTGCAAGTGGTGACGGCCACGTTGCAGGGACTTACACTCGCCCACTTCTCAGCTCAACTTGAGCCGCTTTCTGTTCGAGCCGTTTTGCGTCCAGTTTGTGATGAGTCATAACCCATCGACCAGGTTACACGCTACTGAAATTACCCAACGTGTCCCACAAAAACTGTTAACCTTAAGCTGAGAAGTGGACGAGTGTAAGCCCCTGCCAGGTTGGCAGCAGACACCAGGTTGAAGATGTTGCCCAGCGTCTGGTCGCCCGGGTCCAGGGGCTTACACTCGTCCACTTTTCAGCTCAACCTGAGCCGTTTCTGACACACAAGACACCCCTAGCACCCCCTGACACATCTTAAACACCCCCTACACAACCCCTCAATGCACCCCCTATCCCACAGAAAGTGCTTACGTTCAGCCGAAAAGTGGACGAGTGTAAGCCCCTGCCCGGGTCCATGGCGGCGACGTCCAGCGGCGCCAGCGCGGACCCGGCAACCAGGGGCTTACACTCGTCCACCTCTCAGCTCAACCTGAGCCGTTTGTGACACAAACGGCAACCAGGGGCTTACACTCATCCACTTGTCAGCTCAACCTGAGCCCTTTCTGACACATATTGCACCCTGAACACCCCCTGATACTCCTTAATACCCCCTGACACCTCCTAAACACCCCCTAGACAATCCCTGAATGCACCCCTATCCGACAGAATGCGCTTCAGATGAGCCGAAAAGTGGACGAGTGCAAGCCCCTGCCGGCGACGCCACTGAGGAACAGGGCGGAGACCAGATTGACGATGCCGATCCACTCCATCATGCGGCTCTGCGCCTCCTCGAGCCAGGGGCTTACACTCGTCCACTTTTCAGCTCAACCTGAGCCGCTTTTGACGCAAAATACACCGTACACACCCCCTACTTTCCCCCTAACACACCCTACACACCCCCTAGACAACCCCATAAATGCCCCCCTGTCCCGCAGAAAGCGCTTAAGTTGAGCCGAAAAGTGGACGAGTGTAAGCCCCTGCCTCGATCCCAGGCCGTGCACCACTCCTACTCGTTCCCTTGTCAACTCCCTTCACGCATTCACATCTGCGGTGGAGTGCTTATGACGTACATGTCAACGATGGAACCGCTCCTTTGGTCACATGCATGCCTGAATATACCACGCTGAAGTTTCGCGGCTCAGACGGGGAGTGATGTCAACGCGAAGCCCCTTCCCTACCTCGCGAGGCACAGCCAGCATGCCCACTGCCGTGGGGGAACAGGACGGCGTGTAGTGGCGCAAGTTGTCTTTGAAAGCAGCGCTTGAATGCTGAAGAAGAACTTCATGTTTCTGTTTCAAGCGCTTAGTTCCAAGCGCACTCAATAGGGTTTGATGGCAGACGTGATGCTGAAGGTTCGACAATGTGATGCTGAAGGTAAGACAATGTGATGCCCGCGCAACGTGCACCGCCTTACAGGGGGCATCATCGGCAGCCCCGGCTTGCACTCGTGCAGCGTGCGCAACAGGCGTGCGCGGCGTGCGTCATCCTCGCTGTGAAACACGCTGGCGGAGATGCGCTCCTCAATCGTCTCGGCGTCGTCCGTGTGGGAGAACTCGGGCCGCGGCCGCGGGCGCACCCGCGACGTTGCCTGCGCCGCCAGCACGCGGGCCTTCATCATCGTGGCACGTCGCGGGGGTGGCGGGTTGCGGCTGAGGGGCGGGCAACGGTGCTGCTTCGGTAGCCTTCAGCACATTTCATTTGGTGCCCACTTTCCGCGCAGATCCAATGGGTGGGTCGGAGTAGTTTTGGGCGGATCCGGTGGGGGGACTGCGATGGCGCGTGGCGCGGTATGGCCACGATACCAGTTTGATTATTTTCGTGGCCACGCCGTTCGAACTCCACTGCCGGACACGTCGACGTTCGTGGTACACGTGGACTGGCGCGATGACATGGCGCTGCCACCGGCGTCTACAGTAGACGTGGCGATCCCGGTGGCAACGACACGAGGCAAAGTCATCTACGTGGCGGGTCCGGTGGACAGGATATGCCTTGGTGGCAACGACAGTCAGACTTGGAAGCGACGTGGACGTGAGACGTCGTTTCTTCTTCCGCCCTGGCACACTCCTGCGCTCACTCCTCTCTCTCACCGCACCTCCATACCCGCACCCACCCAACTTCTCAACATGGCCGCTTTCCTCGCCGGTTCCCCCGTCATGATCAAGGCCGCGGCCAAGCCCACCGTCGTGCGCCGCCGCAGCACCGTCGTCAAGGCCTCGGCCGGCAACGAGTAAGCAACCCCAGCTGTTTCCCTCCGTTTTCCCCGATGCGTAATCACGTTGGTTCCAAGGCTGGGGTAATGTATATCCCCGCCCGTCTTGCGCGGCGGTGCGCACGCTGGTTCCTGCCTGCCGCACATGGGTAACGCACACGGTGCATATGTGCTTGTTGACTGCTGCGGGTCGAACTTCCATTCGGCGCGCTTGACAGGCGTCTTCCTCTCAGAGATTGTTGATCTGCCACCTGTACACTTGTATGGGATACTCCAACTGAGCGCGAACCCGGTTCGACCAGTGTTTCTGCACTCTAGGCGCCGTGGACCCAGTCCGTGCCCATGTCCCAGTCTGAATCATGTTCCTGGCACGGTGCCTCGCGCCGTCTCTGTCAGCGTATCTCTCGCCGTCCCTGACCCTACCTGCCCCTGTTCCTGTGTTGCGCTCTGTCCCGGATTGCGGCTGTACGACTGTGACGGATGGATTGTCGTCGCTTTATCGGACTCGCCGTTTCTGACGTGATGATCCACCTTCCACTCTGCGCAGGTCCGTGAGCCGCCGCGCTGCCGCCACCGGCGTCTTCGCGTTCTTCGCCGCCGCCGCCACCGCCGCCCCGGTGCGTAGCAAGCCCCGCTGATAACTGCGTTCAAGTGTCCAAAACACATGAACACAAAACACAACAAAAAGAACGCATCCTGTCCGGTTTCCTCGACTCCTCACGAAACAATCCCCAGTATTGGTATTATTCCAAAGTTCCACCACCAACTCCGAGGAGCCCCCGTCCCAGCCTCTGCACGCTGCGAGACAACATAGTGTACCAGTGTACCCCCACGCCACCCCGCAGAGAATTTTGCGTTACATATGTTGCCATGTTGCCCCTCTCTAAAAGGGTGAGCTGGATATTCACTGTCACAAACACAAAACCACCTGTGACTTGTCCAGCTCAGTCTGCTTCTGGACACACACAGTCACACGCTCGCACACACATGTTGCGTTGTGGTCGTCCACCTCCCACCCTGCACCTGTGACCTGGCCATCCATCTACCACCTGACACCTACGCCATCCCATCCCCCATCCACGAACTGACACCCGACCATCCCCCCCCACCCTGCACCTGATACCTGCGCCATCCATCCCCCACACTCCACCACTCTCCACCTGGCCACCCGTCCATCACCCTCCACCTGACACCCGTCCCTCCACCACTCTCCACCTGACACCCGGCCATCCATCCACTACTCTGCACCTGACACCTGGCCACCCACCCCCCATGCTCCGCCCTCCAATCTCCACCTGGCACTTGGGCACACATCCCTCATCCACCACCCTCCAACTGACATGACACCTCCCCATCCACCCCCACCCCACAGGCCTTCGCCGAGACCAAGCAGCGCCGCGCGCCGGTGCCGTACGTCAAGCCGGTAGGGTGGTGCTCAGAGAAACAAGATATCCCATATCGACCCCATATCGATCTCACATATCGATATCGGATCATATCTTGTCACTCTGCGCCTGACCAAATAGAGATGTCGATTGGCGCCTGTGCACGGCGGAGAAAGTGGTGCCAGGTTCCCCACGAGTGGTGCCAGGTTTAGGGTTTAGGGTCTAGGGTAGGGTACCCTAAACGTGGGAGCCGGTGGAGCCGGCGGCCCCGAGGGTGGTGGCCGCTGTGGCTTACGCCGAAAAGCGCGAGACGTCGTCGCCCAAGATCCGCCGCGACCTGGCGGCGCTCGAGAAGTAATTGCGCGAACGCATTTTGAAAACGCAGGCGACAAGTGTTTAAGGTATGACAAGTCAAGTGAAGCTATGACTGACGTCAACTGATATCAATGATATTTACTGGTTTGTGATTGGTTGAGAGGTCAAAGTCATCCTCTGGGCCAATCACAACTCAGCAAATATCTATAGCATCGATTGATATCAGTTGATATCAGTCATAGGTTCACTTGATTTTGTCATATGGCCACGTAACCAACCCAACAGAGATGTGGCGATACTGGTATGGTCACCTGACCAAATGGAGATTTCAATTGGCGCCCATACCAGCCGGAGCCGGTGGAGCCTACGACCCCCGCCGTGGTGGCCGCCGTGGTAGGGCACTGCAGGTTGACCCCAAGTTGACCCGGGGTTGATCTCACGTCGACCCTTGGATGACCCCAAGTTGACCCTGGGTTCTTCCCAAGCTGACCCGGGTTGATCCCAAGTTCAACCCAGGTTGATCCCAAGTTGACCCCATATGGACCCCAAGTAAACCCCGGGTTTCTCCCAAGTTGACCCCGGAGTGGTCCCAAGTTGACCCCGTTTTATCCCAAGTTGAACCCAAGTTGAACCCAAGTTGACCCCGGGTTGACCGCGCTTGGTTGCAACGCTTGAACCTAAATGGCCATGGAACTGCTCTCAAGTTTTGCTGTCAATTATCAACTCGTGCCCCTACACCGCGGCGTACGCCCCCAAGCGGGAGGCGTCGTCGCCTGCCGTCCGCCGCAAGCTGGCCGCGCTCGAGCAGTAATTCTGCGAACGCATTCTTTCTAATGTACCATAGTCAGTCGGCCCCGGAAGGCGCAAGTTAAGCAAGGGACAAACGTGGTGACTATGATGAGGAAATCCTTAGGGCCAACAAACGGGCGTAGACGCATACCTCCCTAGCCTAGCAACTGGAAAAAAGAAAATGAGCAAGCTTTTCTAACGATTCGCCACCGTGGCGAACGCTCCTGCGAAGAAAACGTCATCGCCTGCGATACGCCGAAAAGCTCGCTGCGCTCGAGAGGTAATTTGGAGGCTCAAGAATTGTGCGAAGGCATTTTTCTCAACGCGGGTGACAAGTGTGATAATGGGCAATATCATAGGAACATTCCTTAGGACCTGCCAGGATGCGTGTACCGTAGACGTCGACCTCATTAGCTTAGCAATTGAGAAATACAAAAGTATCGCACCCCTGCTCGCGAGACCTCGTCGCCTGTCGCCCGCTGCGCGCCGCAAGCTCGCGCGCGGCGCTCGAGCAGTAATTATGCGCACACATTTTGAAAGCGCAGGCGACCGGTGTTTAAACTCAGTGTCGGAAGGACATGTCCTGCTTATCTCCTCGAGATCGAGGGTCTATTGACTCAAGGATGGCGACCCGGTCGGACTATCGTCTAGTCGGTCGGTGGGATTTCCGAAATGGACAGTTCTGATTGGTCGAACGGGATTCGATATCATAACTTCGATGCCAGATCCGACACTGAGTTTAAGGTATGATAATTGTCATAAGGAAAAGTCCTTAGGAGAAAGAGAGACGCGTCAGCGTGTATGAGGAGGCACCAGACTTCCGCCGTGGCCCCCATTCTTATGCCCTTCTAGTTTAGGGTTTAGTAGAGGCTGGCGTGATGTCTGTGTACATTTCCTTGTCTGCCGTGCTAACACGTGCACCTCGAAACATGAGGAGGCGCTGCAATGCATATTGAGGTGCCGCAATGATAACAAGTATGAAGGTATCAGCATTCACAGATAGGGTACTCAATATGACACAATCGCTCCCCGCTTGGCACTGCCGCTGCCGCCCCCGCTCTCGTGCACTCCCCGCGGTGGACATAACAGCTGCCGATGCTGAGCGGCGCGGCGGCGGCGGTGGCAGCGGCGGCGGCAGCGGCGGCGGTGGCAACGGCGGCGGCTGTGGCAGCGGTGGCGGCGGCGGCGGCGGCGGTGGCAGCAGCGGCGGCGGCGGGATACATGACTGGAGCACGCGCGGGGAGCGAGCACGGATAGGGGGACGAGACAATGTTTAACCCCAAAGCTATCTAGCGTTCATGTTATTCCGTGGTGCCGACAGCCGCTGTCACGAAACCGCAGGATGTGTACTTGCGCGTGTACATCGATACATGCGGAGGCGCAGCAATGCATGTCGAGGTGCCGCAATGACAACATGTATGAACATAACAGCATTCACAGATAACGTACTCGATCTGTCACAACTACAACTCCCCTCCCGCCTGGCACTCCTGCCAGGCTGCCGCGGCCGCTCCCCCGCTCCCGCCCCCGCTCCCGTGCACTCCCCGCGGTGGATGCATTAGTAGAGCATCGGCAGTATGCCGTATGTTTTACATTCGGTATCCACATCCCGTGGGGGCGTTGGTTCTACGTCCATACAGGTTGGTTCAAGTACTCTTCGTCCTCCTCGTTGTCCTCCTCCTCCTCATCATTCTAATCTTCATCCTCTTCCTCGTCCTCGTCCTCGTCCTCGTCCTCCTCCTCCTCGTCCTCGTCCTCCTCCTCCTCCTCCGAGTTGGACCAGTCACCAGAGGAGCCACCAATCGTCGTCGTATCGTCGACACCCTCAACGTCGGGGCATCCGTGCTGTTCCAACCACTGCATCACCTCCGGGTGCCCGCCGAAAGCAGCGGCTTCGCGCGTATGACCATCCCACGGGCAGTGGTTCTCCCGCGCCCACCGCAACACCTGCAAATGCCCGCCCCCAGCCGCCTCCGAGCACGTCCAGCTGACCCACGGGCAGTGATGCTCCCTTGCCCACTGCAGTATATGCAGGTGACCACCCGCAGCGGCTTGTGCACAGGTCTGCGCATCCCACTCGCAGCCGTGCTCCCGTGCCCACCGCAACACCTGGAAGGGCCCGAACTGTGCAGCGAGTTCACACGTTGCAGGGGACCACGGGCAGCCGTGCGCCCGCGCCCACTGTAGAACCTCCAGGTGCCCGCCCACAGCGGCAGCGTGACTGGTTTTCTCGTTCCAAGGGCAGTGGTGCGCCCGCGCCCACTGCAGAACTTGCAGGTGCCCGCCCGCAGCGGCGTGGGCACAAGGGTTGTCCGACCCGAACCAGTCCGGCGCGCCCCAGTGGCACCCGTTCGCCTTGGCCCAAGCAAGCCGCTCGACGGACGTGCAGATATCCCGGAGCCGGAGCTGCACCGTCACTCCATTGGGCAAGCGCGGGAGTTCCGATGCCAGCACCGCCGCCAGCCACGGCCGTCCAACCTGCGCGAGCATGGTGCGATCCGTGGAGGCAAGCCGCCGCAGCACCTCCTCAAAGAAAACTTCGGGCAGCTCGTGGAGCAGGCGGAGCAGCAACACCCCCTTCCGCTCCGCCACGAACGCCCGCCACCGCGCGACGACGCGCCGCGCAACCTGCACGACATCGGGGTGGGTCACCACGAGCAGGGGGTGAGCCGCCGACGCCACGGCGTCAGCTTCCACGCCTGCCCCCGCCTGGAGTAGCGTGTTGAGATCTGGCGCCTCCTGGATCCCGGCGTTCGCTTCCGCGTGCAGGTGCGCGACCTCTTCGTCCCCCTCCCACTCCGTGGCGATCACGAAGGCCGCGTGAGTCGCGGCGCCCGCGGCGACGCTCACAGCGCGGCCGGATGCGTCGCGTGGCGGCGGCGGCGGCGCAGGGTCGTCCGCCACCCCGAGGCTCACGAGCACCACTCGGTCGTCGTAGCTCGAGGCGGCAGTCGAGTAGCACACGACTGCCAGAGTGACGGTGATCATCGTGCGCGAGGTCGCCGCTGGCGAGTCGCGGCGAGGCGGTTGCGAGGGGGGAGCGGGAAGGGGCAGGGACACAGGGGGGCGAGGGGTGGCAAAGTGGGCGTGGGGGGCGGCGAGCAGCGAACGTTGTGGCTCGCACAAGAAGCGCGGCGGCTGAGTCGTTGTCCCGCCCAGCAGCCCAGTGCCCGCCCGACCATACGAGTCGTCTTCTTGGGGAGCTACTTTGACGGTTTCTTGGCTGGAACCAACCTTGCGACGAGACAGGAAAGCTCTCATAACGCTTCACAGCACCGGGCGCCCCCCCCACCACAACACACCTGTAACACGACATGGCGTTGCAGAAGTCCATCCTGATCACCGGGTGCTCCTCCGGCATCGGCCTGGACGCCGCCCGAACCCTGCACGCTCAAGGCTGGCGGGCAGGGGCTTACACTGGTTCACGTTAGAGCTCAACTTGAGCAACTCCAGGACACGTTCATGAGTTGAGTTGGGTTATACGGTGGGCAGAAGAGCTCAAGTTGAGCTGAAATGGGAACGAGTGTAAGCCCTGGGTGGCGGGTGTTCGCAGCGTGCCGGCAAGAGACCGACTGTCTCAGGCTGCGGCAGGAAGAGAGCCTTGAGACGTTGCTCATCGACTATACCAAACCGGCAGGGCCGCACGCTCCTCCACCACCTCCTCCTCCTCCTCCTCCCCATCCTCCTCCTCCCACTCCTCCTCCACCACCTCCCCTCCTCCTCCTCCCCTTCCCCCTCCTCCTCCTCCTCCTCCTCCTCCTGTCCTCCTCCTCCTCCTCCTCCTCCTCCTCCTCATCCTCATCCTCCTCCGCCTCCTCCTGCCCCTCCACAGCACGAGGGGCGTGCCAGTTGTCAGCGCTACCGCCCCACCCATTTGCACCCTCGTCCCTCCAGGCCGCCACCTCATTGGACGACAGCGGCGTGGCCTGCCGCGACAGCCAATCAGCGAGCACAAAGCTGCCCTCCAATTGGCTGGTCTCTGGCAGAGACAGAGAGACGCGTCAGCGTTTATGAGGAGGCACCAGGCCCGCCTTGGCCCCCGTGTCTGGCAGATATTGCTCGCAACCTCATAGGATGCTGCTAGATGCAAAGGCCCTTCGAGGTGGATACCATCGCATCGGGGTAGGGCGTTACAAGTCGACAGTATGAACACTCGTGTTGACAGCGTCTATGGTTCGTGCGCTTGGAGCTTTAATATGGTTACCCTTTAATATGGTTACCTACTTTCGACGTTTGCCTACAATTTCAACTTGAGCCGCTACATCGGGGTTGGAGTACGTGCTGGGCAGGAGCTTACACTCGTCCACTTCTCAGCTCAACCTGAGCCGTTTTTGTCACTTAAACTCCATGGACCACCCAGCGTATCCCACGAAGCATGCTCATGATTAGCCAGAAAATAAACGAGTGTAAACCCCTGGAGCTGGTTAGGGACTGCTGGATAGTGCTGCTAGCTCGCCACGTCCTGGAATGGCATTGCCACTCATTAAACCAGGGTTCATGATGCGCTTGATTATGTGACCAGCATTATGCAACAGTCCCTCTTGGTGGGCGCGACGGGCGGCACGCTGGACGCGCTGTTCAACAATGGCGCGTATGCCCAGGCCAGCGCCGCTGAGGCAGGCCTGATACTTGCACCCATACCATATGCATATATAGGAGGAGGGAGAAGGAAATGACGAGGGGGATGAGGATGAGGAGTAAGTGGGAGGGGGAGGGGGAGGTGGAGGAGGCGGAGGAGAAGGAGGAGACGTCTCAGAGCTGTGACTTTGCGCCCAAAAGTTTCCGTTGTTTGCCAAACGGACTGAGCTGCGGGGCGATGCATTGTTCAGTGACGAAAAACAACTGCTCACCGCTAAGTTTGGTTTGGCGCGTGCCCTATGCCTTGGACTGCCCCACCGACGCACTGCGCGCCATCTTCGAGGCCAACTTCTTCGGCTGGCATGACCTCACCATCCGCGTCATCAAGGTAGGCCACGCACGGGGGTTATTGAGAATAACGTCTGCACCGACGGCCAGATCACCATAAACCGCCAGATCGACTTTCGCTAGACTGAGGGTAAATGCCCACAGGATGGTCTGCGGTCGGTCGGCGATAACGAATCGAGTATGTGTGTCTGTATGAGCATTCACTCACAACCTCGCGAGCGTCGATCTGGCCGTCGAGACGTTGTTTCTCAATGATTCCCGTGCCACGGCTGATATTGCCAGCCACCTCATCGAGACGAATTGTGAACCCCCGCAGTGGAAGCGTGGTGGCTGGTGGGCTCATGATAACCTGTTGAGCAAAAGGCTCCACGAGGAGTGCATGATGTTCATCTTTGTATGATACCTGGTGGATTCTCAAGTCTCAACACCCGTGTGAACCCTTATTTCTTGAGTCCAGTGGCATCCCATGACGTGGCGACCAGCATGTGCCAGGCTCCACCTCAAGGTGATGCGGAATCAAGGTAGCTTCGGGCGCATCGTGCAATGCTCGAGCTTCGTCGGCAGCGCCGTCATCCCCTTTCGCATGGTTGGGCCTGATTCGTTTCCCCATTACAAGTACGATATCGCCGTATGATTCCTCGTGTGCTGATTCTCGCGGCATCATACCCCTTATGATGTGGACGAGAGACAGAGGGAGACGCGTCAGCGTGCATGCGGAGTTCTCCATCCACGGGGGCCAAGGCGGAAGCCTGGTGCCTCCTCATACACGCTGATGCGCCTCTCTCTCCCTAGACCCCATCCTACTCGTATCATATGATGTGGCCGGCATCATTTACTTGGCCCTCGCGCTTGGCCTACTCCTGCACGAAGTTCGCCCTGGAGGCGCACTGCGACGTGCTCCGGTCAGGCCCCATCAATGACGCCGCGTTTGCGTATAAGAATAATCACGCAGAAACTCAACGTTTTGGCAATATTGTGTATCCCGCGAGGCTTTGCTTTAAATGTCACAGTTGGCATCATATGACATGCTGAGTGCTATTGATGAGGCCTTGCGCTGCGCCTGGAGCTGGTGGACACGAACATCAAGGTAGGTCGGTGCTGGTTGACCCTCGCTGTGAAACCCACGGTGAAAGTGCCTGAAACGGAGCGCTTGAAACTAAATTGTGACGACCTGCTTTCAAGTTTTGCTTTCGAATTCAACTGGCGCCACCACATCAAGGTGGTATCCATCGCTGTCGGGTAGGGCCTGCCAGATATCGCCTCCATGTCATCCATCGCATTCTGTTTCCTCTTTTCTTGACTTTAATTCCATCCTATGACGTGGCAAGCAATATGTGTACTGAGCAAAAGGGTCCTCGAGAAGTGAGTGATGTTCATGTTTATGTTTGTTGAGTTATGTATGAGAACCTTCTGGGTTCTCGGCAATGTTCCAGGCCCCACCGTCAGGCCCATCCGCACAGTTTTAACCCCTAGCCCTAAATCCTAAACCCTCAGTCCTTAACCCTAGACAATGTATCAGGCCCCACCGTGCGGCCCATCCGCACGGCGATCCGCGAGAAGAGCCGGCCGAACTTCGAGCGGTGGATCAAGCCCAACGTGGCGAGCTCCGCGTTCCGAAGCTACTACGAGAAGGAGCTGATCCCGCGGCTCTGTATGGCCTGTTGTCATACCCCGGTCATTGTTGAGAGGTATAAATACCCGTCCCCGCGCGCTTGCGTGCGGGTCATTACATGGGGGCCAATGCGGAAGCTTGATGACTCTTCATACACGCGGAAGCGTCCCTCTCGCTCATCATTGAGTGATCAGACACCAGAGTGACCCGTATGGAGTGCAGGGGTTCCTCATTTTCACCGAATGGATGCTCTTTCAACTTTGATGCCGGGCCTTTCACTTGGATGGCCCGTACACGAAAGACCCCGGGGAGCTGGAGCCGGCGGCGGTAGGGACGACTGGATCGTGCTCGCCATGTCATCAATCGCATCTTGACCCTTCGTTTATTGATTGAAAATGGCATTGTATGACGTGGCGAGCTAGCAGCACGACCCAGCAGTCCCTAGGCGGCGGTGACCCAGGTGCTGCTTCACGCGCTGACGGTGCGGCGGCCGCGCGCCCGTTATTCTGTCACGTGGTAGGGCGGTGCAGGTGGAGTGGTGGACCCTATGAAACCAAGTTGAAACCGCTCTAAAACCAAGCGCTTGAAACTAAAGTATGATATACTGCTTTCAACTTGTGCTTTCAAATTCGACCTACGCCGCTACAACGTGGATGGCTAGGAAGTTCCTGTTCCTGAAGCGGATCCTGCCCGTCTCATTGATGGACTTGTTCGTCATGCGGGCCGTGGGGCTCGCGCCCTACACCAAACTCCACCCGTAGATGAAAACAGAGAGGGGACAGGGTCGCCATCCTTGAGTCAATAGACCATCGCTTTCAAGGAGAACAGGAGGACTAGTCACTCCGTCACTGAGTTTTAGCTCTCGTATGGCGCGGCACGGTGCGGGGCGGCACAATTCTATGTCATGAAACTGACTGTATAAACACATAAGACCTTTGAAAGTTACAGAGAGTCTGCACCGAATGAGCCGGCGATTCGCTGGAGATGGCTTTACACTCCGAAATCCAGATCAGTAAGCACGCGATGCGGCGCGGCGCGGCGAGGCGAGGCACAAACATTTTTCAATATAAATTTAAATGAAAACAGAGAGATGTTGCGCGAAAGAGGGGGGCGCCATCGCCACCCTGGAAGGGAAACCTTTGAAAATCACGAAGACATTGACCGCCAAAGATGGCGACAATACTACAGGAGATTGGTGTTCCACTAAAAGATAGAAACCGTTGTTAAATCTCGAAGACATCGCACGCCATGAGGGGTGGGCAACACTACAGGAGATTGGTGTTCTACTAAGAGAGGGGAAACCTTTGAAAATCTCGAAGACATTGCACGCCAAGAATGGCGACAATGCTACAGGAGATTGGTGTCCACTAAGAGAGGGAAGCCGTTGTTAAATCTCGAAGACACTGCACGCCATAGATGGCGACAGTACTACAGGAGATTGGCGTTCCACTAATAGGGGGGAAACCTTTGAAAATCACGAAGTTATCGCCACAAGAGGTGGGCGGTACTACAGGAGATTGGTGTTCCACTAAGACAGGGAAACCTTTGAAAATCTCGAAGACATTGCCTGCAAATGATGGCGACAATGCAACAGGAGATTGGTGTTCCACTAAGAGGGGTTCCAATCACGAAGATATCGCATGCCACAAGAGGTAGGCGATACTGGTAATTGGTTTCTTGGATTTGAATCTTCGATGACTGGAGATACTGACGAGAGGGAGAGAGGGAGAGGGAAACCTTTGATGATGACAGAGACATCGCACGCCGGCGTTGCAACCCTTTACTTCCCGCCGCCGCCGTCCGCCGCGATGGCCTTGCGCATCTCGCGGTCCTTCAGGAACGCGTACAGCAGGCACCCGCGGGCAGAGCCTGGCTCATATTGCCCGCCACGTCAATATTATTCCTTTTCACCCATGAAACGAGGGTTCAAATGCGTACAATGACGTTGCGGGCACGGGGGGCAGGGCGAAAGCCTGGTGCCTCCTTATGCACGCGGAAGCCTCTGTATACACGCGAAAGCGTCTGTCTCTATGACGAGTCGGACAATATGTGCCAGGCCCTACCCGCAGAACGCCAGGCCCACCCCGGTGATGGTGTCGCGGCTGGCGTTGGTATCGAAGAACAGGAAGCCGCCGCCCAGCACCAGCACCGTCTTCAGGTGCCCGATCACCTCGTCACAGGGCCGTGCACTGCTTCCCTGTTTTGCTTACCATCAGCACCTTCGAGGCGTACCTTAAGTTGGGTCAGGAAATCTTCAGGTGCCCAGTTACCCAGTGCCACGGCGGCACACTGTCTCCCTCTCCTGCTTATGGTAAAATGCGTTAAGCCAGTTAGCGACTTTGATTGCTAAGTCGTCCAAATGGAGAGTTCTGATTGGTGGAACGGGACGACTTAGCACGCTACGTCGCTATGTGGTCTGATGCACGTTATCGTACCATTAGCACCATTGAGGGACACTCCATGTTGGGTCGGGAAGATCCCATCCAATCTAGTTGAACCCAACATCCTATTCACTTGAACCTGACAGCCTATCGAATTTCTCAAAACGTGCACCCATCGTTCCAACATTGTACAGCTAATGAAGCGCACGAGTGCGAGCCCCGCCTGGTAGGACACCGGGCTGGTCTTGCCCAGCAGGAAGAACGTCGCCGCATTCACCGCCACCGCCAGTGCGCAGGTGCCCGCCACCACGTTGAACGCCGGCACGCACGGGCGCACAATCCTCCACTTCTCGACATGACGCGAGCACTTTGTGCGGGATACGTTGGGTGGTTCGAGGGTTTCGGTGGCAGACACAGCTCAGGTTCAGCTCAGAGGTGGACGAGTGGAAGCCATGTACACTCGTCCACTTTCAGCTTGACTTGAGCACTTTTAATGGAATACGTTGGGTGGTTTCAGTGACGCAAAGGCTCAGGTTGAGCTGAATAGTGGACGAGTGTAAGCCCCTGCCGGCATGCTCCACTGGAAGTCGAAGTACGCGGTCTTCTCGTGGATCCAGTAGTCCCACGCCGGCCCGATCACCAGCAGCATCGCGCCCTCCATGGGCCAGGGCCTAACACATACTGTTCACAGTGTTAAGGAGGCTCTGTCGGCGGTAGCCTTGACACCAGATTGGTGTTGTGTACCCATTTCGGTGAATCTGGGGAGTCAATTGACGGTCGATTCACCATATATCGCGATGAATGCCCACATGCCGATTATTGAACTCTGCTGGGCGTTAACCGCCCTTTGAGCCCCCACTTGAACTGCAAAGTTGTTCACCAACAAGTCATCCAATGGATTTCGAGCCCTCGTGTATTGAGTCAGGTGACAGCCTATGACGTGGCGAGCAATGCCAGGCAAGGCCTTACCATGGGCGCGACGTTCATCAACATCTGGAAGGAGTTGAGGTCGTGCGTCTTCTGCATGGAGTTGGTGTAGATGCTCACCAGGCACACCAGGCACGTGGACATGAAACCTGCGAGACGCGGCGAGAGAAGCGGAGTGGAATTGAGTGAACGTGAGTGAGTGGAGTGGACGCAAGTGAGCAGAGTGGACAGGAGTGGAGAGGAGAGGAGAGGAGAGGAGAGGAGGAGGAGAGGAGTGGAGAGGAGTGGCGAAGAGAGGAGAGGAGAGGAGAGGAGAGGAGAGGAGAGGAGAGTTGAGGTGTGGAATGGATCTCAGTGAGTAGAGCGAACACTCGTTGCAGGTCGTCGTACCCAAAGCTATTGATTGACACGCCACAGGTCGACACACATCTCAGCAAAAACCCACCGAAGAAGCAACGGGGGTACTTATAGCTGATAATCGCCACTTTATAGGTCGATATGGAGGTCAAGAAGCAACTCACCGAAGAAGGAGCCCAGCGGGTTGAGCTGCACGTCCGTCATGGTGGCCGTGCCGATCCCGGCGAGCAGGATGACCAGAGACAGGCTCACCTCCGGGCAGGGACTCATCCCAAAAGAGCAACCCGTCAGGTGACGCGGCGTGAGGCCCTGAACGGCGGCGACCAGCAGGGCGGCGGCGGCGGCAGTGGTGCAGTGGTGCACTATGAGCAAACAGCCAGGGACGCCGCGTCAGGCCCTCGGCAGTGGTGTACCGGGATACTATGAGTAAACAGTCAGGGACGCCGCGTCAGGCCCTCAGCAGTGGTGTACCGGTGCACTATGAGCAAACAGCCAGGGGTTGCCGTTTCAAGCCCTGCCGCGGGGCTCGGCAGCTTCTCCCCAAACACCATCCGCTGTATCACCACCGTTCACCAGGGTCGGCCGGATGTTGCTCGCCACGTCAGACGAAGCCTTTCAACTCTATAATCGAGCGTTCAAGTTGCGTGGGATGACGTGGTGGGCAATGGGCATGGCAGAAACTGCTCGCCACGCCTTGTGACGCCGTTTAACTCTACCAACGAGGGTTCAAGCTGCGTTGGATGGTGTTGCGGGCAATACGATTTAACCTGGCAGATATGGCTATGGCTCGCCACGTCATACGACACCATTTAACTCCACAAACGACGGTCCGAAATGCGTAGGATGACGTGGGGGGCAATGTATTCCTGGCCCTGCCGTGCACGGCGCCACCAACAGCTTGCACATCTGGTAGAACGACACCGAGTTGTGTCCCAGCGACAGGTTCTGAAACCCCGTTGTGTAGGGCCTGGCAGAATTTGATCGCCACGTCATACAATGGTTCGATCATCAACAGAAGCACGTCCACCACTAAGTCGCGGGGCACCGTGACCGCCTCCCGCCGCAGCCCCTTCTGCGTCACCGCCTTTGGGCGGCAGAGTGACCAGTGGGGGCGTGACAGGTGGGGGGTTAGGGCAGCGGCGGGCCACGGCCATCGGACGTGTCCGTGTCCCCATGCCGCGGAGTGTGAACCCTCGTTCTTGAGTACCATGGCATTCTATGACGTGGCAAGCAATATCTGCAAGACCCTACCATTGTGACGGAGTCCATGAGTGAAAAGAAAAAGTTGGCCCTCATCGGCATCTTCTTGAACTCAAAGAAGCCCATCAAGTAGCGGCGCAAGTTGAAATTGAAACCAAGTTGAAATTGAAACCAAAACTTGAAAGCAGCTTTAAGGTGTGTAAGTTTCAAGCGCTTAGTTCCAGGCGCTTTCAACTTGGGTTTAATAGGGTCAAGCTTAGGGGCTTACACTCGTTCCGATTTCAGCTCAACTTGAGCTCTTCTGTCCACCGTGTAACCCGACTTCACTGATGAACGTGTCCCGGAGTTGCTCAGGTTGAGCTCTAACGTGAACGAGTGTAAGCCCCTGGTCAACCTGCAGCGCCCCACCATCTTCATGGCGGCGAACAGCGTGATGGACGTGAACACCAGGTGCCAGCTGTGTGGCGGGAGTGGGCAGGGCGAGTGAGTGAGTACGAGTGCGTGTGAACGGAATGGAATGGGTGAAAGGGTATTGGGGCCGCGCCGACTCATGTGTGGCCAGGACAGGGAGGAGGAGCCGGCGAGCGTGTGCGGGTGCACTTTGTGTGTCGGGGCGAAGGGCTAGGCCGGGAGAAGGAGGCGGCGAGTGTGTACGGGTGCAAACTACGTGTGCGGGGACGAGTGGCCAGGGCAGGGAGGAGGACGCGGCGAGCGTGTGCGGGTGCATTGTGTGTACAGGGACGAGTGGCGAGTGGCAGGCAGGGAGGATGAGTCGGCGAGTGAGTGCGGGTGCACCGATACACTACGCGCAAGCAGTGGAGGCGGGGGGCGCACCCCGTGAGCGTGACCATGTACGTGAATTCGTAGGTGGTGAACAGCGCCTTGTTGAGCAGCACAAGCGTGACGCCGGACGCGATCGAGGTGACCATTCCCGCGCCCACCTCCAGGCGGAACCGCGCCACCTCGCCCGCGCGGTCGAGCATGGCGCCCGGCGCTGTCTGTTGTCCGCTGTCTGATGTCTACTGTCGACACGCGGCAATCCAGTGCTCGCTGCTAGCCGGCGGCTGCTGGCCGCTAGCTGCTGGCCGCTTCCCGCTGCCGCTGCCGCCGCGCGCGCGCCGTGCCTGGGGCGACCGAGCTTGGTGCCTACAGCAAGCCAAACCTTGATTCGGAGCTTTTGGACTTCGTCTGCGCGCTTCAGCTCTGTCCTTTCCGACGCGACGCGGCGCTCTGGCGCGAGCGGCGGCGACGAACGGGGGCGGAGTGGCACGGCGCGGCCGCGGGTGCGGTGGTTGCGGGTGGTGCGAGCGACGCCGCTCTTGGGCAGCCAAGCTGGGAGCTCAAAAAATCACCAAGGACGTCCGCATAAACATTCCTGAAAATCCGGGGCCGGATACTGTAGCCGGATAAACAAGCAGCTGCGAAAACGAAATCCTGGAGACTCGCAGAGACGCGCCACAACCGACGCGCGCGCCCTCGGCCCGAACCGCAT
>Ga0307489_10000951_pt1 | contig 18533 bp, 34 predicted proteins | sample SB12metaG_FD_202247 | JGI IMG/M metagenome (GOLD analysis project Ga0307489, IMG submission 202247) | Sea-ice brine microbial communities from Beaufort Sea near Barrow, Alaska, United States - SB 1.2 | ecosystem: Environmental > Aquatic > Marine > Coastal | place: USA: Alaska | collected...
CCTCCTCCTCCTCCTCCTCCACCTCCTCCTCCTCCTCCTCCGCCTCCTCCTCCTCCTCCTCCTCCTCCTCATCCACCACCTCTACGCCTCCTCCTCCTCCTCCTCCTCCTCTTCTGCCTTCTCCACCTCCTCCTCCTGTTTCTCCTCCTCCTCCTCCTAATCCTAATCCTACTCCTGTCCTCCACGCTTCTGCATGTGCAGTTGCACTGAAGGTCACGATCAATGTTGGATCCAGTGATTATTCTCAATGACTCTCGCTCCTGGCAGCGCACGAGGCCACCTGCGCCAGTGCGCCGAGCGTGGGGTGCGCAGCCGCCGCCACCGGCTGCGCGTGGGAAGGATGGGCGTCGGGGCGCGCGGCGCACGAGACTGGGTGCTCGCTCCTTGTGACACCGTCGCCACCGCGCCCCCCGTGGGGGACTGCCATACGCAAAGCAGTTTTCTGAATCTTCGCTCGGCGAGCGCGTATGCGCGATATTACTGATTCACCGGTCTTCCATACGTTGAAAACCTCGCTGACATGGCACTGGATGGGCACCTAATGTGTTCTGTCTTTTGCGCGCAGGGTCTTCGCTCCAGCACCACTATCCGTGCGCTGTGGGATGCTGCGACGTATCGCGTGCCGCGGGGGGCGGGCACCTGGATGCGTTGAAGTGGGTGCGGGAGCGCGGCTAACATTAAATCGCATAAATATTATCAGTAATCATGGAAACTAAAAGCAAGGCAAGGTGCTACAGGGTAAGATGCCAATTACAACACAGAAGCAGGCTGGTGGTGCAAAGACGCGTTCAGTAATGCCCAACTAAACATTGGGGGGGAAATCTCGAGAGCTAGCATCCCGGAAAACACCTTGAGGCGTTTGAAATTATCCCGCGTCACAACGCTGCCGCCCTTCTCTCCCAGTTATGATTAAGAGAATGGCGACAGAGCCCTTGATTCGCATTCCGGATGACCGATTAGCTTCAATCATTAGACCACAATACCACCTTTTAATAAATATCCCCCCCAGAATTGTCAAGTATTCAAAATTCCTCGACAATCTCTGCGTCGTCGTCCTCATCGTCTGACGACGCGGCGTAGCGCCCCCGCGCCGCGCCGCCCGTGGGTAGGGGTGTATCAGGGGTGTGTTAGGAGTGTATTAGGGGTGGATGAAGAGTGTATTCGGGGTGTATTAGGGGTGAATTAGGGGCGTATTAGGGGTGTAGTGGGGGTGTATTAGGGGTGTAGTGGTGGTGTATCAGGGGTGCATTCTGAGTGTGTTAGAGGTGTACACAGGGTGTAGGGTTGTATAAGGGGTGTATAAGGGGTGTTTAGGGGGTATACAAGGAGGAGTATTAGGGGTGTACAACGGGGGCCGCCCTGCCTGTTGTCGCCGAGCGCCCCGCGGGCTGGCCGTATGCCCCAGCAATCCCCAAGTCTGCGTGGTTCCCGGCTTGCCAAGTTTCATCGCTTATCGAGGGTGCCGACGCCGGGACCGGGGCTGGGGCCGGGGCCAGCGCCGGGACCGAGCGCCCGTATGCCCCCGCGATCCCGGTCTGACCCGTCGTCGATGTTCGCTCCGGGTCTGCGCGGTTCCCTGCTAGCCAGGTGTCACCGCCCCTCGAGCCTGGCCCCGCCGCCGCACCGGGAACTGACGCCAGGGCTGGAGACATCCGCGTGGCTGACATGTTAAGTGCAGGCGCGGACACGGGCACAGCATCGGGAGCTGATGCCAGGGTGTAGCGACGCAAGTTGAATTCGAAAGTAAAGTTTAAAAGCGTTTCATCCATATAATAGTTTCAAGCGCTGAAGCCATAGGCGCTTTCAACGGGGTTTTTTTACTGTCAACCTGTACCGCCTTGCCGGGGCCGCGGCTGGGGCTATCCGCCTGGCCGAATCGTCCATCGAGCGTGCCCCCGCCGCCGCGCTGGTAGCTGACGCCGGCGCCATCCGCCGGGCCGACATGGGAGCCGACACCGGCACCGCCATTGGCGACGGTGGCGGTCGCCGCTCGCTCGTCGCGCCGACTCCTAAAGCCTGGCAGAAATCGCTTGCCACGTCACAAGATGCTATTCAAATCAACACATGAGGATTCAAAGTGTTCTGGATGACGTTGCGGGCATCGGACCAGGCGGATATTGCTTGCCACGTCACAAGCTGCCGTCGATCTGAATACACGAGGGTTCAAAGCGCGTTGGATGACGTGATGAGCAAGATCTGCCAGGTCCTACCGGTACCGGGCGCCTCGGTCCACCCGTACGCCTTGCCCTAGGGACTGACAGTGATTGCTCGCCACGTCACAGCAAGCCGTAAAAATGAACAAACAAGCACTTCAAAGTACGTGAGGATGTTCAAAGTTCGTGTGGCTGTGGATGACGTGGCGACCCTGGTCATATCATGCCTTAAACTAACGAGGGTTCATAGCGTGTGAACCCTAAACCCTAAACCCTAATCACTAAACCCTAAACCCTAACGCAAGTGGATGTTCAAAGCATGTGGATCTTCAAAGTGCGTGTGCGTGCCAATGACGGGGCGGGAAATGTCTGCCGGGCCAAGTGCGTGTGCGTGCCAATGACGGGGCGGGAAATGTCTGTCGGGCCCGACCTTGCCACCGTCGAGCGGGCCCCACACCTTGGTGCTCGGCGGCGCCGCCTTTGCCGAGGGCCAAGTGGACAGTCCTCACCACGTCAGGTTCAGGGTTTAGGAATTAGGGTTTAGGGTTTAGGGTTTCAGGTTTAGGATTTAGGGTTTAGGGTTTAGGGTTTGGGGTTTGGGGATTAGGGTTTAGGGTTTAGGGTCCACTCGGCCCGACCTTCTTCTCCGGTTTGGGCTCGTCCTGCCTCACCCCCTTGGTGTACCGGCGCAAGTTGAAATTGAAAGCAAAGTTTGAAAGGCATTATCGAATACGGATTTCAAGCGCTAAATGGTGCATAGGGGGCCTCCCCCATTTATCAGTGTGAGGAAATAATGGTCCATAGGGGGCCTCCCCCATTTAGGAAACCAACGCGTGTTCAACTCGGATTTCAGCTGGTTTCAACCTGCACCGCCTCACCTTGGTTTTGAATTGCAGCACCGCGCGGTCGTGCCCCCCAGCGGTGAAACACCGCGTGTCGTCGTGGGCGAAGCGAATGCACATTGCGTGGCTGGCGTGGCCCTGACAGGAGGGGCATTGCGAACGAGCAGAGTGACAAGATATCACATATCGATATGGGAGATGACCGTGTCGATACTCTCATCCCATATCGATATCCAGGATGACCATATCGATATACTGTAACCCAAATCGATAATACATATCCCATATCGATATCCCTATCGATATCTCATTGATGTCCGGTCTCCCATATCGATCTCCCATATCGATCTCCCATATCGATCTCCCGATCATATCTTGTCACTATGCGAACGAGCACGCCAACGAAGATGGGATGATGTAATACAACCTGTCTTCGGGGTGGACGGTGGTACAGGCTCGCGGAGGATGAGGAGGAGATTCAATGTTGGTCGAGCGCTTGTTTTCACCGTTCCTTCATGATGCATGCTTGTACAGACACGCGGAGGAGGAGTAGGAGACTCAAGGTCAGTCGAGTGCTACTTCTCGACAACCCTTCGATGCGCATATATACGCGTGGGGGCGGCGGAGGAGGAGGAGGAGGAGGAGGGAGAGGAGGAGGAGGAGGAGGAGGAAGAGGAGGAGGAGGAGGAGGAGGAGAAGGAGGAGGAAGAGAAGGAGGAGGAGGAGGAGGAGGAGGAGGAGGAGAGTCAACGTCGGACCAGTTCGATTCCGTAATACCCCCCCTGCCTTGTACTCACGGTAGGGGGCGTCGTTGAAGACGCACGGGTAATTGAAGAGCTTGATCTTCCCGAAGTCGTCCGATGTGGCGATGAATCCCGCGCCGTCCAGCCCGTCCACGCCCTCGCAGGTCACCGCCTCCTCGCAGGAGGGTCATTCAGAACAATCACTCAACCAATATCGGAGCATGACTTACTTCTAAATTGAATGCTCATATGGACGCGCGGAGGAGGAGGGGAAAAAACAATTTCAGTGGAGTGCCTGCCGATAACAAACGTTCAAACCGAGATCGATCATGACATACCTCCAGGTTGAATGGCGATATACACGCGCGGAGGAAGGAGAGGATAAGGAGGATATTCAACGTCGGTGCTTGTTTTCAAGAGCCCCCGTACCTTGGTTTTATCGTCCAGGTAGACCTGCCCGCACTGTGCCCGGTCCACCGCATTGACGTCCGTGCCATCCGACCCGTCCGGCCAGATGCCCATGACGTAGGGCCTGGCATACATTGCTCACCAAGTCATAGGATGCCGTGACGGATAAAATGCACCGGGCTGCGGGCTCGGGTGCAGGTCTTGGCAGATATTGCTCGCCACTCTATAGGATGACATTGAACTATGACAACAAGGATTCAGAACTATGGAATCGATGACGTGGCTGGCGATGGGCGTGGCAGATGTCGCTCGACGCGTCATATAATGTCATTCACTTCAGAATCGAGAATTCACAAGTCGTTTCGATGACGTGGCAATCATTATCTGCTGGGCACTACCATAACGTTGAAGCCCAGTACGGAGGTCCAGCTCTCCCACTGTGCGTCGCGCTGGTTTTGCAAAACTTGCTTGCCGGTCAGCGGGTCCCAGTACAGGATTTCGTAGCTCGCACAATTGGTCTGCAGGATTCGCCATCTGCCAGGGGGTGACACTCGTCCACGTTTCGGCTCAACCCGAGGTTGTTTTGCGGGACACTGTGGGTGGCTTCAGTAATTTAGTGACAAATACGTCTCAGGCTGAGCAAAACAATGGACGAGTTGAAGCGTCCACGGTTCAGCTTGATGCGAGCACCATTTGTGGGATACGTTGGGTGGTTTGATAGAATTTCAGAGAGAAAAACGGCTCAGGCTGAGCTGAGAAGTTTACGAGTGGAAGCCCCTGCCGACCGCGCATGGCCGGCGGGTTATACAACGGGAGACTCCAGTCCAGGTGCGTCACAGTGGCCTGGTGGCCCTGGCACCGCGACAGGTGGGTGTAACCCATGTCTATGGTCCATTGGTGTACATATGCACTATGAGTAAACAGTGCAGCAATAAGCACACAGAGCGGGAATGAGCAAGCAGTCAGGAAATAAGCAAACCGTCAGGGAATGCGCAAACAGACAGGGAACGCGCAAACAGTCAGGGATGCGCAAACAGTTCGGCAATGAACCAACAGTGCGGGAACGAGCAAGAAGTGCGGACAAAACCAGAGTCAGACCCTGCCCTTCTCCACGTCGTACACGTCAACCACCAGGTCGTGCGATCCCGCAGCCAGGGGCTTACACTCGACCACTTTTGAGCTCAACCTAAGCCGTTTTCTTTCACTGGAACCACCCAATACACCCAATGCATCCCCCGAAAAATGCTCAGGGCAAGCAATAAGGTCGACAAGTAGAAGCCCCTGCCGGCGGCCAGCATCTGCCGCGGTCCCCCGCAATACTTCACGTCGTCCACACCAGACTGGAGGGTCATTGAGAACAAGCACTCGACCGATATAGGCGCCTGGTCTACCATCAGGGTGGATGCTCGAACAGACGCACGGAGGAGGAGGAGGATGAGGAGGAGGAGAAGGAGGAGGAGGAGGAGGAGGAGGAGGAGGAGGAGGATGAGGAGGAGGAGGAGGAGGTGGAGGAGGATGAGGAGGAGGAGGAGGAGGAGGAGAAGGAGGAGGAGGAGGAGGAGGAGGAGGAGGAAGATGAGGAGGAGGAGGAGGAGGTGGAGGAGGATGAGGATGAGGAGGAGGAGGTCGAGGAGCAGGAGGAGGAGATTCAGACTCGGTCGAGTGCTCGTTCTCAACAACCCCCCTGCCAGACTGGCATTCCTTCAGCATTGTCAGCGGCTGCAAGGTGATGGCATCGATAATCGCAACCTTCCCAAACTTGCCGCCAATGGCGAGGTGGTGCCCCGATTCTGCCGACCCCCCCTCTATCGTCATAGGGGTCCACCCAGCAGGGACTGATGGATAATGTTCGCCATGTCAGAGCATGTCATCTGACTCAAGAAACGAGGGCTCGAAATGCGTGAGCTGACGTGTCGAGCACTATCCATCAGTCTCCGCATCGTGTCAGGGATGTCTTTCATCTCAAGAAACGAGGGTCGACACAGCGCGTGCCGAGCACTATCCATCAGTCCCTACCACCCAGGGAAGTACTGCGCGTTGGCCGAGACGGGGTCTTGAGAAAACGCGATGGAGCGCCCCACGACGCCTGTAGGTGAGGTCCGCAGTAAATTACGTTCCTCGGCATTCCACAAGAACACGCGGTCGGCTTCCGCCGCGGACGCGAATATTGCCGGGTTGCGCGGGTGCGTCGCCACCGCATACAAGTCAGCGGAGAGCAGGGCCCCGAGCGCGAATACAGAATTTTGGTTTTTTCAAGTGTCAGACCAGGCAGGAGGAAGAGGCTGGGGAGGAGAAGGGAGGATGGAGGAAGGAGACGGGGGGAGGTCGGAGAAGGGAGGATGGCACAGGATGGAGGACGGGACTGTGTCAAACCAGATATGAGGCTCAGGTGAGTGTGCAAGGGAGTAGAATGGGGCGAGCATGTAACAGTGCAGCTGATCGAAAAGTGAAGAATTACATCCCCTACCCATGTGCCCGTGCACCTGCACGTTGATCTCCGGCGTGCTGGCGCCCTTCTTATATTCCACTTCCCATATGTCGCAGCGGTGGGTGCCCATCACAAACTCCTAAGGGCAGGGCCTGGACAACGTTGCCCGCCATGTCATCGACATGCATCGTAGCGAGCGATGTCTACCGGGCGCATTGCCCGCCATGTCACCGACTCGCATTTCGAAATCTTGCTTCTTGGCTGTCACGGTATCCCATCAGTGCCCCTTGATGGGCTGAATCCTGACAGAGTCTGTCCCCTCGACCCGGTGAAGGGGTTCAGTTGATGCTCACTATGTGAGTGCCTTGGTCTCGATGAACGTCAGTGAAGAAGAAATAAATTGTATTGACGTGGCAGGCAGTATATGCCAGACCATACCTGGGGAATGGCGCCCCCGGGCGTGGCCGGCGGGCGGCAGTCCAGCGCGCGGAACGCGGGCGGGCCCTCGTTGTGGAACGGGCTCGTGATCTGGAAGCTGTTCGGGCCGTTCTTCTCGCCAGGCGACGCGAGCTTACGGTACGGTCGATTGAAACATTTTCCGCCACTTCACAGCACGTCATTCAACTCACAGAACGAGGGTTCAGATATACAACGCGGTGCTTGACGTGGAGAAGAGCCATCATGATTGACTGGTCCCAACCTTGCGCAGCAGCACTACAGCTTTCTGCTCCAACGGCGGCTTGCCCGCGCCCTGGGTGGAAGGGCGGCCCTTGAACGCCACGCGGCCGTCCTCCACCTGCCACGTGTGCACCCAACCGTCGGCGCCGCCCGACATGAGCGTTTTGCCGCTGGGTAGCGCCATACACGATACAATCGTTCCGCACAGTGTGATCATAGTGCACCGGTGTACCTGCTTACACTCGCCACTTCCGCCTCCTGCTCGGACACTCGATCCCTGATTCTTTCATCATGGTGCACCAGTGTACCTGTGCACACTCGTCACATTCTTCGGTGTTCACGAAGAGGAAAACCGCCGTGCTTCATGGAACAATTCTGGGTCCAAAGCTGTGGCGTGGATTAGACATTCGGTGTCAGGCCCTGCCGTCAGCGCGGAGGCAGAGGCAGCGGATCCCGCCGAAAGTGGTGGTGCCGTCGTTGAGGTGCACGCGCGGGCCCGGGCCATGCGCGGCGTTGACACATTGGACCAAGTTAAGCTTCCACTTCACGATCATCTTGCTGCGCGGGTCCGCCGGCACACCCGAGTTGCAGAGCCTTATTTCCTTTCCCCCTCTTCCAGCTCAAGCGCCAGCCGTTTTATCCCTAAAACCACTGGCAGTTGTCCCACATCTTTTCACAATGGGGTCGCCCCAAATCTTACCACACTGGCAGTTGTCCCACTCAATATCTCGAAGATGCTCGAGTGGAGCTGAAAAGGGAACCGTTGGCCGGACCAGGGAGGAGGATGCGTCGAGGCAGGTTGAGCTGGGAAAGGGACGACTGGCCAGGCCGAGGATGCGGTGAGTCAGGTGCAGCTAAACAGACACACTAATTCAAGGGCCTACCTTGTTGTTCTCGTGCGTGACGAGCCACACACCGAGTGCGCCGGACGGAAACCCGGTGATGATGACGTCCTGTCGGGCATACACCGCCGACACCACGCTCTCGCCGCCCTGCGCCACTTGACCGATCCCGCCGCCCCCGCCGCCCTTTACGCTACCCTTCACACTACCCCTCACGCTCCCCTTCATGCTGCCCACCGACGCCCGAACGCCGCCCGCACCGCCCAGTGAAGCCAACGTCTTTGTTGTCAACGAACAGGTAGAGGTCCTCATATCCATACCCGCACCGGAACCAGTCGTTTCTAGGTTAACGTCTGCCACGCGCTGGCCGTCGTTGCGCAGGCCCGTCTCACCCAGCCACTGATCGCCCACCCTCCGCCATACCTTGATGTGCTTGGTGCCGTATGTGATGAACTCTTCCATATCCGGGAACGGGTTCCAGACACACCCATACACCATTGGTGGAAGGCCGTTCATGCCCTGTCCTTCGCCCACCAGTTCAAAGGAGCCATCGCCCACTTTCCAAGAGTCCGCGCCGCCTCCTCCCTCCCCGCCGCCACCCTCCCCGCCGTTCTCACCCGGCCCTTGGCTCCCCTTGATTTGGGGGCGCAAGTTGAAATTGGCAGCAAAACTAAAAAAACAATTCAATCGCAGTTTAGTTTCAAGCGCTGGAACCAGGCACTTTCAACACAGGTGTCAACTTTATGGGAACAGCTGCTGGAACGGTTGCTGGAACATTGATGCACAGTTGCGGAATGGTTGTGGAACGGTTGTGGAATGTTGTGGAACGGTTGTGGAACGGTTGTGGAACTGTTGTGGAACGGTGGTGGAACGGTTGTGAAACGGTTGTGGAACGGCTGTGAAACGGTTGCTGTGACGGTAGCTCAATCCTGCACTTCCCCACCTTGCGGGTCTTCTGCGGCTGGGTTTCTCCGGCGCCCATCGCGTCCAGCTCTGCCTGATTCGGCTCCGCAGTCGCCGGCGTCTTCTTCTTGTTCCCCTCGCCGAATGTGAGGGACGAGTTCAAACCCGCTCGCCACGTCATAGGATGTTATTTGACACAGGAAGCGAGGGTCTGAAACGTGTTGGATGACGTGGCGGTATTCAGGATGTCTCTTTGCTGAATGTGAGGGATGTGTTGCATAGGCTCGCCATGTCATGAAACGGTATTCGACTCAGGAAACGAGGATTTAAGCTTTGACGGATGCTGTGGCGGGCGACATTCAACTTTCCTTGCCGTAGAATGCCAGCCTGTCCACACGCTTGGCCGGGCCGAAGGACCACCCGGGGACGGGCTTGGCTCGCTCCATCGCCGCCTCGTCACCCTGCTTGCTCCACCGCCACACGAACACGGTGTGCCCGTCGTCGGAGTTCACCCCCGTGAAAGGTCAGTGCAGGATGCAACCTGGCTGCTTACTCGTGGTGCACCAGTGTACCCATCACAGTTTCACACCGCCGCATCCTCCTCCGCGACAACTCACTTCCTGACGGTGTGCTCATAGTGATATACCCGTGCCCCTACCGCCGTGAGGTGCTGGCCGCCATCTGCCTGCGAGAACCCCACGGCGATTATTCCGCGCATCCCCGCCGGGTGCGTGATCTTCTGCAGCTGATGGCACGTCATGGCGTCCTGCACCAAGGGACGTATTCAATAATACAGCATTGTTCGGAGGTAGGAGGTAGAGGAGGAGGCGAGTTTGTGACCGGAAGTACCAGATGCAGGGTGACGTTCCATTGCGAGTTGCACTGCTGGAGCATGATATCGCTCGTGAGGGGCCAGCTCGAAAACAATGATGCTCTGTGTACATTATGTGGTGGAAGACGTGGCAAGAGCCGGTACACTGAGCGGTGGATGAGGTGTATCAATCCCCTACCCAGACGCACACAAAGGGGCAGCGGCCGAGCTGGCCGGTAGCTACCCACTCGCGGTTGGGGTGCACCACCAGACAAGGCCCTGCCATCGGTCCATTCCCAGCTTAACTTCAGCACATTGCAGTGGTCCCAGGAAGGGAATCGGCTCAAGTTGAGCTGAACAAGGGACGATCGTTCCGTTTTCAGCTTAACTTCGTCGCCTTTCAGTGGTCTCACGTCGTGTCAGGGAGGAAACCGGCTTAAGTTAAGCTGGGCAAGGGACGATTGCTCTGACTCGAGCCTAACCTAAGCTCCTTTCACCAGTCTCAGGTACTTTCAGGGAGGAAACCGGCTCAAATTGAGCTCAACAAGGGGTGATTGGGAGACCATTCAGCTCAATTTCTGCAGCTTTCAGTGATTTCGGGTGTGTCCCAGGTAGTAAACCAGCTCAAGTTGAGCTGAACAAGGGACGAGTGCAACCCCCTGCCGCGAGACACTTGATGTCGTCGTCATGGCCGAAGAAAAACCTCTGGCACTGGCCCTTCTTTTCCAGCTTGTCTTTGTCCAGCACCACTCCCACCACACCGCAGGGGCTTACACTCGTCCACTGTTTCAGCTCATGGTAAAGACTGTCTGCGGGATGGACTGAATGGTCTGTTTGCGGGATCAACTGAATGGTCTGTTTGCGGGATAAACTGAATGGGGTCAGTCTGTGAGCGACAAAAACGGCTGAAGTTGAGCTGAAACAGTGGACGAGTGTAAGCCATGGTGCAGCCCTACCGCCGCAGTGTAGTACACCACCTCTCCCGAGCGGAGGTAATACAGGTTGGGCGCCGTGTTTTCTAGCCCGGCGTACCCGTACACGTGCTCCAGCTCCAGCTCAGCTTTGGGTGCCTCGGTGTAGGGGCGCAGGTCGAATGTGAACGCAGAAATCGAAAACAAAAGGTGACGCCAGTTGCCTCACCGCTTAGTTTGAAGAGCTGAAATTGAGTAAAGTTTTAGTTTTAAGCGCGGTCACCAGGCGCTTTCAGGCAGGGTTCAACCAGGGGCTTACACTCGAACACCTTTGCAGCTCAGCATAAGCACTTGTTGTGGGGTGAGCTGGGTGGCGTCCGTCTGTCAGTGACAGAAGCGGCTCAGGTTGAGCTGAAAAGTGGACAACGTGCACCACCCCACCTTGGAGGAGCGCACCACATTTTCTGGGTCGAACTCTGTTGGTGGGAACACGCCGCCCTTGCTGTAGAGGCGTAAGTAAAATTGAAATAAAGACATGGAGAGCAGTTTATAATATTGTAGGTTGAAGCGCAAACACTTTTACCAGCATTAGAGTCTGTCCGCTTGAAATGACGGAGGGGGGGAGTTAATGCTCACCGTGTGAAGCGCCTCGGAGCTCGAGATACGTAAAACGATAACAACATAAACAATAGACGATTGCAACGTTGGTTTCTCAAGCTGCACCACCCCGCCTTGCACTTTGGGTAGAGCACCTTGCCATCGAACCCAAAGTCGCAACGAAATTTGGGCATAAACAGGCGCTTTCAGCGTACGTGGTTTAAACCTGCACCGCCCTACCTTGCACTTTGGGTAGAGCACCTTGCCATCGAACCCAAAGTCGTCGTGCTCCTCGTACCCGTGGTGGTCTGCCTCTTTGGCGTCCAGTACTCCCTCCATGCCGAGGAGCCTGGTAGTAGGGTCAAGGAGAACAACCACTCGAACCGAGATCGGCACATGACTTATCTTCACGATGAATGCTCATATACAGACGCGCGGAGGAGGAGGAGGATGAGGAGGAAGAGGAGGAGGTGGAGGAGGAGGAGGAGGAGGAGGAGGAGGAGGGGGGAGAGGAGGAGGAAGAGGATGAGGAGGAGGAGGATGGGCAGGAGGAGCAGGACAAGGAGGAAATGCAACGTCGGTGGAGTGTTTGTTCACAATGACCTCCCTGCCGCGAGGGGGAGGTCAACAGCGCCTTGATGAACACCTCGTACGGCATGTACCCGTGGTGGTTGTACCCGTACTTCACGAAGATGGCCGCCGCCGCCGCCTGCGTCACGCCGCCTGGTAGGGCCCGGCGGAAACAGCTCAGAGCATCACAATGTGGTGACAGACGAACTCACAGGGTAGCGAAATCAGACAGTGGCGACATCAGATGGTGGCGACATCATAGTTTGGAGGAAGTCTCGAGTTAGGCCAGGGAGGAGTATGCGGCAAGTGTGTCAGTGTGCACTGGTACATTCCGAGCAAACAATTTGAGACAGACACATATATAACAATCAGTTCAGCGGCAAAGGGAACGTGTTTTTGGCCAGGGAGGACGATGCGGCGAGTGTGTACATGTACTGGTACACCTCAGCGAACCATGCCCTACCACCAGGCCGCACCTCCTTCGTAGCCTTTCCGTTCACCGTCTTAGCGAAGACCTCGGGTTTGAGGTTGACGCAAGCGAAGGTGGAGTCGAATTTCTTCGGCACTTTGGCTTTCTCGAGCGCGTCCAACCCGCCGCTGCCGCCGACCAAGGCCTGACAAACATCGCTCACCACGTCACAGGATGCTGATCACCTCAAGAAACGAGGGTCAAGACAGGGCCTGACAAACATCGTTCACCACGTCATAGGATGCTGGTTAAATCAAGAAACGAGGATTAAGATAAAAAATGAATGATGTGGCGGGCAATATATGCCAGGCCCTACTGCCGCCGACTGTTTTCATTTGAGTTTTCTTGGGTGAGATCCTCGGTGACTCTGATGCGTCCGGAAGTTCCCCCGTGTGCACCAGAAACTCGCCAGACTCTGCCACGTTGATTGTGTTGAGTTTCGCATCAGCACCCTTCAGTGTCATTGACTCGAGCGCCTCTGCCGCCGCCGCGCCCGCCGCCGCCGCGCCCGCCGCTGCGGCACCACCTCCCGAGCCCCACACCGAGTTATAGCGGCGCAAGTTAAATTCGTCAGCAAAGTTTGAAGGCGTTTCATAATATCTTAGCTTAAAGCGATGAAACCAAGCTGTGTACCCGGGGTCAACCTGAGTTCAACACGAGGTCAACCTGGGGTCAGACTGGGGTCAACCTGGGGTCAACCTGGGGTCAAGCTGGGGTCAAGCTGGGGTCAGACTGGGGTCAAGCTGGGGTCAAGCTGGGGTCAAGCTGGGGTCAGTCTGGGGTCAACCTGGAGTCAGACTGGGGTCAACCAGAGGTCAACTTGGGGTCAGAATGGGGTCAAGCTGGGGTGAAGCTGGGGTCAGACTGGGGTCAAGCTGGGATTAACCTGGGGTCAACATGCACCACCCTACCGAGAGGAACATCTCCAAGTCGCAGTCCCCCGTGTTCCGCCCGTTATTCCGCGCCTTGTCGTTTTTCTGAAACACCCGCGTGAGGAAGTCCCGCTCCGTCCACGCAGGTGACTGTGACTTGTCATTGTACGTTTTAACAACGAAGACCAGGCTCCTGCGCATGCGGTCCTCGCAGGAGGGTCATTGAGGGCAAGCACTTGAACCGATATCGGAACATGCCGCATCTTTAAGGTGCATGCTCATACAGATGCGCGGACTCGATTTAAACCATCTTATCAGCATTTACCTTCGCCCTGACAAGCGACCCAATTTCGGTCGAGTGCAAAACGTTGCTTCAGGGCGAATGCTAACACAGGCGGGCGGAGGAGTAGGAGAAGATTAGACATCGGTCGAGTGCGTGTTCGAAATAATCGCCCTGCCTCTAGGGATTGCACGGCGCGTCGGATGCTCCGCTCGGGGTCCCGCGCCCACTGCTCGGGGGTGTCACCCGTCCACGGGGCTGTCGCCGGGTTTCGGTCCAGTCCCTTGGTCAGCGCCACAATGTGCTCGTGCGGCGGCAGCCCTCGCAGTGCCTTCAGCCGCTCAGCATCCAGGAGACCGGAATTCGGCATCTCCAGGCTTTGCCGTAGTGACTGGAGCTTGGACGCCACGGGGCCCTGTCTATTACTGCCATAGCCACCAGTGGAGTTGAGCGCCTTAGGTGCCGTCTTTGTCAGCGTCTTGCTCAGGCCTCCGCCGCCACCGGAGCCCGCGCGTGCCTTGGCCTAGGGCCTGGTTGATTATGCCTGCTCCGTCATACGTCTCATATTGTAAACCCTCGTGTCTTGAGTTAAGTGCCAACCTGTGACGTTGGCAAGCATAATGCGCCGGGCCCTACCTTGTCTAGCGGGTCCCCCTCGTTGTACGGTACTCCGTGGATCTGCGTGCTCCAGAAGGGCGGCAAGTCCTTCGGCGCGCCGGCCGACGAGCGCCCGAGAAACTGCGCCTCGACGCAGGGTCTGACGTTCATCGCTCGCCTCGTCATAGGACGCCAACTTAAATGCTGAAAAGGCAAATGGGTGATACGGCGAGCAATGTCTGTCAGAAGTCATGGCCTCCTACCTCGACTAGTTTCTTCTTCTCGGCGACGCGCTGGCGGATGGCGCTGTTGGCGGCGGGGGGTAGGGCCTGGCAGACATCGCTCTCACCACGTCGTAGGATGCCGTTAAATTCAACACACAAGCAGCACAACGGTTCAAAATGCGTGTCGAATGCGTGGCGGGCAGTATCTGCCAGGTCCTACCGGGGGCGCGCGGCAGCGGCGGCGGCGGCCCGGGCGCGGAAGTTGGGCGGGAAGCGGGACGCGCGCCGGTGGCGCCTAACCCGCGGCGGGTCTGGTTACCCGCGCTCGACAGCGTGTCGTTCAGCCCACCCTCCCCCATCGTGCCCCGGAGCTCGTACTCGTAGGGTGCTGACTGCTGAGAGGGGCGCGTGTAGCTGTTTACCGGTGCACTATTTGCGAGCAGTCAGCCCACGAGTGGAAACTGGCCTGTTCAGTAAGAGGAGGGTGCGGCGAGTATGTGCCGGTACACTGTGCGCAACCGGACAGTCCACGCGTGGCCCCGACGCCCGAGGCCAGGGAGGAGGGCAGACTCTGCCGAATCTTCAGAGGGTGCCGTTTGAATTGGAACCCCGCACGCTGCAGAAATATCTCTTGTCTCCTGGAGTATACGTGAGTGGTGTCACCAACAGCGGCGGCACCGCAGCTGCTTGACCGGCGAGGGGGGTTGTACCCACGACGCGACGCAGCCGCGGGAAGCCGGGTCGGAGTTCTGCGTGTTGACCTGCTTTACGGCGTCTTCAAACCGACAGGCCGAAATCCTGAAAACGCTCTGCCGCGGTTGGCCGGGCTGCCGGGACGCGGACGGCGCAAAGATTTTAGGTTTAGGGTAGGGTTTGGTTTACCACTCAACCACGAAAAACCCTAACCCTCCCAGTCCGCTGGTGTGTCAGTGCGATGGACCTACGCTACGCTACGCCCATCGCGTTGCTCACCTCTTGAGACGCGCACACGCAGATATGCGCCGGTCCGTCATCGCGCCGCCCTTCGCGCCGCGGAAGGACCTGGGCAACCGGGAGGCGCAGGCGTGGGCGGCAGCGCATGCGGCGCCAGCGGTCGCCCCAGCCTCCTCCTCATCCTGCTCGGTTCCATGCATCCTCGTGTTGCTGATTGCCGGCATCGGGCGGGGTCTTATTACTCTGACTGTTGGCTCACAGTGTACCATTGTACCCGTGTACCCGTTCGCACTGCTCATGACAATGCGGGCCCTCTGTCGCAGCCTCTGGGGTTGCAGGGTCTCACTGCTCGCCTGCTTGCTTATGGTGTGCCAGTGTACCTTGTTCACATTCGAGACTGGACAGTGGTAGGTCCTCGTCCCCATCCCCTCCGCCCGATGCCTTCTCGTGCCGATGCGTGCTCGAAGCGAGCGGGGGGCTCACCGCTCGCTCCCTGTCTGGTTGTGTGCCAGTGTACCAGCCTACATGTTACACTCGAAACTCGACGGTGGAAGTGTTTCAGGAACTAAGCGTCTCAAGTTGAGCTGTGAATGAAGCCATTGGAATACGGCCTTGGCATCAGGCTCTTCGCGTTTCGGGATGACATAAACATATCTTTGCCGAAACCCTCGGATGTAGGGTCCGGCCACTTGAAGAAAATCGTCCCCTGGTTGCTCATAGTCTGATAGTGTACCAATGTACCCGTGCAGGCCAGGGGCTTCCTCTCAATCACATCTCATCTCAACCTCAGCGTTTTCCATCACTGAATCCACAGAACTTTTGTATCAAAACTAGTTCACTGCTCAGGTTGAGCTGAGAAGTGGACCAGTGCTAGCCCCTGCAGGCAGGTAACCGCGGCAATGAACGTGGTAGGGCGTGGCAGTTATTGCTTGCCACGTCATGGGACGCCATTTCACTCAACCTGCGAGGAGATAAATTGCGCTGGACGACGTGGCTCGACTGATATTCCTCACCACGTCACAGGATGCCATTTTACTCTGCAATCAAGGTTCAAATTGCGTGTTGATGATGTGGCATGCAACGCGCCTGGCAGGTATTGCTCGCCACGTCATAGGCCGCCATTCAACTCAAGAACTATGGTTTCAAAGTGCATGCCGATGCCGTGGCGGGTACTGCCCCTGGCAGATATTTCTCGCCACGTCATAGGCTGCCATTCCACTCACTAAACGATGTAAGGACACGTGACACCACGCGCGACGATGATGCATGGCGGCAATATCTGCTCGTCCCTAAGACATGTTCCGCGGCGCCAGCGGCGCGCGCAACACAGCGCCGCGGCGGAGCGGCGCCGGCGGGGTGAGTGCAGCGGGCGGCAGCGGCGGGGCCGTAGAGGGCGGGGGCGCAGCGGGCGGCGGGGGCGGGGCGAGCGCGGCGGGCGGCAGCGAGGGAGGGGACGGAAGTAGTGGTGGTGGAGGTGCTCCCGGTTCTATCAACATGTTTCAGCAGACTCAGGAGACCCAGGAGATTCTTGAGAGTCAGGAGATTAAGAAGGATCAGGAGACTCAGGATAATCAGGACGATCAGGAGGATCAGGGAGCGTCCAACCCAGAGAGCCTGGGGAGCGCCGGCGAGGGGCCTGGGGACGGGGCCGGGGAAGGGACCACGGCGCAGCGAAATGAATGGAGCAGCGACGAACTGATACATACGAAAGAGAAGCAGGAACTTACACTCGTCCATTTTTCAGCTCAACCTGAACCGTGTTTGGCACTATCAGGCTGTTACCACCCAACATATTACACGCCGAGCGCTGACGCTTTGCCCGCAACTCTGTATGGGCATTCAACCTGTCGCCCGCTTTCCCGCGCGGAGCGCTGACGCTTGGCCCGCAACTCTGTATGGGCTTTTCACCCAGGCGATATACTTAAGTCGGCCTATTGAAGCCCCTGCACAGAGGCAGACGCTGAGCGACCTCGCCGCCAAGCACGAGGCGGAGATGGAAGTCGCGGTGGCGGCGGCGGCGGACCGTGCCGCGCGGTTGAAATGGAAGAAGGTCACGGCCAGCTGTAAAGTCACAGAGAAGGTGGGGAGCGTTAACGGGTACACCGGTTCACTGAAACGGGAGTCGGGTGCCCATAGCAGGGGTTTGACGTGCCCATAACAGGGGGGGCAGGTGCCAATTGTAGGGGGATCAGGTGCCCATTACGGGAGTCTAAGGTGCCCATTATTGGGGGGCCAGGTGCCATTGTATAGGGGTCAGCTTCTCACGACAAGGGGTTCAGGTGCTCATTATAGGAAGGTAAAGTCCCCGTTATAGGGGGGTCAGGTGCCCATCATAGGAAGATCAAGGGCCCATCATATGGGGTTCAGGTGAGGGCGGAGGATAAGGCGAATGTCCACGGGTACACCACAACACAATGAACAAACATTCGGAGAACGAGTGGTCAGACCCTAGATGAAGGAAGTGAACCACACGGTGCGGCAGATTCAGAACGCGGAGATTGTCATGGACCCGTACCCGCACGTGCAGGTGATGGACGTCTTTCCGGATAATCTGTACGCATGCATGATGCAGCATCTGCCTGAGAAGACGTCCACGGCAGGGGCTTCCACCCGTCCACTTCTCATCGCAACCTGAGCCACGTTTATCGCCGCAACCATTCAACATACCCAACATATCACAAAAAGTACTTTTGTCAAGCCGTGAAATGGACGAGTGTGCAGGGTCTTACACTCGTTCACTTCTCAGCGAAATCTGACCCGTCTTTGTCATTGGAATCCTCTGTAAACATCCGATGTGTCCATGAAGGATTGCTCGCGTCAAGCCAATAAGTGGACGAGTTTAAGCCCTTGATCTGCCTGAGAGGACGTCCATTGCAAGGGCTTTCACACGTCCATTTCTCAGCTCAACGTGCGCCGTTTCTGTCACCGCAACCATCCGATGTATACCACAATGAGCGCTCACAACCGCTCAAGCCGAAATAATGACTGACAAGTGCACGCCCCTGATATAAGGCGGCATACACGCACATTGACCGCCGCGTGGGTCGGTATACCCTGGTATGGCCTGTCAGATAATGCATGCCACGTCATCATTCACATTGTAGACCCTCGTTCCCCGAGTTCAATGGCATCACATGACGCGGCGAGCATTATCTGTCAGGCCCTATAATGCCCGCCACGTCATCTTCCACGTTGTAGACCCTAGCTTCTTAATTTAAGCGGAATCGCATGACGATGAAGTGGCGAGCATTATTTGTCAGGCCCTATACCCT
>Ga0307489_10000952_pt1 | contig 18527 bp, 18 predicted proteins | sample SB12metaG_FD_202247 | JGI IMG/M metagenome (GOLD analysis project Ga0307489, IMG submission 202247) | Sea-ice brine microbial communities from Beaufort Sea near Barrow, Alaska, United States - SB 1.2 | ecosystem: Environmental > Aquatic > Marine > Coastal | place: USA: Alaska | collected...
TGACTGATACACGGCCGTGATTAACGGCATCTTTCGGCTGACGGAGCGCGGCGAGATTGAAGTCAAGGGCAAAGGCGCAATGCGCACGTACTACGTGGTAGGGACCGGCGGATGTTTCCACATGGAGCCCCGGAAAATTGTATTCACATTCCCGCTGCAAAAGACCCCAAGGCCCGATATAAATACTGCAAAATCCGCCCAGATCCGCCCAAATCCGCCCGAATACAACCCCGCATCCGCCAAAATTCACTCAAACATATGCTTCCAGACAACCCCGGTTTCTGTACATTTCCGTGATGGCACCCCGATCACTGTGATATTTGCTTCGCCCCTACATAGTGGACGGACTAGCCGCGGACGCCATGGAGACCGGGGAGCCGGACAGCGCGCTCGTGCGGATTCCGACGAGTAACCGCATGCTCGGCGGCGCGGGTTCCATCTCGTTCGACAGCGAGCTGCGGCGCTATAGGGGCCCGAACCGTGGGTGTTTGAAGGCTGGCAGCAAGCTCAAGGTAGGCCGGAGCAAGTCGACATTGGTTGAGACCCTTCACGGATGATTTCAGCGCTTCAAGCAACGGGGCCATGCAGTCCGCGCAACTGCCTTAATTAAGGCGATTTCAAAATCTTCCCCGATCTTGGACATCGTTTTCGCGTATGGGCATTTCGACTGTGAGATTTGATCGCGCGCCGCGCTACGAAACAAACTTGGATATGGGATAGAGGTTTGGGGGGGGGGAATCTCGTACGTGAAATGTCCAAACGCGATCCAAGATCGGGGAAGAATTTGAAATCGCCTTAATTAAAGCAGTTGAGCGGACTGCCATGGCGAGAGTATGTGTGGTGCCTCTTTATACACGCGGAAGCGTCTATCTCCTCTCCTCAATGCACGAAACAGAACATGATAAAAACCTTAAAGCTTTTGCTTTCAATTTCATATTGCGTCGCTACATGATGACGACGAGCACATTCGTGCTTCTGGGCGTGATGGCGGCGGCCGAGAGGGAGGAGTATCGGGAAGGATGGGCGCGGGGCACGAAGAGCTACAAGCACGGGGGTCAGGGCGGATGCCCGGTGCCTTCTGATTCACCCGGAAGCGCTTTTCTCTCGCAAAGCTTCAAGTCGATTGATGTCGCCGGGTGGGTCGGGTCGCGAGATATTTCAGAGCTCCGGAACGGCGGTAGTTCTGAGGAGGATGAGCGGGCGTCAGGGGCAGTGGCCGTGGTCGAGGGCGTCATCGTGCCCGGAGGCAGAAGTAGCGGCAGCGAAGGCGGCGGTGGCGGAGGTGGCGGTGGCGGTGGAGATGACGACGATTCGGGTAATGACGGAGGCGTGGGAGGCGGCGGCGGAGGGGGCGTGCTAATGAAACACATAACCGAAGAAGCGAGCCTCACAGGTCCAGCCGAAGCAGCGAGGTCCGAGAGCGAAGCGTGGTAGCGCCCGTCAGAAAGTGTTTGCCACGTCGTACATCGCACTTCACACCCTCGTTTAATGCTCTCAATGGCACGCTATGACATGGCGAGCAACATGTGTCAGGCCCCAAAGCGAGGCGAGAGCCGAGGAATCCCATTGCCGCTCTCCTGCGAGAACCGAGAAGGTCCATGGTCTCTGGCTGGGGCGAACGGAGGAAGTCGTTCGTCGACTCCTCTCTTCGCGAGCACCGGATGTCAACCGTCGCTTCCTGGCGCGATCCACGAAAGTCTAACGGTGCTATTTGGGCCTTATCGAGCAAAACCATGACGCCAAGGCGTGAAGCGAGAATCTCCATCCTCTCTGGCTGGGCAAAGGCAAGGCGGTGCGGAATGTCACCAGCTTGACCCCGGGTAAACCTTAAACCCTAAACCCTAAACCCTGAACCCTAAACCCTAAACCCTAAACCCTAAACCTGAGTAAACAGCGCTTGTGTTCCATAGGTTGAAGCCCAAATGTGAAGGTACACCGGAAGACTTTGCTTTTCACTCCATCTTGAGCCGCTACAACAAGGAAGCAGCTACCAATCGTGAACCAAGGAGTTCCATCGTCGCTGGCAGGGGGCAGGAGGAAGGCGAGGACGAGCTGATGTCTCCAGAGGAGGCCGCTGCTGTGCGGTGCGACGCCAGGTTAGCGCTGCTGCGGGTCTCTTCGGCAGGGTTGACCCCAGGTTGACCCCAGGTTCACCTCCGATTGACCGCGCTCGGCCTCATTGAAGAGAGCAATATTTTGATGAAACGCACTTTGAAGTGTTTTTTTCTGTTACCTTGCGCCGCTACACTCAGGTCGAGCTGTTCCAGACCACGCCGTCGTTTCGGGCGCGTGAGGCGGAGAGAGACAAGAGCGCGAGCGGCCAAGCCTCAGGGGGGGGCGGCGATGTACCTCTGGTGGCCGGAGACCTCTCGCGCGTGCAGAGGTCGGTGGACCCAATGCATCAGAATCCATGGACCCTTCACTTCACGGATATCGAGGTGGAGCGGTGCAGGTCGGTTCCGGGTTGACCGCGCTTGGTTCCAATGCTTAATTAACGCTTCCATGTGATGAACTGCTTTGACACTTTGCTTCAGTTTCAACTTGCGGCTCTAAACCGAGGTGGAGCGGGAGTATTTTGCCATGCAGTGGGGTGCGCGGTGGGGCCTGACTATACTTGTCGCCCCTAAACTAGCATAATAAGCACTAGCCCATAAACTAGCTTAAACTAGCCTAGTTCAAACCCCCATATGTTACTTACCCACTGTAGTTCCCAATACTAAACCACTGACCACTAACCAAAATAGCTTAAACTAGCCTAGTTTAAACCCCCTTATGTTACTTACCCACTGTAGTTCCCAATACTAAACCACTAACCACTAACCACTAGCTCCCAAACTAGCTTATACTAGCTTAGTTTAACCCCCCCCATCGCCAGCACCAGCCTAGATCGACAAGTCTAGGCCTGACAGATATTGGTCGCCACGTCATTTGACTCCATTTGACATGGCAAATGAGGGTCGAAAATGTGGTGCTTGACGTGGCGGGCGAGGGTATTGCTCGGCACGTCATGAGATTATGTTTAATCCAAAATACGAGGGTTCAGAATGTGAAGGTCGACGTGGCAGCATGTGTCCGTCCCTGGCGCGCGGCGGCGTCTGCTGCAGTTGTCTGTGCCCGCCGCGGCGGTCGTGGCGGTGGCGACGGTGCTATGGACCGTGCGCACCCCCGAGCACGACGGCGTCGTCATCGTGGCGCTCACAGACGTGCCACCCCTCGTGTGGGCAGGGACTGATGTACTGTGCTCGCCACGTCATAGGATGCCGATGAAGAAATGAATCGAATATTCAAAATGTGTTCAATGGTGTGGCGAGCGCCATATGTGCTTGCCACATCATATGTGATCGCTACGTCATAGGATGCCATCTCTGATGATACGAGGTCTCAAAATACATGTGATGACGTGGCGAGCACCATATGTACTCGCAACGTCATAGGTGCCGTTTCACTCAATAAACGAGGGCTGGATTTGCGCTTCATGACGTGGCGAGTAATATACACCAGTCCCTACGTGTGGGCTGCCGCGGGCGCCACAGTGGTCGCCGCGGCGTTTCTGCTGCTCGTTCCCCTCTCGGACCGCGCCGCGAGCTATGGCATGGCCGGCGATTCGCTGGCGAGCGTTGACTCGTTCTCTGGCAAGTCCGGTGGTAGTGGTTTCGGCGATAACACCATCCGCGTGAGAACGAGCGTGACCGGCAGGGGCTTCCACTCGTCCACTTATCAGCTCAACCTGAGCCGTTCTTTGTCACTGAGACACTGAAATTACCAGGCGTGTCTCCCAAAAGGAACGTACGTTGAGCCGACTGGTGGACAAGTGTAAGCCCCTGGTGAGGGAGCGGATGTATCACGCTGTGTTCAGCCGCGAGTCGGTCAAGCTGCGCCGCGCCACCGAGTAGAGCCCCGTAACTTCGGAGTGTTTTCATGTACCCCAAATGGCGGTCGCCAATTCTTGAGATATAGACGGTCGAATCGCCATATGGTCCCATTGTTTGGCAAATCTGACGGTCTAATTACTCAACGTCTCCAATTTGAGATGCGTTGACCGCCATTTGGGGTACATGAAAAAAACTCCGTAGAAACATTGCTCGCCACGTCATCCAAGATATTGCGACACATTGTTTCTTGAGGTAAGCGGCATCCGGTGCCGTGACCAGTAACATCTGCCAGGGCGTACCAAAGAGGAGGATGAGGACGCGAGTGTGTGAATATGTAAACCTTGTTCAGAAAGTCAGGCGCATCTACGGGACTCCGGCCCCTGTGTCGTAAGAAACAAACCATACGACTGTCCAAAGCGCCTGATTTGTATGGCGCAAGGACAGCACACTGGTATCGACCCTCCATTTCGTCCCATCGCCGACCGGGATCGGCCGCGTTATTGCAGTTTCCACACTTGGGACCGGCCGACCAAGACGCCATTTTCTTACGACACAGGGGCCTGAGTCCCGTAGATATCTGCCGGGCCCTACCAATAGCTTGGCTAGGCAGTCGTGCAAGATCTGCAACAAACGGCTGCAGCACGTGCTGGCGGCCATCATTGTGGGCCTCTGCGCGCTGTATTCGCTCGCCGCTGTTGTAGGGACTGGTGAACAGTGCTCGCCACATCATGGGATTTCATTGGCTCTAGAGCTAATTCAAGAAACGTAGGCTCAATTTATTTTTTATGCAGATGTTGCTCGACATGTCATGGAATGACATTAGCTCTAAAGTCAAGAAACGAAGGTTCAACATGTGTCAGATACATGTGTTGCTGGCCGCGTTATGGGAAGTGATATGCCGCAAGGCGCGAGAGTCCAAGGTATACTTGATGACGTGGCGAGCAATATCGGCAAGGCCCTGCGTCGTGGAAGCCGCCGCCGCGCGCCGCGCTGAAGTCCACGCGCTCGTGCTCCTGGCAGGGGGGTTTCAGCGCAACGTAAATATGTTTTTGTGGGATTTACTGGTTGGCGTCGGTCTGTCAATGACAAAAAACGGCTCAGTTTGAGCAGGGAAGTGGACGAGTGTAAGGCTCTGGCTCCTGGCCGCGTTCGCCGCCTCCTTCGTGTTTCTAGCCAGCAGCGCCACAGCCGTGGTCGGGCGGTGCATGTTGGAACCTGCGTTTGACAGCACGGACTACTACGGTGTTGGCGTGTATCACGTTTTGCAAGTCTGTGTGCTCTGTGCTACTCTATTGACGTAATAAGGGCCTGGTAGAACTATCAGCGCTTGAATCTGAATCACGACAAACCGCTTTCAAACATTGCTTCCAATTGCAACGTGCGCCACTACACTCTGGTACCCACCGTGGCCGCCCTAGTGCTGCAGCATGCAGCGCTGGTCGACGTACGGGCCACGCGCGGCTCACGCGCGCTGGCCCCGCGCGCGGCAGGGCACCAGGAGCACGGAACAGGGCAGGGTGGATATTGAGAACAAACATTCGACCGACGTTGAATCTCTCGATGCTCATCCGCCTCCTCGACGCATCTGTATGCGCCATCCCCTTGCAGGTCAGTCATGCTCTGATCTCGGCCGAGTGATGGTAAGCCATGCTCCGATCTCGGTCGAGTGCTTGTTCTCACCTTCTCAATGATCCTGCTGCCGGGGCGGCGATCGGCGCGTGGGACGTCGCTGCACTGGCGCTGCTCATGATGTCGTGCGGTAGGCCGGTCAGGCTTATACTTGTCGCCCCTAAACTAGCCTACAAAGCACTAACCCCTAAACTAGCTTAAATTAGCTTAGTTTAAGCCCCCCTAATTGACTAACCCACTGTAGTCCCCCATACTAAGCCACAAAGACACTAACCACTAGCCCCTGAACTAGCTTAAACCAGCTTAGTTTAACAGCCACCCTCGCTAACACTAGCTTAGTTTGACAAGTATAGACAGGCTGACCTCAGGAATGGCTGATCCCGATTGACCGACCTTTGTTTCAGCGCTTGGGTGTAAGATACGATGATCGATGAACTGTCATCCAACATTGCTTTTGGTTGCAACTTATGCCGCTACAGTACGGCGCGACAATGTGTGCGGTTTCCCGCGGGGAGGACGCGTGCACGCGGCGCAACTTCGTGGAGGAATTCAGACGTCGGCGCGAGCAGCGCCGCTGGTAGGAGCTGTTGGGAATAGCGCTCGCCACTTCATAGGATGCCACTCAACCCAATAATCGAGAGTCTGAAGTGCGTGTCGATGACGTGTCAGGCCATGGGCATGTCAGATAGTGCTCGCCACATCATAAGGATGCCATTCAACTCAAGAAACGAGGGTTCAAATGCATCTGATATCGCAGCAAGCAATATCCATCAGTCCCTAGCCTCTGGGCGGCGCTGATATCCAACATGCTCCCGCCCTTCGTTCTCACATCACTTCAAAGGAAGAATTCAATGGCGCAATTGTCGTCTACTTCGCCGAGGGTGTTCGCCGACGATGACGATGTTGACGATGACATACCACCCACGCTGGCCTGGCACGGGGGTCATTGAGAGCTAGCACTCAACCTATGACAAACAGCCGAAAGCTATAAATTTTCGGCCCTGGCTCAAAATATTCAACTCAGGATTCTTGAGTCAAAAGACGCCATATCACGCCAAAAATTTGATATGGTGACTTTTGACTCAAGATTCTTGAGATGAAATCTTTGAGCAAGGGCCCGAAAATTTATAGCTTTCGGCTGTTTGTCATACATTATTTCGGCGCAGCGAGCCTGCGGGATTGCATGAGAATTTACACTTACGGTTTGTCATGCTCAGATGTGGGTCGATTGCTTGTTATCAATGACCCTCCTGACTGGAACCTACCCCACACGTGCATCTTCCAGTCCGACATCGTGGTAAGGAATCATCGATAGTGTCGCCGCGTTCATTCTGCCCGCTCGATTGTTGACTTAAATAGGCCGATTTCGGTATATCGCTTCCCGCGCCGAGCGCTGACGCTTTGCGCGCAACTCTGTATGGGCATTCAACCTGACACCCGCTTTCCCGCGCGGTGCGCTGACGCTTTGCCCGCAACTCTGTATGGGCATTTCACCTAGCCAATTTACCGATACCGGCCTATTGCAGACTATGACGTCATAATTCTATCCATCAGTCCTTACTATACTTGTCGCCCCTAATCTAGCCTACTAAGCACTAGCCCCTTGATTAGCTTAAACTAGCCTAATTTAAACAACCCCCCTATTTGACTGACCCACTGTAGTCGCCAATACTAACCCCCTAACCCATTAAGCACTAGCCCCTAAACTAGCTTAAGCTAGCTTAGATTAAACCCCCCCATCGCCAGCACTGACTTAGTTCGACAAGCATAGTCCTTACATCGCGGGGTTCACGGCCCTCACGCAGCGCATTGCGCCACACCAGCTCGTGGCGGGGCCTGGCAAATAATGCCTGTCGCGCAGAGTGACAGGATAAGGAGGATCGATCTCCAGGATGACCATGAATCCTGTCATCCTGTCGGTTTGAAGATGTCCTTAATAACCTAAATGTGGCTTCAGAATCTTGAGGATGACCCACAAGATCCTACCATCCTGTCATCCTCTCGGTCAACCGGACAGCATGACCAGATCATGTCTTGTCACTCTGCCTGGCAGATACTGCCTGTCGCGTCATCTTCCCCCATCTACTAGAACCTTGTGTATTGAGTTTATCGGCATCGCGTGACGTGGCGAGCGATATCTGCCAGACCCTAGCTGGTGGCCATGCTGCACGGCCTGTTCGCCGCTTATGACGGGCGGGGGCTTCCAATCAGCCAATTATCAGCTGGACTTGAGTTGTTTTCGTCGCTGAAACAAGTAAGCACCCAAGATATCTGAAGAAAAGTGCTTACATTGAGCTGAACAGTGGACCACTATACACTCGACCACTTCTCAGTTCAACCTGAGCTGTTTTTGTCACTGAAACTAGCAAAGCAACCCACATATCGTAGCGAAACGTTCTTACGTTGAGCTGAATTTTGGACACCAGTGTAAGCCCCTGACGGCGGGCTGTGTGCCGAGCACGGCGTTCAGAAGATTGAGACCATCGGCGACGCGTACCTCGCCGCCACCGGTAGTGGCCTGACAGTTGACGCCTGCTACGTCATCAACCACATTGTAGACCATCGTTTCTCGAGTTGGATCGAATCCCATGACGTGGCGAGCTTTTATCTGTCAGCGTGCCATGTTATCTCAACAATGTAGACCCTCGTGTATTGAGGCAATAGGAAGCTCATCACGTGGCGAGCAGTACTTGCCAGGCAGAGTGACAAGATATGATCTGGTCATACTGTCCGGTTGACCGACAGGATGACAGGATGACAGGATTTTGGGGGTCATCCTCAGGATTCTAAGGCCATATGTTACAGGATGACAGGACGTTAAGGTGATCCTCAAACCGACAGGATGACAGGATTCATGTTCATCCTGGAGATCGATCCTCCATATCTTGTCACTCTGCTGCCAGGCCCTGGCCGCTGGCTGCACCGCCGCTCCTGAGGATTTCATACAGTCCCTTCGCCCCTCCGGCGCCACCCTCTCTCCACGCCCCTCCGCCGACCCCGTCAACTCCCATCGCTCCTCCGTCCCCGCTAACTCCGGACCCCCCGCTGCCGACGCCGTAACCCCTCGCCACTCGGCCGACGACGTTCCCGCCAACTTCCCTCGCCGCACCGCCGCCAACGACGTTCACGCCAACTCCCCTCGCCCCTCGGCCTACACCGTACCCAACCTGATCCCACACCCCTCGTCCGACGTCGTTCCCACCAACTCCCACCGCCCCACTGCCGACGCCGTTCCCGCCATCATCCCTGAGTCGGCTCGACTCTTCGAGGGCCCTGATGCCCTTGACACGCTGAGGGAGCATGCTATCGACGCCTTGGAAGGGCGGTGCAGCTTGACCCTATGAAACCCAAGTCAAAACCGCCTGGAACTAAGCGCTTGAAACTAAAGTGTGATGTACAACTTTCAACTTCTGCTTTCAAGTTCAACTTGCGCCGCGACGCATTGGCCGATGGCACCCCCACCGACTCCCCGCGGTGGGACCACGCCAACCAGGCCAGTCCCAGCGCACCACATTCTAGTTACGTGGTGGCCAACACACCTCGGGATAGCGCCAACTGTTACCCCCCTCGCCCCTCGTCCGAAGGCGATCCCACCAACTCCCTTCGCCCCTCTGCCGACGCCGTTCCCACCAACAACTTTCAGTCGGCTCAACTCTTCGAGGACCCTGATACCCTTGACACGCTGACGGAGCATGCTATCAGCGCCTTGGTAGGGCGCGGCAGGTCGACCCTATGAAACCCATGTTGAAACCGCCTGAACCTAAGCGCTTGAAACTAAATGTGATCTACTGCTTTTAACTTTTGCTTTCAAATTCAACTTGCGCCGCTACACCTTGGCCAACGGCAGTCCCACGGACTCCCCTCGGTAGGCCGGCGCAGGATCACCCTATCAAACCCAAGTTGAAAGCGCCTGGAGCTAATCCCTTGAAACTAAAGGAACATGAACTGCTTTCAAGGTCTGAACCCTAGACCCTAGACCCTAGACCCTAAACCCTAAACCCTAGACCCTAAACCCTAAACCCTAAACCCTAAACCCTAAACCCCAAACCCTAAACCCTAAACCCTAAACCTGCTTTCAACTTCAACTTGCGCCGCTACACCTCGGGTGACCCACGTCGACCGTGCCGGTGTCAGAGCACCTCGCTCTAGTTGTGTGGTAGGGCGGTGCATGTTGACCCTATCAAACCCATGTTGAAACCGGCTGGAACTAAGCACTTGAAACTGAAATGTGATGAATCGCTTTCGAGTTTTGCTTTCAAATTCAACTTGCGCCGCTACAGCGTGGTGGACTTCACGCAGGACGGTGGGGCGGTGCAGGTTGACAATATCAAAACCCGTTTTGAAAGCGTGCCTGGTTTCAGCGCTTGAAACTGAATTGTGATGAACCGCTTTCAAGCATTGCTTTCAACTTCAGCGTGCTCCACTACAGGACGGCGACGGAAGCAGCGACGCCCCTCTCGTAACCAGCCTTGGTCAGGTGGTGCAGGTTAACCCTATGAAACCCACGTTGAAAGCGCCTGTAACTTAGCGCTTGAAACTTCACCGGGATTAACTGCTTTTAAAGCGCCTAAAACTGGAAGACAAAGCGCTCGAAACGTAACTCTGATCGACTGCTTTGAAAGCGCTCAAAACTAAGCGCTTGCAACTTAATTGTAATTAACTGCTTTCAAAGTTCGCTTTCAAATTGAACTTGCGCCGCTACACCTTGGCGAGCATGAAACCTTCGAGATTGCAGAGGAGCGTGACAGCGCCCCTCGGTGGGGCGGTGCAGGTTGAACCTATCAAACCCACGTTGAAAGCGCCTTGGACTAAGCTCTTGAAACTGAAATTTGATGAACTGCTTTCAAGTTTTGCTTTCAAATTCGACTTACACCCCTACACCTTGGGACAGCGCAAACTGTTACTTCCCTCGCCGTGCCACCTTCCCTCGGTTGGGCGGTGCAGGTTGACCCTATGAAACCCACGGTGAAGGCGCCTGGAATTAGGCGAATGAAACTAAGATATGATGGACCGCTTTCAAACTTTGCTCTGAAATTCAACTTGCGCCGCTACAACTGGCCGTGCTGCCGACGCCAATACTGCCGACTGTTACTACTCCCCTTGTCCCTGGGCAGGGGCTCACACTCGTTCCCATTCCTGCTCAACTTGAGCGATTTTTATGGGATAGGGGGTGCGCGTGGGGATCGTGCAGCCAGTGTTCAGGGGGTGTTATGGGGTGTTTAGGGTGTGTAGGGTGTTTCTTGTGTCAGACACGGCTCACGTTGGGCTGAGGAGTGTCAGCCCCTGCCCCTGGGCCGACGCCGAAGTCGTTCCCAGCAGCCCCCCTCGGGACAGCGCGTATTCCTGTCACGGGGGCACAAGCATATGGGTTGGGCGGTAAAGGTTGACCCTATGAACCCCATGTTGGAAGCACCCATATATAAATGTATAAGCGCTTGAAATTGAAATATGGTAAGCTGCTTTCAAAAATTGGTTTCAATCTCAAGTTGCGCCGCTACATCTGGGATACCGCAGAGGAGCCTCGTTCCACTCCTCCTCCCATCGACGCATCCGGCTCCGCCTCCGCCGCCGTATCCGCGTCCACCTCCGCCTCCGTCTCCGCCTCCACCTCCAACCGCACCTCCGCCTCGGCGGCAGCCGGTACCGCGGCTGCCGCTTGTGAGGGGCGCATCATTCCCACCGATGTGACTGAGGAGGTGGAGGTAGGCCTTGGCTGATATTCCCCGGTAAGTCATCGACACACGTCTACACAATAAATATTTCAATCGAACGGCATCCTATGACGCGTGCGATGTCTGTCAGTATGTACACTACCCGAAGCATCCCACTGACGGCGGTGGATGCGGCTCCGGTGATGAACAGCACCGCAGTGATGGCGGCAGCGCCGGCCCCCGCATCCGCGGCAGGCGAACCCAGGCACTCGCTCCGGACCAAGTCAACGTGTGCCGTCTGGCGCGCATGGCGTTGGACGTGCAGAGCCTGATGGTGAGCCTCACAGATAATGCCAGTCAAGCCCACCTCCATGGTTTAGACCCTCGTTTCCTGAATCAATTGGCATCATCTTCCGGGTTTCAGACCCTCGTTTCCTGAGTCAAATGGCATCTCAGATTGTGGCGAGTATTATATGCCTGTTCCTAGCTGATGGAGGGTTACCAAGCCCCCGACGGCGGCCCCCTCGTGGTGCGAGTGGGCTTACACACGGTATGGACTGGTGGACAGTGTTCTCCACGTCATCAAGAGCATTGCGACCTATGCTACTTAAACACAATGTCGGGTCTGGTGCCGAAGTTGTGGTGTCGAATCCCGTTCGACCAATCAGAACTGTCGATTTTGAAAATCCCACCGACCGCCTCGCTGGAAGTTCGACCGGGTCACGATCCTTGAGTAAATCGATTCTCGGTTTCGAGGGTCAGCGTCTCAAGACACGCCGACCATGAGTTTACGTGAAAGCAAATCCTATGACGTGGCGAGAAAGCAAATCCTATGACGTGGAGAGCACCATTCATCAGTCACTAAAACATGGGCGAGACGGTGGGGGGAGTGGTGGGCCAGAAGATGCTGCGGTACCACTTGTTCGGCCCACCGCTGGAAAGGCGGTGCAAGTTGAACCTATGACCCATGTTGGAAGCGTCTGAAACTAAGCGCGTGAAACTAGCATATGTTGAAGTGCTTTCTAGATGCAGTTTAAAATCGACTTGCGGCGCTACACGCTGGACGGAGTGGCCCGCTTGGAGCAGAGCTGCGACCCCGGGGGGGTGAGGTGCTCGGCAGGGCAGTGCAGGTTGACCCCAGGTTGAGCATAGTTGAGCATAGTTGACCCCAGGTTGACCCTATATTGTCACCGGGTCGGACCCACAGATTCACCCCAGATTTACCCCATTGTGATTGTGTTTGGTTTCAGCGCTCAAGACTAAAATATGATGAACTGCTTTCAAGTGTTGATTTTAATTTCAACTTGCACCGCTACAACTCGGATCGGTTCGCCGAGTTGCTGCGACAGGTGTCGGCGCCCAACGAGTTCGAGTTGGTCCCCGCGGGAGAGGTGGAGATGGAGGATGGGGAGACGCGCATGTCATACAGCCTGCGGTATGGGCTGGCCAACACCTGGGCCCACCGAAATTTCTATTCCACAGTTCCACTCGGCAGAACCCCCAAACCATATCACTGTGAGTGCTATTGAGTCCGCAACCATCCGTCCAACTACACCCGAATCCACCCAAATGCACTCACATGGAAACGAAACCACCCCCATTCTCTGAATTAGTCCGCCAGAAGGCACCCAAAATTCCCGATTATTTCCGCCGGCCCCTAGCCTGCGGTTTGGGTCGGAGGGCCGACGCAGTCTCAGCCAGAAGCGGGCCATGGCGGTGCTGTACTTGCCTGACGTACCTTCACCCTAATCTGTTATTCACACACGAAAGTGTGCCGAATTATCTAATACGCTCTGTGTCATGACGCAGATATGCAAATGTTAGAGAGGGGCCATTATTATCGCCCCGCATCGACTGCCGCGAATTGGATACAAGTAAAATCTGCATTATCATATTGTTAATTTAAATTCTTGTACAGAATGAACGTTTCATCCGCTTCGCTGGGGCGCCTATGATAACCGCTCGCGCCGCGTGAGTCGCAGCACGAGGTGGCGCGTGAGGCGGAAGAAGGCAACAGGATGCGGTCAGTGTGTATGGGTACACTGGTACACTATGAACAAAATGGCAGTTTAGCCTACGACATCGAGTGCCGCGCCGGCCGCCGCGCAAGGTCTGATACCCGTTTCCATGGAACTTAAATCGTCTTCGAGAAGATCGCGAACGAGGCCTCCAAGCTGGCGCGCTACAACAAGAAGCCCACGGTGATGTCCCGCGAGATCCAGAACGCGGTGCGCCTGATTCTCCCTGGCGAGCTCGCCAAGCACGCCGTCTCCGAGGGCAACAAGGCCGTGACCAAGTTCACCTCCGCCTAAGCACCGCGAGCTACAGCGTCCTCTCTCCTCTTTGAGTGACGCACGAAACACAAACCAGCAACAGTCGAGCTCCGAGCCGACGCACACCAATGGTGAAAATATTCACCACAATGCTCCCGGAAATATCGCTCGCTGCACTCTGGTCGCTTTGCTCGCTGCACTCCTCCATCGGGGATACTCGTTCGCATTTCAGCTCGACCGTTGACTGTTTGCTCACAGCGAACCAGCGCGCTCAGGCCCCTAACGCTACCCGCCGGATTCGATTTTCAGCTCATTCAGCTCAACTACCAGACTGATATTCGAAAAGGGCCAAGTCTTGGTATTTGAAAGGCTAATTTTGGTATTTGAAAGGCCTCGTATGACAAAGTGCGCCAAACCACTTAGACACTCAGAGTGACTTAGTGCTACTTAGTCTGACTTGGTGCCCGTTCGACCAATCAGAATGCTCCATTTGGACGACTTAGTACTACTTGTTGCTAAGTGTCTAAGTGGTTTCACGCACTTTGTCATACATTTGCCATCTACATGAGCTATCATGAGCGTTCATTTGCTTGCATTTGCTTCCAGTTGTTCAGTGTGCTTTCAGAGGCGCTTTGTGTTTTGTTTACCGAGTCGGTTGCGTATGTTCAGGTGGTTGTCTCTGACAGATGGTGGAGACGCTAGCATTTACAATGGATGACATGGCCCCGTAGCCCGCGCGCTTGCACGCAGGTCATTCCACGGGTGCTAAGGCGAACGCCTGGTGTCTACGTACACACGCCGAAACGTATCTCTCTCCCTCGCTTGCACTTTGTTCTGGGATCGTGAAGATGTCGGTCGGCCGCTTAGTTGACGAAGCTGCCCGTGACGAAGCCAATGGTGCGCTCCACGGCCTGCAAACAGGGACTGTATTCATGTTCTTGTCATATTATTATTGGAGTATTACAAGGGGGCACTGCCACATTACAGGAGGCTGGGGCACTGCAACAATACAGGGAGGTCAACGCCCACTAACAGGGGAGCACCGCCACATTACGGGGGGGTCACTGCCACATTACAGGGGGGTCACTGCCACATTGCAGGGGAGGCACTGGCACATTTAAGGGGGGGCACTGCATAACAGCAGGGGGGTCACAGCCACGTGACAGCGGGGTCACTGCCACACTACGGGGGGCACTGCAACATTACAAGGGAGTCACTGCCACATGACAGGGGGGTCATGATGGCAGGGGGTCACTGCCACATAACAGGGGGGTCACTGCCACATTACAGGGGGGTCACTGCCACATTACAGGGGGGTCACTGCCACATTACAAGGGGGTCACTGCCACATTACAGGGGGGTCACTGCCTCATTACAGGGGGGTCACTGCCACATTACAGGGGGGGGTCACTGCCGCATTACATGGGGCTCACTGCCACACTACAGAGGGAGCACTGTCACATGACAGGGGGAGGGACTGCCAAATCACAGGGGGTTCACTGCCATATTACAGGGGGCTCACTGCCACACCACCGCCACGTAGCCCCTTGCCTCGAAGGCCTTGGCGCGCGCGGCCTCATCGGGGGTGCCGGCGCACTGGGCGTCAGGAACCGACGTGATTGGCTGACTGTCACTGACGTGGCGGGACGGACTGACTTTTGATTGGCTGACTATCGCGGACGTGGCGGGAGGGACCGACATGATTGGCTGAAAGCCCTGCCTCGAAGGCCTTGGCGCACGCCGCCTCGTCGGATACGCCGGCGCACAGGGCCTGGTAGATTGTGCATGCCACGTCATATGATGCCAGCTGACTCAAGAAACGAGGGTTCCAGGCTAACTCAGGAACCGAGGGTTCAACTCATGATCAATGACGTGGCAGGCATTGGTCAGGCCCTGCCAGTGCACTGCTTCTGCAGCGCCGCAAGCGCACCCCAGGGACACACACGCACATTGCCCGCCATGTCATCACGGGGGACAGGCGAAACCCTGGTGTCTCCATTATACACGCGGAACCGTCCCTTCTCTCTCTTGAAACCTCGTTTATTGAGTTACATAGCATCATATGATGCTCATTCCCAAGATATGACGCGACCCGCCTTGACCACCTCAAGCACCTCGTCGGTGTGGAGGATTTTGGGTGTAATTGCTCAGGATGTTGGGTGGACTGGCTCCACACTGTCGTGGATGTTGGGCGAACTGGCTCCATACTGTCGATGGAGCTGGGTGAAATGGCGCCGACCTGCTGCGGCCCTACCTTGCCCTCCGCGAGCATCACATCGGCGGGGGAGGATGTTGGGTGGAATGGCACTACACTGACAAGGATGTTGGGTGGACTGGCACCATGCTGTCGTGGATGTTGGGCGGAATGGCACCACTCCGACGAGAATGTTGGGTGACACGGCGGGAAATGTCTGCCCGGCCCTGCCTTGCCCTCCTCGAGCACCACATCGGCGGAAAGGATGTTGGGTGAGATGGCTGCACATTGACGTGGATGTTGGGTGGAATGGCACTACACTGACGAAGGTTTTGGGTGGAATGGCACCACACTGACGAGGATGTTGGGCGGAATGGCGCCAATCTGCTGCGCCCTGCCTTGCCCTCCCCGAGCAGATCGGCGGGGAGGATGTTCAGGCCGTCCACGAGCTCCTAAGCCCAGGGGCCTCCACTCGTCCACTTCTCAGCTGGACCTGAGTCGTTCTTGTCACCATGACGACTCAATCACCCACAGTGTTCCACAAAAAGTGCTCACGTGTGGACGAGTGTGCAGGGGCTTACAATCGTCCACTTTTCAGCTCATCTTCACAGCCGTTTCAGTCACTGAAACCGCCCAACAGCGCACACGTTTCCCATAAAAGTTGTCACGTCAAGGTTAAAAGTGGACGAGTCTCATTGGGGCTTTCACCCGTCCACTTCGCAGCTCAACCTGAGCCTTTTCAGTAACTGAGACCACCCAACAACCCTCACTTGCCCCCCAAATATTGCTCACGTAAAGCCGAAAAGAGGACGAGGATAAGCCCCCATGCCTGAGCCACCATGCCGGAGATGGCGACCATCGCGAGGCGGCCGGTGGCCAAGGTCCGGCAAGAGACCACGGCAGCATGGTCCTCACCGAGCAGCATGCTGTGCCAGGTACAACTTGTTTTGTTTGTACCTGATCTCAAATTCGAAGAGACGTTTTCTCAACAGCATCTGACTAATCGTAGATAGTTGCATTTGGTGCGGCCAAATTTAACTTTTAGAGTCTAGTACGCGCGGAAAAAGCTTCCGAGTTTTCATTAAAATGAATTGAATTTGATTCATATCGACCCCTACCGTTATTGAGCTCCTTGAGCTTCATTTCAGAGAGCCACTCGGCGCTCTTGCCGTTGGACAGGCCCAGGGCCAGGAGCTGCCACGTGTCCACATTCCGGCTTACTTAACGAGAACACTCTTCTGGGCTGACGTTGGGTTTGTGGAGGGGTTTAGATGACGAAAAAGCGGCTCAATTTGTACTTTAAAGTGGACTAGTCAGTGCCCCTGCCCAGGGGGTCGAATGCGTAGTCGCCGGGCACCAGGGTCATACACTCTTCCAAATTGCATCCCTACGTGAGTACTCTTTGTGAGATACGTTGGGCGATATCACCCTGAATCAGTTATAAAAACGGCTCAGGTTCATCTCAACGTTAGCAATGTTTGTGGCATATGTTTGGTGGTTTCACCACGATTCAGTGATGTAAATGGCTCAGGTGGAGTTGATTTACGGGCGAGTGTAAGCAGATTGACAAGATAAGATCCGATATCGATATGGGAGATCGATATGGGAGATCAATATGGGAGATCGGACATCAATGAGATATCAATATGGTTATCGATATGGAAATCGATATGGCATATGGTATATCGATAGGGGTCATGGTATATCGACATGGTCATCCACCATATCGATATGGTCATCCTGGATATCGATATGGGATATGGTCCAATGATATGGGAGATGACAGTATCGATATGGTCATCTCCCATATCGATATGGGATATCTTGTCACTCTGAGTGTAAACCCTGCCGGGAACGTGGTCTGCCTTCATGAGGAACAGTTCGTCGGCCACCAAGCAGAGGCTTACACTCGTCCGCTTTTCGGCTCAACACAAGCGCTTCATATGGAATAAGGGGTGCATTTAGATGTTGTTTAGGGGGTGTTGAGGAGGTGACAGGGGGTATTAGGAGGTGTACAGGGTGTATTTGGTGTCATAAACGGCGCAGGTTGAGCTGAAAAGCGGACGAGTGTAAGACCCCTGCCGCCAAGGGGTTCTGCCACGCCATCTGCACGCGGGACGCCTCGATGGTGAAGATGGTAAAGCCTTTGATGAAGGCCCGCGGAAGCCGTGATTGACGTTGACGCCATAACACCGGCGGGGGCAAGGAGAATTTGCTGCAGGTGCACAGACCATGAGCAAACAGTCAGTTGCCACCAGAGATGAGGCGATTGTCTGCAGGCATTCTATGGAGCACACAGTCAGATGCTGTTGGATGTGAGGTTGCGAGGTCGTGGGACCCACCGATGAAGCCCCAGAAGAGGGTGGGCACCTGCTGGAAGTGGTTGATAGCAGGGCCGGTGACGCTGGCATTGAACAGGAACGAGCTGCCCGCAGGTGGGGCCAGGTGCCCTATGCAATGACAGTCAGACGGCGGACGGCGGACGTCAGAGTCGAACAGTAAAGAGATACCATGCCCCTTGCGGACCATGCCATGAATACACAGACAGACATGGAGCTGGGTTCGCCGACTTGGTAAGTGCAGGTAAGGTAAGGTAAGCAGGCGCGACCGTCATAGACAGCGGGGAACCGGGCGGCGGGCCTTACCCTCGACCTGCTCGCCAACGAGGAAGCCGACCGCGGCGAGCATGGCGATGCGCCCGTGGGTCAACTCCACCTCAGCGTAGCGCTGTAGGAGGGTGGGAAGAGGAGGAGGAGGTGGAGGAGGAGGAGGAGGAAGAGGAGGAGGCGGAGGAGGAGGAGCAGGAGGGTGGAGGGTGGAGGTTGGAGGGTGGATGAGAGTGGAGGGAGAGGAGGAGGGCCTGACAGTCAGTTTAAATCGCGTAGACGACACACTTGAGCACTGACTC
>Ga0307489_10000954_pt1 | contig 18521 bp, 25 predicted proteins | sample SB12metaG_FD_202247 | JGI IMG/M metagenome (GOLD analysis project Ga0307489, IMG submission 202247) | Sea-ice brine microbial communities from Beaufort Sea near Barrow, Alaska, United States - SB 1.2 | ecosystem: Environmental > Aquatic > Marine > Coastal | place: USA: Alaska | collected...
GCCGGTGGCGGGGGCAGCGGCGGGAGCGGCCGCGTGGGCGGCCGCGGGGGCGGCGGCGGGGGCGGCGGCGGGGGCAGCAGCGGCGGCCTGCGCTTTAACGTCCTCCATTATGTCTTTGAGACTGTCTTTGGCTTTCTCGACGATTTCGGCGGCGGCTTCAGGTCCGGGAGCAGGGGCGGCCGCCTGCGCTTCGACACAATCCTCTCTCTCTCGGGCGGTTTCGATAACGGGGGATGACTCCGGAGCGGGGGTGGGGGTTTGGAGAGGGCCTTCGACGGGGCGGGGGCCGGGGCTCTCGGCGGGGGCGGGGGCGGGGGCGGCCGTGGGGGCGTCAGCGTCGGCGTCGTCAACGTCAGCCGGCCCAGGCGCGACAGCACCGTCCGACTCCGGCATCGCAGGCGCAGCTTCATTCTTCCCCGCTGCCGCTGCCGCGTTATGACCGCCACCGCCGCCCGCCCCCGCTGCTGCCGCCGCCGCCGCCGCCGCCGCCGCCGCCGCCGCCGCCTCGTGCTCGCCTTTGACCTGCTCGGCCGCGGCGTTGATCAACGCGTTCAGGTACCCCTCATCTTTCAACTGGTCCGCCAGCACGTCCGCCGTACGGTGGGGCCTTACAGACGTTGCTCGCCACGTCGTTCAACGCATTTCAACGGTCCTTTCTTGAGTTGTGTGGCACCCTATGACGTGGCGAGCAACATCTGCCAGGCCCTGCCTTGCGGTTTTCCTCCGCAAGCACAGTCAGCTCGTTTGTGAGGTCGTCTGACGATGCTTCGTCCGCGCCGACCGCGGCGCGCTCCCGGTCCCTGGCGAGCTCGGCCGACTCCTGCGTGTGCTCCTCGGCGCCGGCGCGGGCGACAGCGGGGTGGGTCATGCCGGTAAGCACTGCGCGGTTGTCCATGGGGTCGTGGCTCAGCAGCAGCTCATTCTTGTTGCCGCTCGCGTTGGATGATGACTTGGAGGAGTGGTGGGTCACCGCGAGTGTGACGAGGGTCACCACGAGCGCGGCCGCCAGCGTCGGAACAAGGTACCCCATCACGAGGCTGCGCCGCCCGCCCGCCGTGTCACCGGACCCGTCGCGCGCGAGCAGCGGCACGCCCTCCGCGCAGGGGCTTACGCTCGTCCACTTTTCAGCTCAACCTGAGCCGTTCTGCCACCCTAAACACCCCCTCATACTCCCTAACACCACCTAAACAATCCCTAAACAACCCCTAGACGCATCCCCTATCCCACAGGAAGCGCTCAAGTTGAGTCGATAAGTGGACGATTGTAAGCCCCTGCCTCCGCGCCCCGCACCGCAGACATATTGGTTTTAATGCGCGGAAGCCCTCGAAGACCTGTCATCCTGTCCCCTCTGGTGGAAAAATGAAACCCAAGTTACACGGCCCTCCGGCGCGCCCCCGTCGACCCACCCACTTCCGCCGTGGTTCCACACGAGAAACCCGCCTCGTTCGCCGCAAGGGGTTGAGCTGCGATCTCCTGCGGCGGAGCGCGCTCCGTTGTGGGGCAACCCCGAATTTGCGCTCAAGGGGTGTTATAAAAGCGGAGGTCGGGCGGGGCGGATGACCGGAGGGCGGACATTTTTCCCGCCACGCGCCGGGCCATAAGCCAGCACACGTGCCATTGGCAGAAAGCTCACTGGTGCGCGCGCGTCGGATGGGGCAAGAGTACGACCCCTCGCACAAGGACTGCCTTAGCTGCCGCATCATAGGCACCACCGTGTGTGTCGGCAAGGCTGCTCACCGCCGCACACGCTCACACTTTTATTTTTGTTCATTCCAAGTACTTTTGAAAACGGGTGCCGTGTTGCTGACAGACGTTTGCTCTTTACATATACGTTCCCTCCGCCAAGGGTCGAGCGCCGCCATCGCGTACGACCTGTGGGCCGGGGCCGTCGTCCGCCCCCCGGCGCACCGCTACGTGATGGGCGCGTTCGGCGCCGGCTTCTTCGCCATGGGTGTGTACCGCGCGTTCATGTGAAGCAAAGATTAGATCCGGACGTTGGCAAACGGAGAGCAGCTACGACCAAAGGAGGAGGGCGCGGTGGCGGCGGCGTGGGCAGAGGCACGGGAACCGCAGAGCAGGAGGAGGCGGCGGTAATGGCGGCAGGCATCCGAGGGGCGGCGGCGGAGGAGGACGCGGCCGCAACACCGGCGGCCGTGGTCGGGACGCGGCGAAACACGAAAAGTGGTACGAGTAGGCACTAGCAAGATAGATGTCGTTGGGCCCACCACCAAAATCTACAAAGGGGAAGCCGGCGAAGAGGAATGCGCACCCGGTGTTCCACTGCCGCGCGGCGTCGGAGTGGAAGATGCGGGCGGGCGCGGGGTGGGACCCCGCCGTGTGGCCCGCGGCCAAGCACCAGGCAGGGCTGAGAAAACCATGCCTGCCCCGTCATCCCGTCCTAGGGTTTAGGGTTTAGGGTTTAGGGTTGGGTGACCCGCGGCCCAGCACCAGGCAGCGCTGAGACCACAATGCGTGCACCGTCATCCCGTCCTCCACCACGTTTTATTCTTTGTGTACTGTATTGCGGGAGAAACGACATTCTACGACGCGGCGACGAGCAAGATTGACCTGGCCTTGGCTCGAGGACACGCGTGGCGCACAGTACCCCACGACCCGGCCGCCTGTGGAGCCGGTGTATGCCGACCCATCAGAGGCGGTGCCCGGCGGCGGCCCATCACGCATCTATAAGGATACGGAAATTTTTCAAGTGTGGCGCGCCCAGCAGGCAGGGGGTGGGGGGCGGGCGGTGCTGCCCGCAATCATACGTGCCTCGACTTTGTTGTTGGCAGCCACCTCAGTATCTATAGTATTTGGGTCTTAGTCATGCCCACTCTGATGCGTGCCTTGGCTGTATTGCTGGCCACCTCACTGTAGACAGCATTTGGGTCAGGCCCGTGCGGACCAACGCGTGCTATTTCCAATACGGTGTGACGGTCACCCTGACCTAATCGATATATGTGACTGGAGGTGCCAACGCGACGCGACCCTGTCGTGAGGCGGAGAGGCGCAGCGGCGCGGCGCAAAACGCGGCGCACGAATCCGCGGCGATGGGAAGGCATCTGCGGCAGCAGGCGGCGTGGGCGGAGGCGGAGCGGACCGCGGACGTGTGGGGCAGGGGCTTACACTCGTCCACTTCTCAGCTCAACTTGAGCCGTCTCTGACACAACGAATCACCCTACACACCCTAAACACCCCCTCTCACCCCCTTAAGTCGGGCCACACAACCCCTACCCGCACCCCCTGTAACATACAAGGCGCTCAAGTTTGAGCTGAAAAGTGGACGAGTGTAAGCCCCTGGTGTGGGGCAAGCAGCAGGCGATGCTGTCCCTGCGCCGCGGGCTTGGCGCGCAGGTCCGTGCCAAGAAAGAGGCGCGCGACGCCGAGGTTCGTCAAGACATATCGCACGCCGCCGCGAACGTCGCCAACATGGGAATACATCGGGGGCAAAGCGCACGGAGGCCGATCACCGTGGTGCGCGTGCACCGCGGCGGGCCGGCGCCGCAGGTGATGGGCGGAGGCGGGTTCGCGGCGGGTTCCGCCGCTCTCGGCACCGCGCCAGTGGTGGAGCGCATCAGGGTGCCGGCGGCGGCGGTGGCGGTGGCGGTGGCGCGGGTCGGGTCGGCGCCGGCGCGGGGGGGAGCACGGGGAGGGGCGCGGGGAGGGCGGCGGGTGTTCTTCGAGGAGAGTCACGCGCGTGTGCTGGGGGAGGTTGGAGACATTCGCGGCGATGTCGGCGGCGGCGGCGGAGGTGGAGGCGTAAGCGAAGGTAGCAAGGATGCGACCAGGATGATAGCGGCGGCGGCGGCGGTAGCGGTGGTAGACGGCAGCATTGGGCGGGGAGGAGGGGCAAGGCAGCCCGTGCACGGGGGTCACGGCGGCAACTTCGGGCGGCGGCGGGATGCCGACGCGGTGGGGCGGTTCGACTCAGAGGGGGCCGTGGCGCGCGCGGCAGTGGAGAGCCTCGGCGACCAGCGCTCCAAGTTTGGCTGGGGGGAGGTGGACGTCTTATCAAGGAGCTCAATTAGAATAGCAGTAGATGTTCAGCTCAGTGCAATGAATGCGGTGCGCGCACCTGTATAGAGCATAATAATCGTAGGTCAGTAGCGCCGATATGTGGGCGACAGCATAGGCTTCGCACCGCTGGCACCCTTTAAATAGTTGCTCCTCTTGAAACTTTGATATATAGGTGGAGTGGATCGTTGCACGTACGAGTAAGAACGTTCATGTATTTAGATATGATACATGCCTTGGTGGTCGATGAACGTAAAAAGAAAACTTTGGTTGTGTGTTTCTGCACCATGGGTGTTTGGCATCCGCTAGTATCCGATGTCCTCCAGCCACGTGAGAATCTCCCGGTGCCCGGAGCCACCGGACTGCGCGAGGTCATCGGCGATATCTCTACACGACTGCGGCTCCCACGGGCACCCATGCTCCAGCGCCCACCTCAGCACCTCGAGGTTCCCGCCCGAGTGGCGATTTCACAAGTCCCCTCACCCCACGGGCAGTCGTGCTCCCGCGCCCACTGCAACACGGCCAGGTGTCCGCCCGAAGCGGCGCCCGTACACGTACTCCGGTCCCAAGGGCAGTGGTGCTCCCGCGCCCACACCAAAACCAACAGGTGTCCGTTCCCAGCGGCACCGCTCGGTCCGGGCACCTGCTCGTGCTGCAGTGGGCGCAGGAGCACCATTGCCCGTGGAGCTGGTTGACGCCGGCCTGGCCGCTGAGGGCGGGCACCTGGAGGTGTTGCAGTGGCTGCGGGAGCACGGGTGCCCGTGGACCTCGTATACCTGCGTATGCGCCGCCAGGTCCGGGAAGCTGGAAGTGTTTTGCAGTGGGTGCGAGAGAACGATACGATGGGCGAGGTTTGGAACAACGTGCGCTGCTACGCCGGTGGGCCCAGGAAGCATGAGGTACTGACGTGGCTGGATAAGCTCAGTGATCCGTGAAGAGCTTCCGATGTGTCCAAGCAACATGTGCTCGAGGTACGTCGTCGGTACCACACGACGCGACGAACAATCTTCTGGTTGACGCAATCCAGCTACACCATCTTCCTGCCGGGCTCACAACGTTGGATGTATGTATACATGAAAATATTTTCCCGGGCGCCTGACAGCCCGGAGGAACGACGTCTAGTAACACAGCTGCTAAACGTAATCGCGCCGTGCCCTGTACTACGACAAGTCGACATACCGTTCATTGCGCCCCCGCGCCCGCACGCCGCCCACCCCCACCACCTTGCAGACACAACTCTGCACTACTATGTATTTGTCTCAATTGATTTCTATACCAGCCTGCCAGCTCCGACTGCCGAGTCAGAACTAGAAGAGGGTGCCCAGCCAGCAAAAAGCCTCGAGGGGAGAGCGCCCTCACAAGTGTCCGCGCGCCGCCGCCAACGCCCGTGCCGCTGCTACTTTTCCCTCGACAAACCTCGACACGCCCCCACACCCCTCGACGCTTGCCCCCGATATCCGAGGACGACGGCGGGCTCCTTGGAAAATTAGTCCTGCCAGCTCCTTGGAAGGAACCGAAGACTCCGAGCTAGAGCAGAGTTGCCACACACACGTATAAAGCGCCGTAGATCTGGGTGATGCCGCGCGACGACCCGCGCCCCCGCGCCTCAGAGCCTCATGGCGGCGGCTCCAGCGCCGCCTCCGACAGCGACACGCCTGATTTCGTGAGATACTGCAGCCAGTGCAAAGGGGCGCCCGCCCCTGGTGAGGTGGTGCAGGTTGAACCCAAGTTGAAATTGTCTGGAACTACTCGTAAGCGCTTGAAATTGAAATACGATAATATGGTTTCAAGTTTTGCTTTCAACTTCAACTTGCGCCGTTACATCCTGGAACAAAGCTCAACGTGTGCAATGGGTGCCTGACGATTGCCTATTGCTCCGTCGACTGTCAGCGAGCGGACTGGCCATCGCATAAGCTGAGTTGTGGGGCGCTGGGCACAGTAGGGCGGCGCAGGTTGACCGTACCAAAACCCATGTTGAAAGTGCCAATGGTTTACGCACGTCAAACTAGAATATCATACACAGATGCCTTCGAAATCCGTGTTGAACGCGCCAATGGTTTAAGCGCTTGGAACGCCAATGTCATAAACTGCTTTCAAGTTGTACTTTTAAGCTGTGCTTTCAAGTTGTGCGTTCAAGTTCAACTTGTGCCGCTACAGCGAGGTGCACAAGATGTCAGTCGACGCACAAGCTCCCTCGAAAGCCGCCGGAAAGCCCAAACGTAACCTCAAGTTCCTCATGGAGTGGTACGACGCGTGCCCGGGTCTGAAAGTGAAGGTAGGGCCGGGCAGATAACGCTCGCCACGTCTTGGGATGCCGTCAAATTCATTATGATAAGGACATGCAGGTGTCGACGATATCGCTCGATCGATCGATCGGTCGATATTTACCCTGCTGTGATGGTCGGAAGCTTGACTGCTTAATTGTTCGACCTGTCGACCAATTATAACAGCGTGAAGTCGACGGCTTGGACGACATCGATCAATCCATCGATCTATATCGTCGACACGTTTCATTCATTCCCTTTTTCATAACGAGCGCGCAAAACATGCGTGTCGATGACGTGGCGGGAAATATCTGCCAGGCCCTAAGTGATGGTTGTGTGTTTGGCATGGTGGGGCCTGGCAGATACTGCTCTCGCCACGTCAGGATACCTACTCAAAATACGAGGGTTCCGGATGCGTTGGATGACGCGGGTACAAGATAAGTTGGATGACGCGGCGGGCAATATCCGCCAGGCCCTATGGCACGGCAGCACCGAAACGAGAGTCCCGTCATTATGGTGCAGACCGCACCTGACGGCATGGAATGATGGATAGCGCTCGCCACGTCAAAGGATGCCAGTTTGCTCAATCAGCGAGGGTTCAACATGCGTTTGATGGCGTGGCGAGCACTATTTATCAGTCCCTTCATCACGGCACTGACGCCAGCGCGCCCCGCGTCACCGCGGTTCCGCGGAGCCAGTGGGAACACAATGCCAGCTACTCCTCTGTCCAAGACGCCTTGAAGACTCTTTTCGACAGGGATGGCTTCGATGCTGCAAAACAATTCCAAATCTTCTTTGCACCGGAACACCCGGTGGGGTGGGGCAAGTTGAAATCCCTTTCGATGGCGCCTGGTTGAAACCCCTGTTGATGTCACCAGGTTGAAACTCCTTTCGATAGCGCCTGGTTGGAATCCTTGCAGATAGCGCCTGGTAACAGCGCTTGAAACTGAAATGCGATCAACTGCTTTCAAGCATTTCTATCCAGTATAACTTACGCCCCGACAACCTGGGCTCAGAAACATGGCCAAAGATATTGCACGAAAAGCATTTCGACGTGAACGCTGCGACTACGATGGACTGGACGGTATTAGCGCACGCTGTCACGTCAGCGAGCACACCCGGTAGGGAGGTACAGGTTGACTGTACCGAATCCCGTGTTGGATGCGCATATGCTTTCAGCGCTTGAGTGACAATGTGATATGACGCTTTCAAACTGTGCGTTCAATTTCAACTTGCGCCGCTGCAGCCTGGCGAGAAAGTCGTAGCAGAAGCTCGGGTCGATGCCTACCTCTCCTCGCATCCCGAGATGGCCGACACCGGATCGCTAGTTCGTCTCGCGGTGCGGCGATGCAGGTTGAGCTGATGAGACCCGTGTTGAAAGGGCCTGAGAGAGGCCTACGCGTGTATGAGGACACACAAGACGTACGCCCTGGCCTCCATGTTGAAAGCGCCTGGAAGCGAGTGATTGACACTGAAAGGAAGATGAACGGCTTTGAAGTTTAGCTTTCAATTTCGTTTAGCGTCGCTAAATTCAGGGCCTCCGCGGCGCCACACACCTCAATGGCCGGGCGGTGAAGGTTAAAGCCAGTCGAGCCCCGTGTTGAATTCGACTGCTTTTAGCGCTATATGTTGAAATGTGTCAAACTGGCTTGGAGTTTTGCTTTCAAATTCAACTTGCGCCGCTACACAGCGGCCGGGAAGGCCGTCCTCTACGCGGCAGGGCGATTCAGGTTGACAGTATGACAACCGTGGGCTTTCATTCGTCCACATCTCGGCTCAACGTAAGCACATTTGTGTGTGGTATATCTGGCGGTCTCAATGACATAAACGATTCAGATTGAACTGAGAAGTGGACCAGTGTAAGCCCTTGTTCAAAACCCTGTTGAAAGCGCCTATGGTTTCAGCATTTGAAGCTACAATATGATGAACCGTTTTCAAAGCTTGATTTTAATGCCGCTACGATGCGGACCCGGCCAAGCCCGAGCGCGTTGTCGTTCGCTTTGCGGATGTCAGCGAGCAGGCATGGCGGTGCAGGCTGAACCGAGGAAATCCACGTTGAAAGCGCAAGGAGAGAAGAAGAGACGCTTCCGCGTGTATGTTAAGGGACCAGGCGGTCGACCTGTCCCCCTGTTGAAAGCGCCGGGAACTAAGGGCTGGAAACTAAATTATGGACAATTAACTTGTTTTCAATTCTGCTTCAATTTTGCTTCAATTTTGCCTTGAAACACAGCTTGCGGCGCTACAACGTGGTCAGCGTGAAACGAGCGAACTGCCTGTTCATCCCCCCTGGCGGCGCCGCCCCCATGAGCCCCGAGGTAGTGCGGTGCGGGAAAAAACTGAAACACCTGGAAAGCCAATTGCGTCTGAAGCCTAAGCAATTACCGCTCCTCGCACAAAGTTGGAACCCGTATTCAAAGCGCCTGGTTTCAGCAACGTAAAGTACTTTGATGTGATTTTGTATCATTTGCAATTTCAACTTGCGCCGTTACACGGAGGTGGACCGCCGCGCGTGCGAGGAGTTCCGCGACAGTATGAGCCGGGACGCGGGGGTGAACCTCACCGCCGCCGTCTGTGAGGAGTTGCTGGGCAGGGGCCAGCACTCCTCTACTTCCCAGCTCAACCTGAGCTGTCTTTGTCACTGAACCCACCCGACCGACCCATCGTGTCCCACCAATAGTGCGCATGATAAGCCGAAAAGTAAAGGAAGTTAAGCCCCTGTTGCTGGGTATGTACTTCAAGACATGCAGGGATGGAGAGGAGGCCACTCTTCTCAGCAACCCCGGGGTGTTCTACGCGTGCCTGGGGCAGGCGGTCGCGACCCAGCAGCTCGCGCTCGTCCTTCCGGACCACATGAAGATCGCGTGGTGGTGCTACCGTCAGGCTGCGGTAGGGCGGTGCAGGATGGCAGTATCAAAACCTGTGTTGAAAGAGCGTGTGGTTTCCTCGCTTGAACCTGGCATGTGATGAAAATCTTTCAAACTTTGCTTTCAAGGTCAACTTGCGCCGCTACACCGCGGAGGTCCACAAGCTCCGGGTAGGGAATTGCAGGTTGACAGTATGATACCCCGTGTTGAAAGCGCGTATGGTCTCAGCGCTTGAAGCTGCATTATGATGAATCGCTTTCATGATTGCTTTCGATTTCCACTTGCGCCGCTAGAACCGGGACGGTATGAACAAACTCGCTGGCTGCTATTACAATGGCCAAGGTGTGCCGCCGGACTCTGAGCTGGCTGCCGCTTGGTTTCAAAAGGTAGGGCGGTGCAGGTTGACCCGGGCTGAAAGCCATGTTGAGAGCGCATGGTTTCAGCTCTTGAACTATAATATGATAGATTGCTTTCAACTTTTCATTTCGATTTCAACTTGCGCCGCTACAAGAAGGCTGCGGACCTGGGATGCGCCGCCTCCAAAGTCACCTTCGGCTCAATCCTTCTGCGCGGTGACTGCGCCGCCGGGGTCCCGAAGGACGAGGTGCGCGGGTTCGAGCTTGTGCGCCAGGCTTTCGCCGAAGGCTGTAGTCTGGCGCTGAATGAACTCGCAAGGTAAAGCGGTGCAGTTCAAAACGTGTTGAAACCTGTGTCGAAACTCGATAGCGCCCGATTTCTGCGCGTGAAGCTACAATACACGCTACGGCCTGGCGCTGGGGGGTGGCTGGTTTCGAGCGCTGGGGGGGGGGGTGGTTCCGAGATATACGACGAACCGCTCGTGTGCATTCAATGTCAACTTGCGCCGCTACAGCAAGGTGCTACCTGGAGGGCGCGGGCGTGGAGAAGGACGCTGCGCACGGTGAGGCGGTGCAAGTTGAAACCATGAAATAAATTTTGAAAGCGCCTGGAACCAAGCGCTTGACACTAACAATTGACACTTGCAAACTTTTGTTTCTTTGCATTTTGCGCCCCTGAAACACGGGGTGTCACTGCTGCGACAGGCTATCAGTACGCAAGAAGGGGACATGAAAGCAGAAGCCCAGACGTCTCTTGCCACCTGCTATGCAAAGGGCAATGGTGTGGGGGCCGACACGGTGCAGGCGGAGGAGTGGTGCCAGCGGGCCGTGCAGGGCGGCTGTGAGCGGGCCATTATCAACCTCCCCTTGATCCTGGCGTGCGACTTCTGCGGAGCAACGCCCGCTCGTCTGGTGTGCGACCTCTGCCTGAAGGTGCGCTACTGCGAGGACTGCCACGCGCAGCACTGGAACCGCGAGACGGACCCGCACAAGGGTCACTGCCGCCGCGCCGCGAAATCCTCGCAGGAGGAGGCGCCCGGCGCGTCCACATCGGCGCAGTAGGAATCTGTGTTAGTGCGGTGCGCCGCCCTGGGGGGTTGATGTGATGACCGTTGTTGTGGGGATCGATCCGAATGGACGGTCGGGTTACCTCGAAGCACTTGCACTGGTTGAAGCAGCTCCAGCATTTTGCTTTGATACATGAATGAAATGAACATATCAACGACCGACTGACCTGCCGCAAGCGTAAAAGCTATCTTGTGCGATGGTTCTGAACGACTACATAACAGAGGCACGCTCACGATCTCCCCCTCTCTCCCTCACGTGCGCCGCGCTTACGCCGTGCGCCTCTCATCAAGCGCCAGCGCCTGCTCGCTGCCAACCCACACTTCCGGAACAACTTATCCGGAGATTTGATTGATCATCCCTCCCCGGCTTTTAAATTCCATCCTCCAAGAATCGTGATCTTCGCTCGACCCTACAACTTCTCTTGGCTCACTGCGCTTCTCCCCCCGCCACAACACTTTGCCGTCCTCCCCTACCGACGGCCGCTTCTCAACGCGCATTTGCGGTATGTCGAGCGAACGTGCACGAGTGGACGACGAGCAGGCGACGCGCGACGCCGTGAGCGCGGGCGTCGAGGCGGCCTGCCGCGTTCTGAGCGCGAAGCGGAAGAGAGACGAAGAGAGGCTGGAGGAGCAAAAGCGCGAGTTTGCCTTGGAGGTGGCGCAGGTCCAAGCGGGCGCGGCAGAGGCGGCGGCGACGGTGGAGGAGGACGCCGCGGCCGAGGCCCTGGTGATCCAACGCGAGGCCAGGGCGGAGCGCGCGGCGCTGGACGCGGAGAAGGCCGCGATGGAGAAGACATACGCCTTCCAGACGAAGAAGACTCTGCTGAACGTCGGGGGGGTTAGGTTCGAAACCTCCCTGCCAACCCTCACCTTAGTGCCCGGCACCTACCTCGAGGCCTTCTTCTCCGGCCGCCACCCGCTCGCCCCTGACACGGCGGACGGAGCGTTCTTCATCGACCGTAGCGGGGCGCACTTCGAGCACATCCTCAACTACCTGCGCGACCCGGGTAGGGACGTAGTACATACTGCTCGCCACGCCACAGACGCGCTACACCACACATAGGGTGTCACTTCACTCAGTGGACGAGGGTTTACAGCGCGATGGGTGACCTGGCGAGCACCTGTTACGCGACCCTCAAACCGGTAAGCTTCACGCTGCGCCCGGATCTGACGGGGCCCCAGAGAGCCGAGCTGGCTGTGGAGTTGGAGTTTTACGGCCTGCTGAACCGCGTGATGCCTTAGTACGCCGAGGAGCGGGTCGGGGCAGCGCTCCTGAACCGCGCATGTGCGACCGGCACCATGCTCGCGCTGCAGACGGCGGTGGCGACGGCGCGCGCGCTCGTGTTTCGGATGGGGAGCACCACTCCGTGGCTCACCGAGGTGTTCCAGGACCTGCGGTACGTCATCACCGGCCGCGTGGTCAGCGGCGCGCCAGTGTGGGCGGCTGAGGACGGCGAGCACTTTATGTACCGCGACGGACACGGCGAGATGTGGATCAGCGACGAAGAAGACTGTGCCGCGGGCAAACCGTGTGGTGTCATTCACAACACTGTGCGGAGCCCGGATGTTCTGGCGCCCACCCAGTTGCTTTCGAACAAATGGAAGAGTTTCGAGTATGCGACGCTGGGACCGCAGTACACATCCGTCGGTGGAACCGGCTCGAACGCCTGGGTGCGCGTTCCCAGCATGCGCGTCACCGCCGTACACGGACTCGACGACGAGGAGCCGGCCATGGCCGCGGCGCTGCGGCAGCTCGCTGCGCTCATCAGTGTTGAGTAAGAAACAACAATCATACGATGGCAAAGCGTTGCGCGACACATGTTTAGCTTTGATGCATAAACATGTCAACGACCGACTGACCCACCGCCAGCGTAAAATCTATCTATGCGATGGTTCTGAACGACTGCATAAAAACATAGGCACGCTCACGATCTCCCCCTCTCTCCCTCACGTGCGCCGCGCCTACGCCGTGCGCCTCTCATCCAGCGCCTACGCCTGCTCGCTGCCAACCCACACTCAGGACAAACTTATCCGGAGATTTGATTATGATAATCCCTCCCCGGCTTTGAAATTCCATCCTCCAAGGATCGTGATCTTCAGTCGACCCTACAACTTCTCCTGGCTCTCTGCGCTTCTCCCCCCGCCACACGACTTCGCCGTCCTCCCCCACTGACGGCCGCTGATCAACGTGTTTGCGGTATGTCGTGCGAGGGCGCACAGGTGGAAGACGAGCAGGCGACGCGCGACGCCGTGAGCGCGGGCGTCGAGGCGGCCTGCCGCGTTCTGAGTGCGAAGCGGAAGAGAGACGAAGACAGCTTGGAGAAGCAAAAGCGCGAGTTTGCCTTGGAGGTGGCGTAGGTCCGCGCAGACGCGGCAGAAGCGGCGGCGAAGGTGAAGCAGGAAGCCGCGGCCGAAGCCCTGGTGATCCAACGCGAGGCTCGGGCGGAGCGCGAGGCGCTGGACGCGCAGAAGGCCGCGCTGGAGATGACGAACAACTTCCGGACGAAGAAGACTCTGCTGAACGTCGGGGGGGTGAGGTTTGAAACCACGCTGGCAACCCTCACCTCGGTGCCCGGCAGCTACCTCGAGGCGATCGCGTCCCCCCTCTTCACCCAGCTCAACCCCGACGCCGACGGCGCGTACTACATCGACCGCAACGGGGCGCACTTCGGGCACATCCTCAGCTACCTGCGCGACCCGGGGGGCTTCAAGCTGGTAGGGCTGAGTAATACTGCTCGCCCACGCAATCACAACAAATATACAGACCCTCGGTTCATTAGTAAACATCATCCTCTGCCACAATGACGTGGCGAGTATTATTAACCTGGCCCTCCACGCTGAGCCCGGATCTGGACGGACGGCCAGAGGGCCGAGCTCGCCGTGGAGGCGAAGCATTACGGCCTGTTCGACCGCATGATGCCTGGCTACGAGTACGCGGACGACACCGACAAAGCAAACAAGCCCCGAGTCAGCCTGACGGCAGAGGCTTACACTGGTCCACTGTTCAGCTCAACCTGAGCTGTTTCTGGCACAAAACACACCCTAAACATTCCCTGATACCCCCGAATTTCTCATGAATACACCCTAAACACCCCCTAAACACCCCCTAAATGCACCCCTTATCCCTCAGAAAGCGCTTAAGTTGAGCCGAAAAGTGGACGAGTATAAGCCCCTGCCTGACGGTGCAGTGGGAGGCGCCCGGGGAGGCGCGCACGCGGCGCCGCATCAGCGAATTGCAGCCGCCGCGCGTCGAGTCCGTGACAATCCAGGTCGACGCCGGGGAGACATGCGCACAGTTATGTTTGCGCCTGGTAGTGAAGCCGCACGGGGTGGTATGCGACGACCCGCAGCTCAAATGGGACACCATCCAGCTGTTCCCTGGCACCAAGTCCACGCGCGTCCTGGTCAGGCATAACCAACCATAACCAAACATCAGATACGTCCGACCAAGGGCCGGTAAAGTGACCCCATAGAGTTACCAGTTAGCGGACTGTAAAAGTACTTTCAGGGTTAGGGTTTGGGTCTCAGGAGTTTATTTTCACCAGACGACCCCCCTAAAGCCCCCCTGATGGCCACCTGAAATCAAAATATACCCCTCCTAACTGGTAATATCAGAAGAACGTCCACACATGTGTGTTGATATTGATGTTGATGTGTACATATGTTGGCGGCTCTGTTGTGACTGGATCCTACCGCCCGGATGGCGGGGTCCGTGACGGCTCCTGGAAGCTGGATGCGCTGATGGAGCCGGTGGAGAAATTGGTACTGGTGCTGCCCGTGTGGCAGGGCCTTGCAAGCAGTACTTCTGTGTTCTATCAGCTGGGACTTGAGCATCTTCGAGGTATGCCAGTGGGACAGCTCAAGTGGTTTCAGGCTGTCAAGGACGTACTGCTTAAACTCAGTGTCGGCGTAACGCGCTACGCTGATCTCCTCGGAATCGAGGGTCTGCTTACTCAAGGATCGCGACCCGGTCGGGCGCTGGGCGAGTCAGTCTGTGGGAGTTTCGAAATGGACAGTTCTGATTGGTCGAACGGGATTCGATACCATGTCTTCGCTACCAGATCCGACACTGAATTTAAAGTGCTAGCTGAATGCTGAACAAAGACTTCCTGCAGTAAGGCCCTGCCGTGGGGTGGCTGCTGGCGCACCCGGCGCTGTGCGCGGCGGCGGGCGGGCGCTGCTGCGTGCCCCGCCCCATTTTAACCGTCGCTTCACCAAACGGGGAAGCACCCCGGCGGAGAGGCGGCGTCGGTACTCGACGTTTATCATAAACCTCAAACCAATAGAGACGTGTGCATTTACCGCTAAGGCAGGGCACCTGGAGGTGCTGCAGTGGGCGCGGAAGCGCGGCTGCTCGTGGAGCGAGATTGACGTCCCATAGAGCTTAAACCTTTGACCTTAAAACTGGGTGTGCCATGTTTCGGTAGGAAGTGTAGCCGTGTGCAAGGGATTTAACGCGTTGGTAGCAAATTTGACGGAGAGTATGGGACATGATGTATGATTTAGTCTTGAAATTGTATTCTACATCCGGCCTGGTGGGTTCGTCATGCACGCATTATGGCCCGTCCCCGGCTCATACCTCGGTACCAGCAGCCTGCCGCGCTCGCCGCGCCTCGGCGCACTCCCCACGGTGCCACGACACCCAGTCGGCGCGCTGGCACTCCTTCGAGCAGTAGTGCGCGCAGGGGCCGCGGGCAGGGCACTTGCCGCACCGCTTGAGGCGCCGTTCTACGCCCGGCGTCGCCGCGGTCAGGCCGGTGGACGTCACCCCGCAAGCGCTGCAGCACAACAGGCGGAGCACCGCGAGTGTCTCCGCATACCCGGGGTCGCTGTCGGCGCGACTGCGCGCGATGCCAAGCGCGGTGTACCCTGTGCCGTGCCCGCGGCCTGCCGCCGTGGTTACCTTGGTGCCGTCGGCACCTCCATCGAGGAGCAGCTGCACGACGTGTGGTTGGTTGTATTCTGCGGCATACATGAGCGGCGTGAAGCCAGGGAGCGTGTGGCGGGGCGGTGTGGCGTAGTCGATGCTTGCGCAGCCGACCAGGAGGGCGCCGGCGACCGAGGAGAGGCCGAGGCTGCAGGCGATGCAGAGCGGGGTCATGCCGTTGCAGTCCACGGGGTCGGGGGCTGCGAGGTGGGGAGGGGTGGGGAAGGGGTAAGGAGGGGCGGGGTGAGGACAGGGCGTTGACAGCTAGACACAAGACACTTAGTTGGGACAGAACGCCGCCGTCCGGCGTGAAACGAGCATTGAGACATATCAAATGCAAACTAACGTCGAAAAGGGCACGAGGATATTTTGGGAGGAAAGTTATGTCAAAAAGGGTTTCCTAGCCAGGGGCGGGGTGCGGGGGGGTGACGTACCCGCGCCGAGCCGGAGCAGCGCCCTCACGGTGGCGAGCTGCCGCTCGCCTCCGAGGTCGGGGTCCCGGGGTTTCTGGTCCGCGGTCAGCCAGCAGCCGCAGGATATCGGCGTGGTGATACCCCGCCGCAGCCATCAACGCCGTGAAGTTTTGCGCGGTCGCGTGATCCACGGCGCTGTTAGGCGCGCGCTCCAGTATGATTCGCGCGATGTTCGCGTGCCCGGAAAAGGCCGCCGCCATGAGCGGCGTAAGGTTGGAGACGCGGCACTGGAAGCGTGGCCCGCTGAGGTTGAGTTGAGTGCCGCCCGAGGGTAGTAGCCTGCTTACCGCCGCGGCGTCACCGGCCTCGCACGCGTCGTACAGCGCCTCGGCGGAGATGCTCGGCATGATCGATTCGTTCTGTGGGGATAGAGGGCTTTGCGTGGGGGTTGCGGCGGCGGGCGTGGGGAGGTGAAGAAAGTGCGAGCAGTGCACAGGTTGCGAGGTTGAGAGTTGTTGTTCAGTGTGCGGTGAAGAAGCAGAGCTCAGACAGTCAGATCGTCACACAGGATTTCCTCCCTGTCTACCTGTGTGAGGGCGTTTAGGCAGCCATTGAAATACAATTCGAATGGGTCTTCGATGCTTCGTCGGTGGCGGTGGTTGCGTGAAGTGTATCAGGCCCGGTGGGCAGTTGTGTACAGCGTCTAGCCATGTGGGCAGTTGCAGTGCAATTTGCATTAGGTCGGGGAGCAGTTGCGTGATGTGTGATAAGCCGAACAGTGGGCAGACATTTTTGTAATGCGTCATGGGCAGCACGGGGCCGCTCGGGGCGGGCGGCTGGAGGCGTTGCATTGGGCGCAGGAGCACGACTGCGCGTGGGTCATGTGGAATTGTGCGGAGGCCGCTATAAGAATTGGGCACCCGGAGTTGTTGCTTGCAGTGGGCGGGCGAGCACGGCTGCCCGTGGGATGAAGGGATTGTAGTTGTGCCACTGGGGGCGGGTACCTGGCATTGTTATATTGGGCGCGTGGGAACGGCTGCTCGTTGGATGCGCGCTTCTGTGCATATTGCGCTGATGAGAACGGGCACGTTGAGATGTCTCTGTGGGTAAGTGCTCAGGCCCCGTAGAATTGATCGAAATGGAAAAAACCAGACTACAGCCTCTGGCAGACACTCAGGGTACGTCATCTGATACTAGCTCCGTGACACATGTCTACCTCGCAACGCCAGACCCGTTCTAGTGGATGAGGTTGGTGCTCACCGTGTGAGTGCCCTGTGCGCGCGGGGCTCGATGAGCGTAGTAAAGAAATGTTCTCATGAATCGATCGCCTTGGATGAACGTTAGTCAGATAATCAACAGGAAATGACGTCTGAACATCAAGACATGATTATGACAAACTCCCCTCGATCCCTATGTCCCCCGCCGCACAGAGCGCATCGACCCCGCGGCTCTGCCAACCCTAACGTCCGCGGCCAGCACCTACCTCGAGGCCTTCTCCGGTGGCCACGAGCCCATCCTCCACAAAAAAACAGCTAAGGAAACCACGTCAATAACGACGTCTATAATATAACAACTCGTATCGCAGCACTAAGACGGCCTTGCGCCGGCGCCCGCTGACTCACTTGGCGCCGTAGGTGGTGTACTTCATGGCGCAGGGCCTCCACACTCATGCACCTTTCAGGGATGCTTCAAGTGGGCTGAGGGACAACACGGCTCAAGTTATGACAAAGTGCGTCAAAGTGTTACGAGCAAAAGCAAAAGCAGAAAGCATGGACCAATCACAGGCTCGCATAGGCTCGGAACGGTTTTGATCTGAGCATGTGATTGGTCCATGTTTTTTGCTTTTGCTTTTGCTCGTCACACTTTGACGCACTTTGTCATAGCTGTACGATTAAGCGAGTGTGAGGCCCTGCCATGGGCGCGAAGGTCATGCGGTGGTAGGGGCACGGGCCGTGCTCCGCGATGGCCGCCATGTGCGCCTTCGTGTAGCGGCGCAAGTAGAATCTGAAAGCCAATTTTGAAAGCGGTTTGTCACGGTTCAGTTTTAAGAGCTGAATTCCAGGCGCTGTCAACTTGAGTTTCATAGGGACAACCTGCACCGGCCTACCTTGGTGCCGTACCCCTTGTGCTCCATAGTGCAGGGCCCAAATGCCGCACTACACGAGCCGCGTCACAGGGCGGTCCTTCACTCAAGAAACGAGGGTTCACAACATAATGAATGCCGTGGTGAGCATTCTGCGGGTAAACTGTCCATCTGATACCCTCGAGATGCCCCGTCGTGTACCGGGCACAAGTGTTTTGAACACGGGCACTCTCTCCCGGCAGTAGTCTGCCTCCGCCCCACCGCGAAGCCGTAGGTTTAGGGTATAGGGTATTAGGGTTTAGGGTTTGAGGTTTAGGTACCCCACCGCAAAGCCGTACTGCGGGTACTCCTCTGCGATCTTCTTCATCATCCGGTCGCGCGTCACCTGGTGGTTTCACGGAGCGAGGTCATGTGGGTCAGTGGGAATAAAGGGGCGGCACGTGAAAAGTACAGTTCGAAGGGGGTGAACTCATAACCCAGAATCGGGACATACATCTGAACAAACGAATACACGTCTGGCACGTCAAACCAGCACC
>Ga0307489_10000955_pt1 | contig 18515 bp, 19 predicted proteins | sample SB12metaG_FD_202247 | JGI IMG/M metagenome (GOLD analysis project Ga0307489, IMG submission 202247) | Sea-ice brine microbial communities from Beaufort Sea near Barrow, Alaska, United States - SB 1.2 | ecosystem: Environmental > Aquatic > Marine > Coastal | place: USA: Alaska | collected...
GGCGGGAGCTGGGGCGGCGGCGGGAGTGGGGGCGCCGGCGGGGGTGGGGGCGGAAGCGGGGGCGGGGGCGGCGGGGCTGGGGGCGGGAGTAGTAACGGGGCGGAGCGGACGAAGAAACGCACGGCAGAGCGGTCGACCGGAGGCAGCGGCGCTGGCTCACCCGCGGGCCGCGGCGGCGGCGGCGGCGGGAGCGGGGGCGGGGGCGGCGGCGGCGGGTCCGCGAAGAAGAAGCCCAAGAAGAGTGTTACCGCGAACAAGCGGGCGCTCGGAGACGGGCCGGGGCTTAGCATCTGGGACTGACGGGTGCGGGTCACAGTCACACCTCACACTTCACACCTCGCATCTCGCATGAGCAAACAGTATGCGCAGTCATCTGTGACTAACGAGTACGACATACATAGCATTTGACATGGTATTTGACCGTTAGACTTGAAAAAAAGACGAAGCATATGACAAGTAGGGGCACAGTAGGACCAAACATGTGTGTGCGGGTATCTGGGACTGACGAGTCCGTAGAGGCGGCGTGTGGAGAGAGCGAGACGCAGTGCGCGCCCTCCGGCCCTCCGTTACCGTCGCCGTCGCCATTGTTGCCGCCGTCGCTCGCCGCGGCGGCCCGGTGCCGGCGGTTGTAGGTATGAAATTTAAAGACTAGCCCGCGCTCCGATTATATTGGTCTTGAGTTAACTGTTTAGACCAGTAGGTTTCCGAGCGGGGGCTTGTCTTTAAATTTCATACGAAGTGGAGTGTCCATTTATCACATCCTCGTTCATCATCTCAGGTTGAGTTACGCAAGATAATCAGCGTGTACTTCATTTTCTCGCCTGACGTTCATCGAGCCCCAAGGCGCTCACATTCATATGGCGGGCATTGAACAAACCCCATCCAGCAGAACCGGTCCGGCGGCGTGATTGCCATGTAGTCAGTCCACTTCATACCTCGATGTTGGTCTGTTCGACCTGAAGAGGGAGCAAATGGTCAGGCCAGGGAGGAAGACGTGGGGAGTGTGTACGAGAACTCTGATACAGTATGAGCACACAGTCAGGGAACGAGTGGCCAGGCCAGGGGGGATGATGTGAGTCCTGGTATCCTGGTACATTGGTGCGCCATAAGCAAACATTCAGGTTAAGCGGTATTGGGGACGAGTGTAGTGCCCCGAGCGGCAGCGACGGTGCTCAGGGTCCTCAAGGCAATCATGGTCGCCGCGAGGGAGGCGAGGGGAGGCACAAGTGCTGAGTCGCAAACATTATTGTCATGATGTCGTGGATATGTATCGGCAGTGCTCGTATTAGACAGCTAGATTCGTGAAGTAAATTGTCATTGCTCGTATAGAACATCCGGAGTACTATGCGGAGCAAGCTAGTAAAGTACGAACTCATAGTCCTCTGATGTGTCTCTCATTCTAATAGTACGAACGTCATATGTTGTCTTATTTATTCATGCGTGCTTCTGTACAATGTCATTGCGTGCGGTATTATGTAGCCGAGTCGCTCGACAGCGCGGTGATGGCGCCTAGCTCACAGCTTTTGAGCGTTAGAGGTGTCTGTACAGTTACAAAAGTCGAAGATGATTCTGACGGGTTGTGTGTAGCACACAATCTTGCTGAGTGCCGACCGACCTAGCGGCCGCCGGGTAGGCCCGCGACGTTGAAGAACGCGCCCTGGTTCGACGAGCCCCGCTCCCCACGCGTGGTGTATGGAACGCCACACATAGTGTACCGGTGCACAGTCAACAGCAGTAGAGAACAGACCGTCACGAGGTTTATATACGGAAAAATCGGAGGGTTTAGGGTTTAGGGTAAGCGCCAGCTGGATTCGTGGATGCTTATTGTCATTGCCCGCATAGTACAAAACATGAATTGCGCCGATTGCCCGCGGCCTCACCCCGGAGTCGCGGCCGCGGCCGCCGTAGAATGAGGCTGCGAGCTCTGTGTTGACGCCGCCATACACGCGGTTGCCCACCAGGCTGCGGCCCGATCAGCCGGGACTTACACTCCTTACATTCCAATGTGGTAGCGTAACTCGAGTGAATTGAAGGAATCCAATAACTTTAGCCGAGCCCCAAGGCGCTCAAGATCACCTGGTAAGTGGTGAGTGGTGAGCGGCAAACCCACGGGAACCGGGCCGTCAGTCGTTTAGCTAGGCAATATGTTGGCAACTGAGGTGGCGAGAGACAGGAGAGCAGTGGATGTAGGGGGAGGTAAGGGGAGGTAGGGGGTGGTTGGGATCCCTCGAGTGGTCGTAGGGACAGAACGGCTGCCTCAAATTACGGTGGAGAGGGGACGAGTGTACAGCCCTGCCGCAAGGCCGCCCTGCAGGCCGGCGCCTCCATGCAGGGGCGCACCCACATCGAGACTCAAAGCAATATGTGATGCCTCGCAATACAGTTTCAATCGCTGGAGTGGAACGCTGGAGTGAATCGAGGCGCATCAAACGGGTGACAACTTGCACCGGCCCCGCCGAGGCCGCCTCCGCCGGCGATGTTGCCCGCGGTGACACCGCGCAAACCGCCGTTGCCGATCCGCCCTTTCGGAGGAGAGCCGGCAATCCGACGTTTCCCAGCCTTCTTCTTGGGACCGCCGCCGCCGCTGAAGCCTGTCAATAGGGCCTTCACAATACGGCGTTCCCTGTCAAGTTAACCTGATTGTTTGCTTGTCGTGTACCAGCGCATCGGCACATACTCGCCGCATTGTCCTGGCTATTTTTGCGACTCGTTCCTATTTCAGCTCAGCTTGATTGTTTCATCACAATAGTGTACCCCAGTATTGCCGTACATACTCGCCGCATCCTTCTGGCTGTACACTCTCTAGTTTCAGCTGAATTTGAGCGTCTTTGAGCTTTCGCCCTGGCCCACGTGAGGGACGGCGTGTAAGGTCCTACCACCGCGGCTGGGGCCCTGGAGCAGGCGGCGGCCCTGGAGGAGGCGGCGGCCGGAGTCCGGCAGCATGTCCATGGAGTCCGTGAAGTTGTCCGGCAGCGTGTCGATCGCGTCCGCCGCCGGCAGCATGCCCATCAGCTCGGCCGCGGAGCAGGGCCTCACAGGTTTAGGGTTTAATGTGTAGGGTTAGGGTTTAGGCGTCGCAGGGCCTCACACTTGTTCATGCGGTTGCTCAACCGGACTGTTTGCTCGTATTGTACCAGGGTACGCAATGACTGTTTGCTCGTTGTGTACCAGGTTACGCAGCGAATGTTTGCTCGATGTGTACCAGGTTACGCAGCGAATTTTTGCTCGTTGTGTACCAGGTTACGCACGGACTGTTTGCTCGTAGTGTGTCAGGGTACGCACTGACTGTTTGCTCGTAGTGTACCAGGGTACGCAACGCAAACACACTCGCCGCATCATCCTGCTTGGCCTTACACGTGTTCCGCCGGGTCTAACAATCGTTCACGAGGGATGGTAGCCTACTTGACTGGAGCCTGCGTCTAAAGCAGGTTTGAGGTGTTCGATTTGCATGACGAGAGTGGTTCAATGACAAATGGGCTCAAGTTGATCTAACAAGAAACTGGTGTGAAGCACACTGGTGTAATGCCCTACAAGTTCCACGATCTCGATCTGCAGCTAGGGCCCGGCAACAAGATTTCGTCGCGTCATTGTCATATGATGACATTTAAGAGATAGAATGACATTTAAGAGTAACACATTTAATTCAGGAAACGAGGGTAGTAAACACTGATATCGATGATGGGGCAGACATGATCTCCTCAGCCATATCTGGAAGATCGGAGTCTGCGGGGTCTCGCCCGCCTGCAGGGTCCGCCCGCTCGGTCCCGTGCTGCCTTAACAAGAGCAATTGGGAGGAAAAACGTGTGACGCATTGTGTCGTTGGGGGCGGACGGGACGGTTTAAGACTAGAGGTTTGGGTTAAGGGTTTAGGGTTTAGGGTTTAGAGTTCAGGCGCCACAGCTGGCGCGTGGCGCGTGTTATCGGCCCTGCCGGCCTCCGACGAGGGCCTTCCACTTTGTTGTTGCGGTGGCTTAACTTCAGCATCTCCGAGGCATAGCTTCTGTGATTCAGGGACCGAACTGCTCAAGTTATGCTGGCGCGGGATGAACGGGTGTCGTAAGGCCCAGCCTCCTTAGCGGCGTCGTAGTCGGCGGCCTGCACTTGGGCCTTACACTCGTTCCCGTGGTGGCTCAACATGAGCGCATATGTATAGTCTAGTGCCTAGTCTGTGGGTTGGAGGTAGTTTATAGAAGCTGGAGTTTGGTGATGTGGCCAACAGTCAAATGACATCTGCTTCAATTCACCAAACGCCTACTTAATACAGGTAGTTAAGAGATACTACAGGTAGTACGCTTTACAGACCAGCCACTAGTGTCCCAACTGCTTGGTGACGAAACGGACACTGAATAATCCGGGCGGACATGAGGATCATCGAGGCAGTACCTGTAGGTTGCGAAAACTTCAGTGGTTTTGGAGTGGAAACCCAGCTCGAGGTGACACCAGCTCATGTGAAGGTTAACCCTGATCAGCATCGAGGTGTGAAGCTATTCTCACTTGATAGTCAAAACGGATGGAAGATGAGCTGGAATGGGAACGAGTGGCCATGCCAGGGAGCAGGACCGGAGGAGGATGCAACGAGTGTGTACGGGTACACTGGTACACTACGAGCAGACATTCAGGATGAGCTGCAAGGGGAAGGATGGTTTAGGGTTTAAGGAAGAGAACAGTGTTTATAATTTAGGGTTTAGGGCTTAGGATAGGGCAGGCCCTGCCAGCGCCTCCATCACCTCACTTCAGGGTTCACACAAACAGCAAAAATAATACATCTTTGAATCATCATTTTGGTCGAATGACCACACTAGGGTGAGCTTGACCATACTGGGTTGAGCTTACGGAGGCCAGGTCGAACACCTGGTGCGTCTTTATACACGCAAAAGTGTCTCTCTGTAGTTCCCTCTCCATCTCTGGGTGAGTCTGTTCAGTAAATAATCGTAAAAGTTGCAGAGAGAGAGACGCATCAGCGTGTATGAGGAGGCATCAGGCTTCCGCCTTGGCCCCCGTGACTGTATAACTTGCAATCCGTAACGTCTCAGCGGGTGAAACGTGAAAGGTGAGTTAGCAACGCATCTACAACATGTCATTCATCGTGTAATCGTGCAGTAGACCCTAGTTGCAAGAGTCAAGCGACCCCACCTCGCTGCCGTACATGACGAGTTCGCCATATTCAGTGGTGGACGTCAGGTTCAGAATCTCGCAGAAGGCGCCCTTCGCGCATGGCCTACACTGACCGTCATTTTCTTAGCTGACATTATGCATGTTCGAGGTTTGCGTGATAACTTTAGTTAGATACTATGACAGAGTGTCTGAAGTTGTAAAATGTCGGGCCCTTGCTCAAAAGTTGCCACTTAAGATTATTGAGTCAAAAGACGCCATATCAACTATAGAGTCAAAAGACGCCATAGCAACTATCCAGCGTGATATGGCGTCTTTTGACTGAAGAATATTGAGTTGATTTTTTTGAGCACGGGCCCGAGAATGTATATCTTCAGGCACTTCGTCATATTAGATGGAAAACATCAGGTAACAGGAGGAATAACTCTAGACATGAGATGGGGTAGCTTCAGGTGTCAGGTGGGACAACATCGAGGCATCACGTGGGACCGGACCGCTTGAATTGATCAGAAAAGGGAACGAGTGGTCACTGGTCAGGCATGGAGGAGGATGTGGCGACTGGCACGAGTTTACGTGTACACCGGTACACTACTGTATGAGCAGCCAGACAAGTACATCTGAAAAGGGAACGCCGTGTGACAAAGGCCATACCGACGCTGCCGCCGCCTTGGGGTCGGTGGCGTCGGTCGGACCGCATGGGTGGTTCGGCGCCGCGGTGTGCGCCGAGCTCCAGGGACCGGTGCAGTTTGTGAGGTTTTAGTGAAGTCACATGCGATATCCATCAAGGTGAAAGAAGACCGTCAAAGCCCTGATCTAGAGAGAGAGAAAAATAGGGAGAGTCCGCGTGCATAAAGGAGGCACCAGGCTTCCACCCTGACCCCCGCGCGTCAAAGCCATGCTTAATAACCATATGGTTCAGACTCTCAAATCCTGAGTTGGTCTGTGACTCTCTCACGGGCTTACACTCGTTCACCTGTCAGCTCACCCTAATAAGCACTCCTCGTGGGACAAGGGGTGTTCATGAGGTGTGTAGGGGGTATTCATGGAGGGGTTGAAGGGGGTGTTCAGGGGGTGTTCAGGGGTTTAGGGGTTGTTTTCAGTGTCCAAATCGGCTCAGGTTGAGCTGCGAAGTGGACGAGTGTAAGCCCCTGGACTCTGTGCCCTGCCTTGGCCATCATGCAGTTGTCCGGCCGGGTGTGCCCGCACAACAGCACGGCGTGGTCCACGGAGGCGTTGAGCGCGGAGGTGAGCACCAGGAAGTTGAGCTTGAAGCCGTCGGCCACGCTCGGGAACCTGCGGGGCGCGCGAAACAGAGAGATGCGAAGAGGACGTTTCATATCGCGAGTTTTTCGAAGAAAAAGGAGAGAGAGGGAGACTCCTCCGCGACGGTGTATAAGAAGGCGCCATGCTTTCGCTCTGGCCCCTGTGGAGATTGGGCCATATGCCCTTCGTAAGTTTCCCCTCTATCACCACTGCCCGCGACAACCACTCGTGAGAGAACGTGCGTGGTGCCCTCGCCGCGTTCAAGACGTTTCATATCGACGACGCGGTTGGGTCATCCAAGCCGTTTCTGGCACGACGCGTCAAAGGCGTTACGCACATACCAGAGCCTGACGCGGACGGAGCAAGGAGGACAGGGGAAATATACAGCAGTGAATACTACGCCACGGCCCCGCGCGATCGCGCGGGACTCACGAACGCGCGGGACTACACACGGGGGTCAGGGCGAAAGCCTGGTGCCTCCTCATGCAGGCGGAAGCTTTTTTGTCTTTTCTCTATCTTTTGGTACGACGGGATGAGTGTCGATGTGTGGTTCAGGGAGTGGGGTCCGAAGGCTGAGGCTGGGGAGGCGCGCACTTGATGAGCGCCATTGACTGGTTGACGACCGCGCCGTCCCCGTGCGCCACGAACCGCTCGAAGCGCGTGCTCTTATCGTCATCCCTCATGCAGGGGCTTACACTCGTCAACTTCCCAGCTCAACTTGAGCCGTGTCTGACACAAGAAAACAGCCATCACAGCCCAAACACCCCCTTACACTCCCTTAACACGGGCTGTACAACCCTTACGCGCGCCCCCTATCCCATGCAAAGCGCTCAAGTTGAGCTGAGAAGTGGACGAGTGTAAGCCCCTGCCCTCATGTCCAGTTCCTTCATCAGCGTCTTCACGTCGGCGGCCAGCGGTCAGGGGCTTACACTCGTCCACTTTTCAGCTCAACTTGAGCGCTTTGTATGGGATGAGGGGTGCGCGTAGGGGTTGTGTATCCCGGGTTGGGGGCGTGTAGGGTGTGTTTAGGGTGTGCAGGGTGTCTGCTGTGATAGACACGGCTCAAGTTGAGCTGAGAAGTGGACTAGTGTAAACCCCTGCCAGCGGCTTTGGTAGCTCGGAGAGCGCCGCGATCATTTTCGAAGCGCCGGCGGCGGGCGCCGCGGCCGCGCCGGTGAGGGCGGCGACGAGGATCGCCAGGGTGGCCATGAGCGATGTTGCCTTCATGGCGATGGTGTAGTGAACGTGCGGCGGTTCGGCAAGGTGTGCGGCTGCGTCTGACGACGTGGACGTGGAGGCTGCGTTGAAGGATTTTAGTTTGCCTCACGCGGTCTTGTTTGACGCGCTCTTGTTGCGCGGGAAGACACGATGTCTTTAGAAAGAACCTTTTTGAATCCACGTGTCCGCTTGCGTGAGCGATTTTTTATGGGGCATCGGGGATGGTGTGTCGCTGGCGGTTGCATTGGGCAACATGAGTGCCCACAGCGTGCCCAGTGACATGGAATCCAGTGACGAGTGCCCAAAGCGTGCCCCATGATACTGAAATATGGGGAGGCGCACGCCGCGCCACCTTTTTGTGACCACCCGTCATGCAATCACTCTGATGGTAAGTCATAGCATGAGGGTAACATCTGTGTGGTCATAGTGACTGTTCATGACTGGAAGGCACGTGTACACACTCGCCACATCTCCCTTTCCCTGCATCAGTGCCATGAGGCCCAACCCCCCAGCCACAAAGAAGCGCGGTTAGGCTGGCGAAATACACGCGTCAACAATTAGCATCCAACGAAGCGGTGGCGTCTGCTCGGCAGTCCTGTCGGCCAAGTTGTAATGATGTCGGCAGTCTCCGCCGCCACCTCCCTGCTCCCACCCCATCCCCGCGGAGGAGCGCGCGCGAGTCAATCGTATCGTGTTCCAGTGCATACTACAGAGCGTGGTAAAATACTAGCACATGCATCGAGGGTGCTAAGTGTCGGGTGATGTTCTGTCTAGTTGTTATTATTGTGTTGCTGCCGCTGCCACCGCAAGACCCTCGCCCCTGCCCCTGCTCCCACAGACTCCCCAAGGAGCACATTACAGGATGTTACCGCATCGGAGCAATGAACCATTTTCTTGTTGATGTGTTCGCATGAAGTGGGAATCGTTCTTCGCGTGTCACGGCCCGACCCCGGCTCAGATCTCCGTTCCGGCAGCGTCCCGCGCCAACTGCGCCTCGGCGCACTCCCCGCGGTGCCGCGACACCCAGTCGGCGCGCTGGCACTCCTCAGAGCAGTAACGGGCGCGAGAGCCGCGGGCAGGGCAGTTGCCGCACCGCTTGAGGTGCTTTATCTCGCCTACGGTCTTTTCGGCCAGGCCGGAGGACGTCATGCAGCACTTGCTGCAGCACCGCTTGCGGAGCAGCGTGAATGTCTCCACACAGTCGATGGACTCATCGACGCAAAGTCGCGCGATGTCAAGCGCGGTGGACCCCGCGGCGAGCCCGCCGACTGCCTGGGTGGTGCGCTTGGTGCCGTTGGCCCTGCGCTGGAGGAGCAGCTTGACGACGCCGGCGTTGTTCCCGCTCGCAGCGTACATGAGCGGCGTGAAACCGGGGTAGTCGCTGCTGTTGCTGACCGGCGTGACGAAGTCGATGTCCGCGTGGCCGTCCAAGAGGGCGACGGCCACCTTAGCCGGGGAGAATTCGCAGGCGATGCGGAGCGCGGTCTCGCTCTTCTCATCCACGGGGTCGGGGGCTGCGAGGGAAGATGACGTATGGACAGGTTTTAGGACGACCACATCATGTAGGTGACCGGACTGTTTGAGCTTTGAGGGAAAAGTTAGGTTTACGTATTTGTGCGGGTCCAGGTTAGAAGGGGGCGGGGGGGCGGGCGGGGCGACGTACCAGCGTCGAGCTCGAGCAGCGCTTTTACAGTGGCGAGCTGCCGCGCGCCGTCGGGGTCGGGGTCGCGGGGATGGTCGTCGGGGGAGAAGGGCGCGACGGCGAGGTGTATCGCGGTGTTCCCCCGGCGTGTGGCGAGGTTCACGTTGGCGCCGCAGTCAGCCAGTAGTCGGACGATATCGACGTGGTGGTACTGCGCCGCCATGATCTGCGCCGTAAAGCCTCGCGCGTTCGCGTAGTCCACGGGGGTGTTGCGCGCGCGCTGGAGTATCATGCGTACGATGTCCGTGTGCCCGAGTGCGGCCGCAACCATGAGCGGCGTAATTCTGTCGGTGTTGAACTGGAAGCGTTGCCCGCTCAGGTTGCGCGGCGTGCCGCCCGCGGGCAGCAGCCTGCTCACCGCCGCGGCGTCACCGTTCAAGCACGCGGTGTACAGCGCCTTGGGGTTAATGTTCGCCATGATCGCTACGGAGATCAGGGGCGCAGCGCCTTGGCGGGGGCGGGCGGGGGCACGCGCGTGGAAGAGTGAGGCAAGCAACAACAAGACCGCCGGATGTGATCCAGGGTTGCCGTCTTCAGACGTTTTTGGTCTTCCCAATGGAAGTGACGTGACTCAGCATCAGACGAAGCTGAGAGGTCATCATCCAAGAGTGAGGGTGTCGCCCACATACGTGTACACCACCGCCGCCGCCGCCGCGCACTGCTCTGCGTGGTGCCGTCGTGTAAGCCCGACACGGCACGGCACACCCTCGCTGCCTGCCTGCTCATACTGCACATGTTCACCACCGCTACCGCTACCGCCACCGCTACCGCTGCCGCCTTGCGTGTGCCGCCGTCCAGGGCTAGGCGCGGCGTTCACTGACAGGCTGACGCTTTGCGTATATCTGCACACCACGGGCAGCACGTCGGTCCATTGATCCATGTCCAACCGACCTGCACTTCGAAAAACGAAGCCAAAGCAACGACAGGGCCCTCGTACTCTCCCCCGAGAGCACACACAACCAACCGCGCGACGCCACTTTCCGCCGATCACGCGGACCCACCTTCCTCCGCCATGCAGATCCCCCCGTCCTCCGCCCCCGCCGCTGACCCCCCCCCTGATCGCTACGTCGTGCGCCTGGGGGGCAACGTTGACGAGGACGAGCTGGTCGACGAGATCGGGCTGGCCGGCAGGGGATTAAACTCGTCCATGTTTTTGCTCAACTTGAGCGCTTTGTATGGGATAGGGGCTGCGAGGAGGGATTGTGTAGCCCGTGTTAAGGGGGTGTTAGGGGGTGTTTAAGGTAAGTAGGGTGTTTTCCTGTGTTAGACACGGCTCAAGTTGAGCTGAGAAGTGGGCGAGTGTAAGCCCCTGCTGGCCGGGGTGATCTGGCTGCGGGAGACGGGGCTGGCAACGGACCCGGCGCCGCCGCTCACGCTGGCGTCCCTCGCCGCGGTCGTGGAGGCGCAGCGGGCGGAGATCGCGTCGCAGCGGTCCCAGATCGTGTCCCTGCGAGACCGCGTGGCGACACTGGAGGAAGCAGCGAGGGGGGAAGCGGGGGGTGCGCGTGGGGCTGAGGGCGGCAGCGACTTTGTTCGCAACGTCGCGCAGAAGACAGCCGCCAGTGGGAGTGCCCCCGCCGCCACCCCGGCGGTCAAGGGGGGGTTCAGCGGCGGCGGCGGAGGCCGGGGGGTCCGCATGGCGGAGGAAGGAGGCACGCTGCCGGGGGAAGCTCCGCACGCGCAGGCGTCTGACGGAATCCGCCCCGCCGCGCCTCCCCCGCGCGCCGCCCTCGCCGCCGTCACGGGGCGCCCCCACAGCATCGTGCACCTGGCTGGCGAGGTTGACGAGGACGAGTTGTTGGACCAGCTCGGGCTGCCCGGGCTGAATTGGCTGCGAGCGCAGGGGCTGCTGACCTACCCGTCGCCGCTGCTCGGGCGGCTGCTCGAGGACATGCACCTCGGTATTATACTGCAGCGGCTGGACCCCGCGGACCGCGCCATTCTCGCGCAGGTGGGGCCACGGTGGCTGGCGGCGGTGGTGTCCTCTGGCTTCGAGTGCGCGGGGAAGACCCCGGGGGCAGGGGCTTACACTCGTTCACGTTTCAGCTTAACTTGGGCCGTGTCCGACACACTACACACCCGAAACAACCCCTAACACCCCCTTCACACGGAACACATGACCACTACACGCACCCCCTATCCCCCAAAAAGTGCTCAAGTTGAGCTGAGAAGTGAACGAGTGTAAGCCCCTGCCCGGGGGTGCCGCTCAAGCTCATCTGCTTTGTCGGGTCCACCACACGGCTCGCGTGGGCCAAGGCGAACGGATGCCCGTGGACCGAGTGGTCGTGCGCATACGCCGCTCTGGGCGGGGCGGTGCCGGTTGATAATATCAAAACCCCCAGTTGAAAGCGCCGGCGCCTGGTTTCAGCGCATGAAACTAAAATATGCTGAAGTCAACGTACTGCTTTCAAACGTTGCAGGTTTCAACTCCAGCTTGCGCCGCTACATGTGGGCGGGCGCCTGGAGGTGCTTCGGTGGGCGCGGGATAACCTGTGCCCGTGGGATGAGTGGACCTGTGCACTCGCCGCGTATGGCGGGCAGGGGCTTACCCTCGTCCACTTCTCAGCTCAAGATGAGTCGTTGTTGTCAATGCGCCGTTTTGAGTCCAGTTTGTGACGAGTCATGACCCATCAATCTACAGAAGGTACCCAATGGATCCCACAAAAAGTGATGACGTTGAGCTGTGAAGTGGACGAGTGTACGCCCCTGATGGCGGGCACATGGCGGTATTACAGTGGGCACGGGAGCAGCACTGCCCGTGGTAGAGCGGTGCAGGTTGAACCCAGTTGAAGCCCGTGTTGAAAGCGACGGTTTCAGCGCTTGAAACGAGAATGTTATCAACTGCTTTCAAGTTTTGCTTTCAAATTTCAACTTGCGCCGCTACTCCGTGGGACGACACTAAGATTGCATATGCCGCGCGTAGTGGGAACCTGGCGGTGTTACAGTGGTGGGGCCGTTCAGGTTGACAGTATCTAACCCCGGGTTGAAAGCGCGCCTGCCCGGGGGTTCAGCGCTTGAAACTAAAATATGATGAATTGCTTTCGAATGTTGGTTTCAAATAAAACGTGCGCCTCTACACTGTGGGCGCGGGAGCACGGCTGCATGTGGAGCGAGTGCGCGTGTGCATGGGCCGCGGCCGGCGGTGAGGCGGTGCAGGTTGACAGTATCAAAACCCGAGTTGAAACCGCGCCTTATTTCAGCGCTCGAGACTAAAATGCGATTAACCGCCTTCAAACGTTGCTTTCACTTTCAACGTGCGCCGCTACACCGCGGGCACCTGGCGGTGTTGCAGTGGGCGTGGTGGGGCGTTTCAGGTTGACATTATCTAACCCCGAGTTGAAAGCGCGCTTGGTTTCAGCGCTTGAAACTAACATGTAATGAACCGCTTTCAAACATTGCTTTCAAATTCAACTTGCGCCACGACAGCGTGGGAGCTCTTCAGGACACACTCCGCCCGCGACAGGTCGAGGCGTTTGGAGTGGCGTGCGTGTGCTAGTGCCGCTGGGTAGGGCGGTGCAGGTTGACCCTATCAAAGCCACATTGAAACCGCCTGGAATTAAGCACCTGAAATTGAAATGTGATAAACTGCTTTCACGTTATGCTTTAGAATCCAGTTTGCACCACTACAGCTGGGGGCGGGCACTTGGAGGTGTTACAGTGGTTGCGTGCGCAAGGCAGTAGCTTACACTCGTCCACTTCTCAGCTCAACCTGAGCCGTTTCTGACACAAAATACACTCTGAACATCCCCTGATACTCCTTAATACCCCCTTACACCTCCTAAACACCCCCTTAAAAAGCCCCTAGATGCACCCCTATCCCACAGAATGCGCTTAAGTTGAGCCGAAAGGTGGACGTGTGTAAGCCCCTGGCGCAAGGCTGCCCGCGGTGGGTCTCGCCGGGGACGGCCCCGGGGCAGGGGCTTACACTCGTCCGCTTTTCGGCTCAACCTAAGGGCTTTTTGTGTGACAAGGGGTGTTCAGGGGGTGTCTAGGAGGTATTTATGGCTGGGTGGAGGGGGTTATGGACGTCTATGGGATGTTTTGAGTGACAGAAACGGCTCAGGTTGAGCCGAGAAGTGGACGAGTGTAAGCCCCTGCCCCGGGGACGGTGACTGGAAAGAGCATGGTATGTGCGTACGCCGCTGAGGGCGGGCACTTGGGGGTGTTACAATGGGCGAGAGCGCACGGGTGACACGTGGTAGGGTGGTGCAGGTTCACTCGTGTTGAAACCAGTGTTGAAAGCGCCTGGTTTCGCTGCTTTTAGCTTGGATATGATGATCTGCTTTCAGAATTTTCCTGCGATTTCAACGCGCCGCTACATCGTGGACGTGTGCATATGCTGCTCGCAGCGGGCACCTTGTCGTTCTGCAGTGGGCGCGGGAGCAAGGCTGTGAGTGGTAGGGCCGTGCAGGTTGACAGTATCAACACCCGTGTTGAAAGCAGAGTGACAAGATATGATCTGGTCATACTGTCCGGTTGACCGACAGGATTCTAAGGGGGTCATCCTCAGGATTCTAAGGCCATGTATGAGGATTTTAAGGTCATCTCCAAACCGACACGATGACAGGATTCATGGTCATCCTGGACACCGATCCTACATATCTTGTCACTCTGGTTGAAAGCGCCTTTGGTTTCAGCGCTTGAAACGAAACTGGGATGAACTGCTTTCAAGATTTGCTTTCAAGTTCAGCTTGCGCCCCTACGCCGTGGGACCACAAGACGTGTGAATACGCGCTAATGGGCGGGCACAATGCAGTGTTGCAGTGGGCACGGTAGGGCGGTGCAAGCTGACCCTATCAAACCCACGCTGAAAGCGCCTGGAACTAAGCGCTTGAAACTGAAATATGATAGATTGCTTTCAAGTTTTGCTTTCAAATCCAACTTGCGCCGCTTCAGCACGCGAGCACGGATGCTAGGAACGCGCTTGGCCGGATGCGTTTGACGACGCGTTTGAGGATGCGTCTCTGGATTCTGATTCTGATTCTGAGGATGATACTGATGATGGTGAGGATGAGAATGCTGAGTAGTTCGGCTGCTCTTGACTGTAAAGGGCTTGTTGATGATGAGGCTTGGGTATGAGGATGCGCAGTTTGAAGAGTAGTCACAAAGGCTTGTTGTGATGATGAGGCTTGGGTATGAGGATGCGGAGATTAACAAATAGTCACAAAGGCTTGTTGCGCTTTCTTGACTTCTTCAGTCAACGCGGGCATTTGGCGGAGTTGCAGCGGGCGCGGGAGCATGGTGTACAGCATGGGTTGCCCGACTGCCAGTGAAAGGAGTGTGCCAAGCTGCAGCTAGGCAGCTATTGAAAGAAAAGTGGCATCGACACAATGAAACATGCCGTCTCTACCCGCCCACCTCCATCGGCACCTCCACCAGTTCCCGCACCCGCCCTGTGCCTAGTCTGTGGGCTAGTAACTTCTAGTAAGCTGAAGTTTGGTGATTTGGCCAAAAGTCAAATGACTTTTGGTGATGAAAGTCACCAAACGCCAACTTACTACGGGTAGTACGAGATACTATATATAGCACACTTTACAGACCAGGCACTAGCGGCCGCTCATCAACGTTCGTCTGTCTCCTTCCATGGGCGGTTGGGAATGCTGCCGCGCCGCGTCGCTACTTCAACAGCGCACACTTCAGTCGAAAGCGTCAATGCATTCTAATACTACAGGCATACCTCAAGTAGATCCCAGCGCAAGACGGAGCAAGGTTTCTTCATCTCCTCTCGGCAGCCCGGGGCGACTCGTTCACCCCTTCCGTTTCCGCTTCTGCTCAATGATCAGGACCTCCTGCCGCCCACCCTCCTCTGTGCAGGGGCGTGAGTTGACAAAATTGAGAGCAATACGTGAAATCAGTCTATTAGACTGTAAGTCACGCGCTGAACCCAGGCGCTTCAACACTGGTTTGAACACGGGTTTGAACACGGGTTTTGAACCTGAACCGCCCCACATCCGTAGCCTCGAGCAATAGCTGATCGATGTCATCATTGCTTAGTTCCTGCGGGGCCTCACACCAGGGCCTTACACTCGTCCACATTTCACCTTCTACGCGGCCCACGGACCCGATGTATAAGAAAATTTGCCTCTCAGTGGTGAGTTCTGGAAACACACTGTATAAACTCAAACTCACGACCAGCTATGCGACCGGCCGACACCGCCTAATTAGCGTCATTGCCGACCGGAGTCCGACCACCCCTGATTTCTCATACAGCGGGTCGGCGGGCTGCGTAGTTAAACGAGAGCACGTTTTGTGGGATATGTTGGGTGGTTTCAGTGATAAGAACGGCTCAGGTTGAGGTGAAAAGTGGACGAGCGGAAGCCCCTGCCTCGCACGTGGCAAACTGGATGTAGGGCGTGAGCGGACAGATCCAACGCTTGCTGTAGCGGCGCAGATTGAATTTGAAAGCAGAAGTTGAAAGCAGTATGTCACACTGTTATTTTCAAGCGATAGTTCCAGGCGCTTTCAACGTTGGTTGATAGGGTCAACCTGCACCGGCCTACCTTGCCCTGGCTGAAGCTGGCGGACAGCGACGGGGGGACCCTCCGCCACCAAGGGCTTACACTCGTCCAGTTTCCAGCTCAACGCAAGCGCGTTCTATGGGTCATGGGTTGCATTTAAGGGTTGTCTGGAGGGGTTGGAGGGATATGAAGGGGTGACTAGGGTGTATTTTGTGTCAGAAACAGCTCAGGGTGAGCTGAAAAGTGGACCAGTGAGAGCCCCTGCCCGCCACTTGGCGCACTCGTCGCACTGCAGCCAGGCGTCGGGGTCACACGGCGTCCCATAGTGTAGCGGCGCAAGTCGAATTTGAAAGCAAAGCTTGAAAGCAGTTCGTCAAATTCCAGCTTCGAGCGCTGAAACTATAGGCGCTTTCAACACAGGTTTTGATACTGTCAAGCTGCACCGCCCTACCATGGCTGGCGGCGGTGCCGGGGGAAGCGCCGGGGGTGGCACCGGTAGACGACTTCGGTCGCCCTGCCCCTAGGGCCTGGCGGGTTTTGCTCGCCACGTCATCATCAAAATTGTAGACCCTCGTTTCCTGAGTTGAACTGCAGCCCATGACGTGGCGAGCATAATCAGCCAGGCCCTACCTATCCCATCACTGAAGGCGGCACCGGCAGACAACTGCAACTGCTCATCGTGCTGGGTAACCTCCACTAGACCGGCCCCATCCGATGGCAAGTCGCCGCCCCCGTCCTCGTCGCTGCTTTCATCCCCAAAATCGTAATCACCATAAAACCCGCCGCCGCTGCCGCTGCCGCGGCTGCCCCCCAGTCTTCTCGCTTTCCTTCCAGGCTGCACGTGCGTCTGCTCGGGGGTGAGCACTTCAATTTCCCTCTGAGCGTTCGCGCGCGGCGCCGTTCTAGGCGCGACGCCGACGCCACGTGCACGCGCTGCAGTGGGCACGGGAGCACGGCTGCCCGTGGGACTGCCAGTGGAAACTCCAGCGGAAACTCCAGTGGAAACTCCAGCTGCGGGATCGCTCATTGCTCCGCCCCTGCGCTGCTCACCGGCACCCTCCTGTAGCGTCACCCACCGTATGTGCTCGACACCGACATGTAGGGCCTGGCAGACCAGAGTGGCAAGATATCATCCGATATCGTTATTGGAGATCGATATGGCAGATCGATATGGGAGATCGATATGGGAGATCCGACATCAATGGGATGTCGATAGGAATAGCGATATGGAATATGGGTTATCGATATGGGACATGGGCTGATGATATGGCAGATGACAGTATCGATATGCTCATTTGTGCCTTGAGTCTCCGGGCGGACATCAACCTGCGGAACCAGGTCGGGCCTGGCGGATATCGCTCAAAGTCAAAATAACCATCAACTACACCTTTTGAAATCTCGACGCTTGAGTTGAACGGCATCCCATGGCGTGGCGAGCAATATCCACCAGGCTCTACCGACGTTCAAGATCTCCTCTTGACTGTTCTCTACGTATCTGACAGGAGGGTCATTGAGAACAAGCACTCGACCAGGATCGGAAAATGATCAACCTTCAGGGTGGAATGCTCAGGCATACATGCAAAGGAGGAGGAGGAGGAGGAGGAGGAGGAGGAGGAGGAGGAGGAGGAGGAGGAGGAGGAGGAGGAGGAGGAGGAGGAGGAGGAGGAGGAGGAGGACGAGGAGGACGAGGAGGAGGGGGAGGAGGAAATTTAACTTTGGTCGAGCGATTGCGCTCAATCACCCCCCTGCCTGATAGCGTGTTCACCCGTCGTGGTATCGAAGCGCTCAACGACGGCCCGCGACCAAACACCACCCTGCAGGGACGCAAGTTGAAATCGAAAGTAAAACTTTAACACAGTTTATCCTAGTTTTAAGCGCTAACTTGACACCAGGCACATTCGGCACTGGTTTCTACATATTTTAACTTGCATCGTCTTACCATGGCGGAATCTGTCGACAATCCAGCCAACAGCGTTGAAGCCGAACTTGGCGGTGACGCTGACCTGGGTGTGCGGGCGCAAGTTGAAATAGGCTGATCGCGGAGCGCTGATGCTTTGTCCTCAACTGTGTATGGGCATTCAACATGGCGCCCGCTGTCCTGCGTGGAGCGCTGACACTTTTTCCCCAACTCTGCATGGGCATTCCAACCCGGCGATATACCGAAATCGGCCTATTGAAAGCAAGGTATAAGAGCGGTTCATCATATACTTAGCCTCAAGCGCTGAAAGCAAGCACGGTCAACCCGGGGTCCACTGGAGTCAATCTGCACCGCCCGACCTGGGCAGGTGGGAGCATGCATGAGCTGACCGTCGATGAAACTCGGTCCACGCCCCCCTTGCAGGGGCTTACACTGATTCACGTTAGAGCTCAACTTAGGAGCAACTCCAGGACACTTTTATGAGTTAAGCTGGATTATACGGTGGACAGAAGAGCTCAAGTTGAGCTGGAATAGGAATGAGTGTAAGCCCCTGCCCCCCTCACAACATTCGTGCGGGAGGCTGGGAGCATGGATGAGTTCTCCGCCGCCGCCGCCGTGACAGCCACCATCCTGTCATCAGGGGCTTACACTTTGCAGCTTAACCTATGCCGTCTTGGTCACACCTCCCCGTATCCCCCTATATAATAGACTGGGGGGAAATCATGTGCCCAACGTATTTGACAAACTGTGCTTACGTTGAGCAGAATAGTGGACGAGTGTAAGCCCGTGCCTGTCATCCACCGTTCCTAGGATATTGCGCGCCGTAACACCATTCACATCCGCT
>Ga0307489_10000956_pt1 | contig 18505 bp, 26 predicted proteins | sample SB12metaG_FD_202247 | JGI IMG/M metagenome (GOLD analysis project Ga0307489, IMG submission 202247) | Sea-ice brine microbial communities from Beaufort Sea near Barrow, Alaska, United States - SB 1.2 | ecosystem: Environmental > Aquatic > Marine > Coastal | place: USA: Alaska | collected...
TGTTTTGTTGAGATTCTGGTAGTTTTGATGAGATTCTGGTAGTTTGAGAACTTTTCGAGGTGTTTTGTTGAGATTCTGGTAGTTTGAGAACTTTTCGAGGTGTTTTGTTGAGATTCTGGTAGTTTTGCTGAGATTCTGGTAGTTGTGATGAGATTCTGTTAGTTTGAGAACTTTTCGAGGTGTTTTGTTGAGATTCTGGTAGTTTGAGAACTTTTCGAGGTGTTTTGTTGAGATTCTGGTAGTTTGAGAACTTTTCGAGGTGTTTTGATGAGATTCTGGTACTTTTGTTGAGATTCTGGTAGTTTTGTTGAGATTCTGGTAGTTTGAGAACTTTTTATCATACATTACCGGTGTTTTGTTGAGATTCTGGTAGTTTTACTGAGATTGTGGTAATTTGTGGAAATTTTGTTGATATTCTGGTAGTTTTGTTGAGATTGTGTTAATATCTGGGTGGTTTTGATGAGATTGTGTTAATTTTGTTGAGATTCTGGTAGTTTTGCTGAGATTGTGTTAATATCTGGGTGGTTTTGCTGAGATTCTGGTAGTTTTGTTGAGATTCTGGTAGTTTGAGAACTTTTCATGATACTTCACCGTTAATATCTGGTAGTTTTACTGAGATTGTGGTAATTTCTGGTAGTTTTGATGAGATTCTGGTAGTTTGGGAACTTTTCATCATAGTTCCCTATTCATATCTGGCAGTTTTGCTGAGATTGTGGTAATATCTGGTAGTTTTGCTGAGATTGAGTTAATATTTGGGTGTTTTGCTGGTAATTTTGTTGAAATTCTGGTAGTTTTGCTGAGATTGTGGTAATTCCTGGTAGTTTTGATGAGATTGTGGTAATAAAGTGGTAGATTGTGGTAATTTGGGGTGATAATGTGTTAATTGGAGGTGATTCAGGTGATAAGGGTAGAATGAGGTGATAATGTGGTGTGAAGGTATCAAAATGTTGTAAGAGTGTAAAAAGAGACATCAGGTGTGGTAGTGTATATGTGTATCTGTATGAGCATTTTCCCATGTACTCGGGTCTTCAAAAAAACCCGCGCCGGCCCCGGGTTTCACCCACCCACCCTTCGCGCGACAAGGAGCGGGCGACGGGCGGGACGAAACGCAGAGCGGCACGCCCACGGCGGGGACTCCGTCGAGGAGGGCACGTGTCGTTGCGCGCACGCGGGGCGCCGCGGATATGCTCGGGGATTCCAGCCCTATATCCCTTCGTCTGCTGCTGATATAAAAGCAAGTAAATGTGGGATACCACAAACATTCGCGAACGCACCGGTTGTTTCGGCGTCGCGTGTGCGAAGGCCTGGCGCTCTGGCAGTGCAGGGGGTGTCGCGACGCGGAGCCGGACTATGTGCGTATGGAGATGTTGTGCTGCGCGGCGCAACGAGCAGTTACTGCTATTTATCAGATGTCTACGACTGCAACAAGCATTGATGGGCGGCACTTGGCTCCCCCCACAGGATCCGCGCAGGCTTGACATCGATTCAAGAGGAATCCGCTCAGGCTGACGCGTCGAGCGCACCCGGGCCAGTCAGTGCGGCACCGCAGCCGTCGCGCGCACAATGGAGGGCGCCCCGGGCGCCGCGTGGAGGCCGCTACCGCCGCACCCGTTCCCGTGCTGCCAGTGCCTGCACCGCCCGCGGGTGGGGCCCAGGTGGAGCAAAACGAAATCGGAATGCCCACCGCGCTGGCATGTCGCCGGCACGGCTCGGTCCTCTGTCCTCCTCCTCCTCCTCCTCCTCCTAACGCCCGGTGTATCTGCCTGATTGCGCATAGTGTACCTGCACACATTCGCGTCCTCCTCCTCCTCCTCCTCCTCCTCCTCCTCCTCCTCCTTGCCGGGTCTGCCCACGCCCTCTTCCCCTCACGGTGCCACGCGGCTCGCGTTCGCGCGCACGTGTGAATGCAAACTGAAGTTACTGTTAGCGTTTGGCCAGGAACTCTTACCGCGGCGGTACGCGTTCCAAGACTGTGATCACACGACGACCTGCGAGCCCTGCGCCAGCGACAGCCTGCGGGCTGCGACGGAAAACGACGGCGTTTCGTGTCCGGTGAGTGCTGACTCTCGGTCGCCAGGGCATCCGACATACCCGTGGCCCAGTATCATCCTGACTGTTTGCTCATAGTGTACGGGTGTTGAGTCTATCCCCCATGCCACCGGTATCATCCGGGGAGGAGTGGCCAGGCCGGGGAGGAGGAGGCGGGTACGAGTGGTGTGTACAGGTACACCTGTACGCAGTGAGCAAACAGTCATGGGGGCAACCCAATGGGAGGCGTGTAGTGCTCCCGGCCACTGTTGCTGACGGCGTTGCATCCCCCGCTGTCGCAGGTGTGCTTCGACGACGGCGGCGGTGGAGCGAGCGTCGCCGTGCTTCCGGGCCTGCCGGGGTCCCTCCGAGAAACGTTTACCGGGGGTTTTACAGAGAAATCTGCCGGTGCGAGCGGCAGCAGCGGCGGCGGCGGTGGCGGCAGGCTGCCGGGGTCCATGTGAGAAACGTTCACCGGGGGATCATCCGAGAACTACGAGTACGCCGGGGCGAGCAGCGGCGGCAGCGGCGGCGGCAGCGGCGGCGGCAGCGGCAGGCTGCCAGGGTCCCTAAGGGAGGTGCTCGCGGGAGGCGTTACCGAGAATTACGCTGGGGTGAGCGGCAGCGGCGGCGGCGGCGGCGGCGGCGGCGGCAGCGGCGGATGCTTGGGCCCGCTGTTGCAGGTGTGCTTCAGCGGCGGCGGCAACGGCGGCGGCGGCGGCAACGGTGGCGGTAGCGGCGGCAACGGCGGCGGTGGCGGCGGCAACGGCGGCGGCCTGCGAGAAGCGTTCACGGGATGCGTTACCGAGAACCACGCCGGGGCGAGCGGCGATGGCAGCGGCGGTGGCAGCGGCGGTGGCAGCGGTGGTGGCGGCGGTAGCGGCGGCGATGATGGCGGCGGCGGGGTGACCACTAGAGGGCACGACCCCGGCGAGCTAGGGCTGAGCTGGGGCAAGTGGAGTGCGCTCGAGGGCGTGCTGACAGGTGGCGGGGCGGCCAGTGGGGGCGTGACAGGTGGCGGGGCGGCCAGTGGGGGCGTGACAGGTGGCGGGGCGGCCAGTGTGGGCGTGACAGGTGGCGGGGCGGCCAGTGTGGGCGTGACAGGTGGCGGAGCGGCCAGTGAGGGCGCGACAGGCGGCCGGGCGGCGGAGGCTGAGCATTGGCCCAGGCAGGGGCTTCCACTCGTCCACTTCTCAGCCAAACCTGAGCCGTTTTTGTCACTGAAAGCCACTTGAACCCAGTCTTCGCTTTTGAAAATCAGTCCCTGAAGACCCTGATATGATTGGTCGAGAGGATACCGGTAAGATTTCGACCAATCATGTGAGGGCCTTCAGGGACTGATTTTCAAAATTGGAGACTGGGTTTAAAGAACCCAACCGTCCCGCCACGAATGGGTGGCGTCCAGGAGGAGCGTCAGGCACTGTCACGCATCTACGCAGTTCTGGTGGGGGGGTCAAATGGGGATGGCGCGTGGCCCGGTCTGGTCGCGATCGTTGAGTTGATAGACCCTCGCCCATACATGTTTCAGTCTGCCGTGTACGGCAGACTGATCTACACTCGTATTCATATGAGAGACCGTCCATTAACTCAAGCACATCGAAATCCCCGTTTGCCCTCCCCACCCGATCTGCGTAGATGCGAAGCACATACAGTAGCACATGACACGATAAACAGCAGGTTCAAGTCAGGCGCTGCATGATTGATAAAACGCCCGCCCAACAGCACACCTTGATAGCCAATGAAAACACGATTAACGCACAACGATGGCTCGTTTCGTCGACGAGCGCTCTTTTGTTGCGGGTGTGCAATGCGATGGATACTAGTACTCGATGACTTTTGAGCGAGAGCTCGGATGGGTGGCGCGCACGGACTGTACACACCGTACGAATAGCCTTTGCTGCTCGCGCATCCGGCAAATTTGCTGGGGCCATTTATGTGGCGAGCGCTCGGAGGGGTTGCGCACACGCACACGAACACATTCTGTCTCAATCCTTGCTGCTCGTTGCATATTAGTTCGGCAATCTGCTGGGGCCGTTTGGCAAAAGCAATTCTAGGAACCGCCCGGCTATGTAAACGCTAAACGACCCCACTCCACGACGCTAGACTGCGCGTCGCGCCAATATTAAAAACTACTTGCCCTTACGACGCAAACCTACATACACATCGCACCAATATTGAAACAGCGGCTTCAACGCCGGACTACACGTCGCACCAGTATTGAAAGAATTGGCGTTTACTTATTCTTGCTGTACTTGCCACTCATGGGCGTTTACTTCTTCTTGCCGCTTACTTCTTCTTGCCGTACTTGCCACTCATGACCTCGCCCTCGCGACAGGGCCGGAAGAGGGGGGTATATTTTATTAAAATTTGGGGTATTCAAATTGGAGCCGGCGGTCGGTTGTAATTAAACTAGGGCCGGATGCTGGTTCCCTTTTCAGCTCAACCTGACTGTGTGTGCACACTGTACCAGTGAACCTTCACACGACTCAACACGGACACTCATCTCACGTATCTTCGAGGGGCTCTGTACGCGTCTTCAAGGTCATACGCAACAGACCGCGGAAAGCACTCCTCGTGATTTGAAGAAGTGCCCGTCACACTAATGGGCAGTCTGGAGGGTGACATATGAACACTCCCTATGGTTTCAGAGTGCCCGGTACACGATGGGGGCAGTCCGGAGGGGGACAGAGCAGTGCTTGTACCGCAGTCTTCGAGGCTTCAAGTGGGGCGAGGTGTTCAGATGGGATCGATCACTGCCGGTGTTTCGGGGACGGCATGGGCACGGCATGACTGGAGGCGACGAGGGGACGAGGGCGCATCCCCATCGATGCAACGGGTGCGCGACCCCAGGGATAGGTTAGTGACTTCGGGGATAACGCGGCACGAGTGGAGGTGTTGACGTGAGGAAGCAGTCAGGGGCTTACACTCGTCCACTTCTCAGCTCAACTTGAGCCATGTCTGACACAAGAAAACACCCTACACACCCCCTTGACACCGGCTACACAATCCCTACGCGCACCCCCTATCCCATACAAAGCGCTCAAAATGAGCTGAAAAGTGGACGAGATACAAAGCGCTCAAAATGAGCTGAAAAGTGGACGAGTGTAAGCCCCTTGAAGCAGTGCGCGGCCCCACCTCGTAGCCAGCGCCGTCGCCCACATTGTCCTTAAGCGTTCCCGCGAAAAACCAATCCAAGAAGCTCTTCTCCTCCTGCCAGGATGGGAGAATACGAGGGGAGGGGCTACATGCATTAGTAGTGGCTCCATGCATACCAGTACTCGTAGCACCTGTACTGTGTTTAGACTGATACTCGCACACACACACACACACTCACACACCTTTGTGTTGAAAAATCCCCGTTACATGATTAGACTGCCCAGGACTGCCCAGGAATACGGCGGATGGACAATGGGGGCGAGAGAGGAGCCAAATTTGCCGTGAAGACTGGAGCGGCCCGCCGCCAAGGAGAGGACGATGCGGGAGGGGGCGCAACGATGCATGGGGGGTCACGTGGAGCCTGATCCCTCCGTTCTGAACGTTGTTGCGGCCGCTCCGGCGACAGCTGCACAAGCCCCGCCACCTGGCAAGTCTGACCTGGCAAGTCCCTTCGTCAGAAACGCAAATCGCACCAGCGTCTGAACATCAAACCCGCGCGCGCGTCGGTATGCCGTTACGGCGCGGCGCTTGCATTCAGGTGCATCCTAACACACCCCAGCGCTGAGGAGCGGGTTGAATCGAATGGAAGCTGCATCGCACCTTCTTTGCGCCCTTCTTCGCGACAGTCTTCCGCGCAACAGTCTTACCCTTGGGGCAGGGGCTTACATTGGCTCACCGCAGAGCTCAACTTGAGGACCTTCGGGACACATCGCTCACGTTAGAGCTCAACTTGAGCACCTTCGGGACACATCCACGGGTTAAGTTGGGTCATACGGGGGATAAAGCAAGCTTAAGATGAGCGGACAGGGGCAGAGTAAGCTGAAGTTGAGCGGAAATGGGAACGAGAGTAATAAACCCCTGCCTTGGGGGCCGCCGGCTTGCCAAAGCCCCCGAAGGCAGCGCGGGTGGGCGCGGCGCGGGCGGCGCGGTTGGGCGCGGCGCGGGCGGACACCAAGGGGGTGCCGATGAGGGAGGTCATGGCGAACATATCAGGGAGGGGACGTGCGGCGGAGGCGGCGACGTGCGTGATGGGATGGTTGGTGAACGGATAAGCTTGCCACTTGGACGATAGATACGCTGACCTGGACTCCAGCACCCGGGTTGGAAATTGGTCCGCCGGACCGAACGCAACCGAATGGTCCGCCAATCAGCAAAGACGAGTGCGACCCGGGGTTGAACCTGCCTTAGGTTGTTATTTTCCTTGTGTCGGAGACGGGCGAGGCGCGCGACAGCCACTGATCGACACGCGCACACACGGCGTCGCTCCCTGAGTGTGCGATCGCTACCCCTGAAGGCGGTGCCCCACCCACTCCACTCCCCGCACCACGATGAGCGCCGGCGGCAGCGGCGGGATGGGCCGGAGCCGCGGCCGCGGCACCCTCGCGTCCGCGCTCGCCTCAGTGCTCCTCGCGATGCTGCTCGTCCTTCACATGCCCGGCGGCGTTGCCGCGCGGAAGGGGGCAATGGCGGCCAAGGAAGGGCCTGGCAGATACCGCTATCGCTCGCCACATCACAGAATGCCATTTTACCCACGACACGAAGGTCCTGACCGCGTATTGGGGGTCTCTGATGTGGTGGGCAAGTCTGCCAGGCTCTACGAGCAGGCCTCGTTGGAACCGAACCCGATGAGCGGGCACCCAGACGGTGGCGCCGCCGTGAACGGCGGCCAAGTCGCCGGCGTGTCGCTCGCGTCGCAGGCCGCTGGACCCGCGGGCGCCGAGGGGGAGGCGATGGGGCCATCGCAGTCCGACGAGCCGTTGTTCAGCAGGGCTTCACTCGACACATTATTTGTCTGCAGCTTACTGTAATAACTGTCTTGCCTGCGCTTCGGCCCCTGTTTAGCTGGAAAGGGGAACGAACGCCACGTCCTATCAATGGAAAGCCCCTGTTGAGCTGGAAATGAAGCGCAGTGTCTTAATTGACAGCCCGTGTTGAGCTGGAAAGGGAGCGATGCGTCTTAATTCAGAGCACCTGTTGAGCTGGACAGGGAACGCCGCATCTGGCATGACAGCTGTGACAGCTGGCAGTTGGATGCATGTCACGCTTGCCAGCTGTGGCGGCCGCTTCAGCTTAGCTTTAAGCCGTGCATCCCTGACAGCACTTGAGTCGTCCCTCAAGGGTACCAATGCGTAAGCGTGTATGACAAAGTACGTGAAACCACTTAGACACTTAGCAACAAGTCGTACTAAGTCGTCCAAATGGAGCGTTCTGATTGGTCGAGCGGGACGACTCAGAACTAAGTCTCACTAGGTGTCCAAGAGGTTTGACGCACTTTGTCATAACTTGACCTGGGAAAGTACATTGGTTACGTAAGGCCCTCAATTTCGCCATGCTGCCCGCCAACTTCACGGATCGCCTGGCGCACCGCCTCGCCGAGCTGGAGGCAGGGGCTTACACTCGTCCACATTTCGGCTCAACGTAAGCGCTTGATGTGGGATAGGGGTTGCGCTTAGGAAACGTGTAAGGGGTGTTGAGGAGTCGTCAGGGGGTATTAAGGGGTGTTTAGGGTGCATTTTGTGTCAGAAACGGCTCAAGTTGAGCTGAGAAGTGGACGAGTGTAAGCCCCTGGCTGGAGGCGGCCAGGACGGAGAAGAATGACGCCGCCGCCGCGAAGAAGCCCTGGAACCGCGTCAAGGGCAGCGTCACGTGAGTCAGGGGCTTACACTCGTCCACTTCTCAGCTCAACCTAAGCCGTTTTGGTCACACCTCCCCGTGTCCCCCTGTCTAATAGACTGGGGGGAAATCATGCGCCCAACGTATCCCACAAATTGTGCTTACGTTGAGCAGAATAGTGGACGAGTGTAAGCCCCTGACGTGAGCGTGCCCGCCACCGCTTCACCCCATTCGCACACCTCCTGCCCCGCCTGCGTCTCCAGTTCAAAAGACACCATGCATCCCGCACGACTCATCAAAATTCAGCCGGCAGTCGTACGATAGGTGCAGCCTGCGCATCATCTGATGATTGGAGCTTCACCTCCTGTCTCGAGACCGTTACGTCTTGTCTAGTCTTCACTCTTTCCCGTTCCCGCGTGATACGATATCCTTTTTTATTCGTTCTCCCTTCCTCCCGTGCACCGCAGCAAGATCTTCACCCCCAAGGCGAAGGCGCCGAATCCGTGCATCCCGCGCGACCCCAACCGCGGCGCCCCACGGCCCAACGCCACGGCGGCGGCGGCTCCGGATGCGTACGACGATGGGCAGGGCCCTGTCTTCGCAGTATTCCAGGGTACCTCAAATGGCGGTCGCCAATTTTTGAGAAACAGACGGTCGAATCGCCATACTGTACCATTGTATGGCAAATCTGACCGTCTATTTACTCAAGGTCGCAAATTTGGGCACCGTTGACCGCCATTTGAGGTACCCTGGAAACCTGCGAAGAAACTCGTGTCCCACTCCAGCTCAATCTGCCTGTCTGCTCATCGTGTACCTGTGTACCCGTACACAATCACCGTATCCTCCACCCTGGCCTTTGCCAATCCTTCGCTTTGCAGCTCAGCTTCCATCCGCCTGGTCCATCGGTCCTCTAGCAGTCATCCCAACAGCCGACCGACCTTGAATATGCTGCCAATTGAGCCACCGCGCTGACGAGTGTCAGGCCCTGACGAGGGGTTGCTGAGCCCAGCCGCCGTCGCCAACGCCGCCGCCGTGTTAGCACCCGCCCCCATCGTTCCTGTGGTCGATCGTCGCTCGCTTCGCGGCAGCAAAGCTAAAGCCCGCGAAGGGGAGACTTACTACTACGGTGGGGCGCAGGACCCTGGCGCCGTCGACGCCGCCGACGCTGCCGCTGCGCACGTAGGGTCTGCCAGCTATTGCTCGCCACGGCATAGGAAGCGGATTAGCTCAAGAGACGAGGGTTGAACATGCGTGTTGTCGATGTCGTGGCGGAGTAATAACTGCTAGACCCTACGTTTGGGTAGCGGGAATCAACGAATACGCCACCGCTGACGCCGCCGCCATCGCTGCCGCCAACCCCCGCTTTGAGTCGCTGAATTCGATGGAGTTCGATGGGCCCTCACTGGTAGGGGCTCGCAGATGTTGCCCGCCTCGTCATTGACATGCATTCTGAACCCTCATGTCTTGAGCTGAATGGCTTCCTATGACGTGGCGAGCGTTGCTCGCCTCGTCGTCGACACACGTTCTGAACCCTGATTTCTTGAGCCAAATGGCTTCCAATGACGTGGCGAGTAACATCTGGCAGGCTCTACTCACTGGACGACATGGAGGTGGGAACGGGCTCGTCACCCATCGCACATTAAACTCAGTGTCTTGTCTGGAATCGAAGATGTGATATTGAATCCCATTCAACCAATCACAACTGTGCGTTTCAAAAATCCCACCCACGCCCACCGACCCGCCGAAAATTCGACCGGGTCGCAATCCTTGAGTAAATAAACCTTCAATTTCGATAACTTAGGTCTCCCTTACACTGAGTTTAAACCCTCGCGTGTTGAGTCAACCGCCATGCTATGACGGGTCTGGCACGTCATCCAACGCGTGTATTGAGTCAGATGCCATCCTATGATAAAGCCTATGACAAATTCTTTGTAGTGGCCAGCATTTTGACAAATCCTATGACGAATTCCTTGACGTGGCGATCATTTTGATGTGGCCTTACATGGAGGCCGAGGATGCTGCGTACATGGACTGCATCGGGGGCAGGGACCCACACGGACACACGGCGCTCCCGCTTCTGCTCATCCTGACTGCTTGCTCAAAGTGCGGGCGCAAGCCTCGTGTCTCCTTATAAACCTTATAAACCGAAAGCTTCTCCCTCCATCTCTGAGCTGACGCGGGACCTGGTATAAACCGATTGCGTTTCTCTCCATCTCCGAGCCAACTCTGGACCTGGTATGTACCGAAAGCGTCTCTCTCTCTATCTCTGAGCTGACTCGGGACGAAAGTGACTCTCTATGTATCTGAGCCAACACGGGAACAGGCCGATTTTGGTATATCACTTCCCGCGCCGAGCGCTGACGATTTGCCCGCAACTCTGTATGGGCATTCAACCTGGCGCCCGCTTTCACGCGCGGAGCGCTGACGCTTTGCCCGCAACTCTGTATGGGCATTTCAGCCAGGCGATATACCGAAATCGGCCTATTGGAGCTCGACCGTGCGGCGCGGCACCTCGGCACCTTGGGCATTTCACCACATCACCAAGGTAGGCCGGTGCAGGTTGACCCTATCAAACCCACGTTGAAAGCGCCTAAAACTCACCGCTTGAAACTACAATACGACAAAGTGCTTTCAAGTTTTGCTTTCAAATTCAACATGAGCCGCTACACCAAGGCCACGCAGGCGGTCTACTCCTGGGCGTTCCCGACGGAGGAGGAGCCGGCGGCGGTTGTGGATCCGAGCGCGGTGGACGGGATCGGAATCGCCGAGGTGGGGACCAGTGCGTTCTGCTCGCCACGTCATGTCTTCCACCGCGATGTAAACCCGTGCTCGCCACGTCATCCATCGCGGTGTAAACCCGTGCTCGCCACCTCATCCACCGCGATGTAAACCCTCGTCTCTTGATTTGATTGGCGTACTGTGACGTGGCGAGCGACCCTCATCTGTTGAGTTGGTTGGCGCACTGTGACGTGGCGACCGTCACTCACCCGTCCCTGTGGCCGGGACGAGAGCACCATGACGCCGGAGGTAGGAGCTGGCAGATACGGTTTAGGGTTTAGGGTTGAGGGTTTAAACCCCAAACCCTAAACCCTAAAGTCTGCACGCCACGTCATCCAACGCACTTTGAATCCTCGGCTTTCAAGGTAAATGGCACCCTATGACGTGGCGAGCATTATCCGTCAGGCCCTGAGCAGAGGAGCGAGCGGCGTATGAGACGGGTGTTGTCACCAAAGAATCGGACAGGTACAATGACCCGGCGAACCACCCTCTGCTGGTGGGGCCACGCGAATCAAGGGCTGATTTCATAGTGTTCCGGTACTCGCAACGTCATTCACCACATAGTGTACCGGTGCTCGTTGCGTCGTAAGACGGCATGCCACTTTCGAGACACGAGAGTCTTTCATGTGGTGGACAACGTGGCGAGCGTCGCTTTCTCGTCCAAACAAATATCGATGTTCGCATCATAGGATGGCGTGTAACTCAATAAAACTGGTTGCAAATGCGGGGGATGACGTGGCTAGGTCGAGCGATCTTATTGGTCCCTGCCTCCTGGCGGCGTCGGAGAAGGTCTGGCTGGTGTGGCCGAGTACGGAGCTCCAATCTGGATACCCCATATTTTTATTAAATATATACCCCCCGTTCACGAACCAATCGCCACATCATCCACAGCGTTGTAAACCTTTGTGAATCGATGTAACTCCCTCCACGTCATCACCAATCAGGGACCATGAACGTTGATTGACAACACGAATTGGCATCGAAACATGCAGATATTCCAGCTCAGTAAACCACTCTCTCGACCAATCATGAGGGCCTTCAGCGCTGAATCAGCAAAGTTCGGAGTCTGAGTTGAAGCTCTGCACTCGCATGACAAAATGTGGTCTGATCCGAGCCTGTGAAGCTGTGATTGGTCCATGCTTTTTGCTTTCTTTGCTCGTAACCCTTTGACGCACTTTGTCATATGAAACGTGTCCCTTGTGAGAGGAGACCCACGCGTCCCCCCCGCCGCCGCCGGCAGCTGATGGCTCGCGGGAGTTCCAACCCATCGCCATGTCATCCGAAGGCAGGGACCGGTCAACACCCGAAACCCTAAACCCTAAACACTAAACCCTAAACCCGGCAGGGACCGGCAGGGACCGGTCAACACTGCCACTGCTTGCCGCGTGATTCACCGCATTTGCCGACCCGCTTTTACCAGGTAACATGTCATCCTATAACTGCCGAGCGTTATTTATATATGTCATCCTCTGCATCCAAGACCCTCGTTTTTCGTGAGCTGAATGACAATAAGGACGCGTAAACTACGGCACAACGCTCACTTCGCTATGTCATCCACTACAAAGTGTGCCATATATGTACCGGTGCTCGCCACGTCATCCCTGACGCAGGTCTGTTCCCAGTTATGGGTCTGGTGTTTTTGTCTGTCTGTGGGAGCCCGTTTATTAGTTATTTTATTTACCCCTTTGTTTTATTGTATTGTTGCACCCTACAGGAGGACCAAGCCATCATCACCTCGGTCATGAAGGCGTCTGCCGCGCGCAACGAAACCTCGCTCATGCTGGAAGAGGTGCGAAACCACCCAATCTTCACCACACGTTCGTGCGTAACCCCCCAATCTTCACCACTACACCTCGGTAATCTACCCAAAACGCCTCACAGAACCCCCCCGATCCTTCGGACTAAACCCCGAGTAAACCCCGACCAAACCCCAATAAACAAACCCCGACTTTAAAACCCAGACTAAACCCCAATAATCAAACCCCGCCTAAACCCGACTCAACCCCAATAACCAAAGCCCCGACTATACCCTGACTGTACCCCAATGACCAAGCCCCGACTAGACCCCGACTAAACCCTAATAACCAAATCCCGACTGAAACCCTCCGTGCGACCCCTCCGTGCAAACCCGCAGGCAGCGCTGCGCCTCTCCGACGCACACGAGCAACGGCAGGGCCTCACAAATAATCCTGTCCATGCATGCGCGAGTGGAGTTGGTTAATGCTCACCACATGAGCGTCCTGGAGCTTGCTGAACGTGAGCTGAAAGGAATACGACAAAGTGCGCCAAACCACTTGGACGCTTAGTCTGAATCAGTGCTACTTACCTGACTTGGTGCCCGCTCGACCAATCAGAACGCTCAATTTGGACGACTTAGTACTACTTGTTGCTAGGTGTCTAAGTGGTTTCACGCACTTTGTCATAAATGGCCCTAAGTAGCGGCGGCTGGACGCCAGTCGCCCCGCATTTGCACTGGTAGGGGTGCACGTGCATGATGCTCGCCACGCCATCCACCGCATTTGCCGACCCCTATATCTTGAGTCAGATGGCATCATACGACGAGGTGAAAATAGGCCGATTTCGGTACATCACTTCCCACGCCGAGCGCTGAGGCGTTGCCTGCACTGTATGGGCATTCAACCTAACGCCCGCTTTCCCGCGCGGAGCGCTGACGCTCGGCCCGCAACTCTGTATGGGCAGTCCACCCAGGCGATATACCGAAATCAGCCTATTGTTTGCTTGACCCTGCATAGCGGACAGTAACAAGGTGGGCATGATTTTGGTATTTGTAGTGGGCTTCGCGGCGTATACGTACTATCAGAGGTGGGACTGGTCATCACTGCCTGCCACGTCATCCAACACTGGTCATCACTTCCTGCCACGTCATCCCTAACTGGTCATCACTGCCTGCCACGTCATCCATCACGGTTTAGACCCTCGTTTCTCGCGTTGAAGACATCTTGTGCGTGGCAAGTGATATTACGTCATCACCTCGTTTCTTGAGTTGAATGACATCCTATGACGTGGCGAGCATTACTCACGTCATTCACCTCGTTTCTTTTAAGACCCTAGTGTCTTGGGTTGAATGACATCTTATGAGCTATGACGTGGCGAGCATTGCTCACGACATTCACCTCGTTTAAGCCCTCAATTACTTGAGACACAGGCATCCTATGGCGTGGCCAGGGCGTTAGCTCTAGTTACAATTGGACACTTTCATAAGTTTCTTCAAATTTGCAAAGCTGGCGCTAATCACCGGCAGAGCGAGGCGTCGAAGGCAGAACAGCTGTCCAGACCTTCCAATATGGTCGGGCTGCAACGCACTTGTCAGTTGAACATTTTGCATTGGGATCTCGGTATCATGGAGTAAGGAGCTTATCATACATGGGTCAATCAGGTTACAGTCGTAGTTTGCCAAACATGGAGCGTGGTGATGTGGTCAGCTCTCACATCAGTCGCTGACAAAACAGAGAGTGTCGCGACACCAGACAATACAAGACCTGGACACCAAATCGAAGAAACGTGAACATTTCAAGATATTAAGTAGCGCGTATACTCTAACTTACCGAGTCAAGCGCTTTCATAGATATAGCGACAACACGGTCAGCTGACCAGATGAAAGTATTCGCGGCGGGGTACCCTGGGTGGCGGACCACCTGCGCGGCACCGTGGGGGCGCGCATGCAGCAGTGGGGGTTCAATATGGTGGGGGCGGGGGGCTGGTGCCCACACGCTGACTATCCATGCTGGTACACCACGATTAGGTACTTGATTATATTTTCCGACCCACCCCAGCAAAATCAAAAGCAGGTATTCAGCTTGGAGCGACCCTGGCCAGAAATCGCCCAACATCGTCCAAAAATGCCGAAAATCGCCCAAAAATGCCCAAAATCCTCCCAAAACACGCTGACTATCCGTACCGGTACGCTACGAGTATGTCTTCTGTTCCCTTCGAGTACCTACTAACTATGTACGGATACCACATGTGTTATGTTCCCTACCTACTAATTATGAACCGGTACACGCGTGTTGTGTTTACCACCTATGACATTTAAAGACAAGCCCACGTTCGAAATTTTATGTCAGCTGAAGACGTCCTGAGGTAAAATGTCCGAAACTTAAATTTTCGAACGCGGGCTTGTCGTTAAATGTCATGCTCATTATGTACCTGTACACTATGCGTTGTGCTCCCTACTATACGGCACCGAGCGGGGTGCCTGCGCCGACGCCGGTGCCGGTGTTCCGAGGCTCCATCTACAAGCCGGTCAGAACCCCATCCACTTTATCCCTCACATCATTTCGATCAACTCGATCAACTTGAACCTATCACGACCTACCAATCGATGAACTCGAACCTATCACGAGCCTAACATCGCATTAGCTTGGACTTATCACGCGCCTAACATCCGATCAACTTGAACCTATGACAACCTAATATCTGATCAACTTGAACCTATCACGAGCCTAACATCCGATCAACTGGAACCTATCGCGAACCTAACATCTGATCAGATTGCACTTACCACGCAGGTGTTTCAGGCGTACGGCGGCGGAGCTGGCGGCGGTGGCGGCGGCGGCGGCAGCGGGCCGGCGGTGAACAGCGGAGCGCCCGGCGCGTGGGCGCCGGGCCCGGCCCGATACCTGGTGAACAGCGGCGCGCCGGGCACGTGGGCGGCAGGTGCTTACACTCGTCCACTTTTCAGCTCAACCTGAGCCATTTCTGACACAAGATACACCCTAAATACCCCCAAAACACCACCTAAAAAAACCCCCTGATACCTCATGAACACCCCCTAAACAAACCCTAAATGCACCCCCTCTCCCACACCAAGCGCTTACGTTGAGCCGAGAAGTGGACGAGTCTAAGCCCCTGGTGGGCGGCCAACAACGCGGCGCGCTTCAAGAGCGCCATGGAGTGACGCGCGGGAGTGAGGTGAGAGTCAGAGTGAGAGACCGAGAAAGCGAGAGAGGGAGAGAGAGAGACTTCCGCCTGTATAATGGGGCACCAGGCTTTCGCCCTGGCGCCATGTGAGATAGAGAGACGCTTCCGCATGTATAACGAAGCACTAGGCTTTCGTTCTAGCCTCCTTGAAGGTCCCCGTGAAACAAGGGGGAGACGTGGTGGGGAGAAGTGAGGGGAAGCAGTGAGGGAGTGGTGGTTGCTCTGCTGCGGAGTTGTGGTGCTGCACTGCATTGCGGCGATATTTACACTGAATTAAACAGGAGAGAGAGTGACGCTTCGGCGCGTATGAGGATGCACCAAGCTTCCACCCTGGCCCCCGTACGGAATTGAACAGGCGCCAAGGAGTCAGTTGATGCGGGGGTTATGCTCAGCCGCGGTGTTGTGTAGCGTTGCGCAGCGGCGAGGTGCATACTAAAGGGAGCAGGGTTGGGCTCGGACATGGGTACCCTAGATACCACCTTGACTCCAATCAGACCGATCGGTCTGGCCGCATGAAACGGCGGATGGGGCTGAATCATTTAAATGCTCACCATGTGAGCGCCGCGGAGCGCGGCTGAACGTTGTAATGAATATGCATTGAAGGCATCCCCTGACAGTCAGACAGTCAATTGTGACACCTCAGAAACAAGCCAACGTACCAACTAGGAACGTGATGAAATCCAGATTGTGTGTGTGTCCGGACCCTAAACCCTAGACCTGAAACTCGAAACGCTAAACCCGAAAAACGCACCACACAACAACAACAGCCACTTGGCTTACGAAGTTGTTCATATCGAAACTGATCATTCCACGCGCCGGTGCTCCTCGCGATGCCGAGCCCAGTCCGCGCGCTGGCACTCCTTCCCGCAGTAATGCGCGCGGGGCCCGCTGGCGAGGCACAGCGGGCAGTGCTTGAGGTGCGGTACCCTGCCCGCCGCCGCCGCCGTCGTCGTCGTCGTCGCGGACATGCCGGCGGACGTCTTCCCGCACTTGCTGCAGCAACTCCGGCACAACACCGCGAGTGTCTCTGCATATCCGGACATCCGCACCTGCCCGTGCGCCCGGAAGCCGTCGGCGAAACAACGCACGATAACGAGCGCGGTAGCCCTCACATCCAGGTTGTTGATGTACTTGGTGCCGTCGGCCCCTCGGTCGAGGAGCAACTTCACGACGCCGGCTTGCTTTGCTGTCGCAGCGAGCATGAGCGGCGTGCAGCCAGGTATAGGGACTGATGGAAAGTGCTCGCAACGTCATAGGATGTAACTCAACTGAAGAAACGAGGGTTCAGAACGTGTTTGATGACGCAGCGAGCACTATTCATCAGTCCCTACCCTGGTTGGGGGTGGCGGGGCGGCGTGGCGAAGTCGATGTTGGCGCCGCCGTCCAAGAGGGCGCCGACCACCGCGGCGTTGCCGAGCATGCAGGCGTTGCAGAGCGGTGTCATGGCCGTGCAGTCGACGGGGTCGGGGTCTGCGAGGGAAGGAGCGTGACGGGTTCCCGGTTAGTCAGACTGATCAGCCCACGAGTAAGATATGGCCAGCACAGACAAGCTATCTGGAGCCATTCGTAGGGAGAGTTTCTTCGAGGAAACGATGTTTTAATAAGGGTTGCGCCTTGCGGGGGGCGGGGTGGGTGCGGAGGGGGATTGGGGGAGGGCAACGTAGTCGCGCCCAGCCTGTCACCAGTTCCCTCACTGCTTGCTCATAGTGTACCAGTGTACCGCGCAGGGCCTGTCACCAGTTGCATCACTGTTGCTGATAGTGTACCCGTGTACCGCACAGGCCTGTCACCAGCTCCCTCACTGCTTGCTCGTAGTGCACGAGTTTACCGCACTAGCCTGTCACCAGTTCCCTCACTGCTTGCTCATAATGTACAGGTGTACCGCGCAGGACCTGTCACCTGTTCCCTCACTGTTTGCTCATAGTATGCTGCAGTGCCTGACCGTTTGCTCATGTGTGCCTGCAAGGCTTGTTTGTTTTGTCATCGTGTCAGTTAAGTTGAACAGCGGTATTGTGTAAGGGCCCTGCCTAATGGTGATGAATGAGTTCAGTCAGGTTGTGAAGCTCGCTAGCACCACGAGTATTGATAAGGAAAAGGAGCCGGCGGTTTCTGCTGTGTTTGACGAGCTGCCTGCTCGGTGGGTCAGGAACGGATGGCAAGCTGAACCAATGAAGCATATGTCCATCGACTTTGCTAGTTTCTGGTCAACGGCGGAGCTGTTGAAAAAGGAGTTAGGCGTGGAGACGGTATCCGGCGATGATTTCCACTTCATGTTGGGCCTTTCCATCATCCACTGTTCAGCTGAACTGCTCCGGTTTCATTGCCTGGGACCTCCACTCCATCCCACTTCATCCCGCTTAATGCTTCGGTTGAGTATGATGTAAGACCCTGACTTCAGGCAATGCTACACGCGCTCCTTCACGGAATCTCACCTGTTCGCGGCATCTTTCGCGGCGGATCTGTCCAACGCGATGTACAACATCGACCACTCCGACAAGCAGGCAGTCAAAGACAGGGTAGGGCTTTGTTCTGTTCCGCTTATATTTTGTGCTTCGTGGCTCACCCCGCGCAGTTGAAGGAGAGGGGTGTACCCTATGACAGGTTGCCCGACAAGTTCTGGCGGCAACAAGCGGCGAGGGGTAAAGTGCGCCGCTTCAAGGCTCCCGACATGGCGGGCAGGGTGCAAGCGGTGTTCTTATTTTGGTCACAGCATGGCTTCGACTCAACCAGCGGCGTTCACCTCTTCACTGATAAGACAGCCATCGTGCACGCCGCACAAATGGAGCTTATTCATGGTGGAGCCATGGCAGACCCGTGCGACATGCCCTACATGAACGTTGGCACCGAGGAGACACCCAAGTACATCAAGCTCACTGGGTCGGGTAAAATAGAGGGACACCATGTCCGCCTCCAATCCATCCTCAGCACAGGCAAGCACCCCTTTCATTATTATCCCACGCGCGTCTACTTTGAGCGCTCCGCATCCGAG
>Ga0307489_10000957_pt1 | contig 18504 bp, 35 predicted proteins | sample SB12metaG_FD_202247 | JGI IMG/M metagenome (GOLD analysis project Ga0307489, IMG submission 202247) | Sea-ice brine microbial communities from Beaufort Sea near Barrow, Alaska, United States - SB 1.2 | ecosystem: Environmental > Aquatic > Marine > Coastal | place: USA: Alaska | collected...
TGATGGGCGGGTCGCAGCGCGAGGAGCGCTTGGAGGTGTTGGAGCGCCGCATAGAGGAGGTGGGCCTGGAGAAGGAGGCGTACTGGTGGCAGGGGCTTACACTTTTCAGCTCAACCTGAGCCATTTCTGACACAAAACACACCATAAGCACTCCCTGATACCGATTTATACCTCCTGAATACCCCCCAAGTACACCACAAACACCCCCTGATACCGCCTAATACCTTCTAAATTCCCCCTAAACAACCCCTAAATACACCCCCTATCCCACACAAAGCGCTTACGCTGAGCCGAAAATTGGACGAGTGTAAAGCCCCTGAGTGGTGGTACCTGGACCTACGACGGTACGGCAGCGTGCCGCACGCGGGGTTCGGCCTGGGATTTGAGCGCCTGGTGCAGTACGTGACGGGCGTGGAGAACATCCGCGACGTCATCCCGTTCCCACGCTACCCCAACTCCGCAGAGTTCTGAGTTATTATTGAAGAAGGCTAGGACGAATATAAGCTCACGTGGTTGTTACTACATTGACAAATATCGCCCGACAACGACGACTTTTCGGGTGAACAGATGAGCATCTCGGAATTCCTGCGTTGTAACGGGGTGAAATTCGATGAAATCGCCGAACGTCATGATTTCAAAGCTGGAAAGTTGAATAAAAAATTGATCGACGGCGGTGCGTAGCCGAAAATAAGGAAAGTACACGTAACACATCAAACACCGTGAGCGGCTGCCAGGGTGCCGGCGCGTCTCGCTGGCGGCGGCGGTGTTTCGAGTGTGCCAGAGGCTTTATGTCGATCATGGTACGTCGCTCGTGCCGGCGTTTTGGCAGATTCGGCGCGATGGCGCCTCGATTCGCGCTCGGCTTTCGGTAAGTTAACTCTTGAGTCATTTTACGCGGGGCACCGCAATGCGCGCCGCCGACACTTCCACTTCGCGGTCAAGCACCAAGCTGTGAGAATGCGCAGCTGATATGCGCTTCGCAGCGCCACCAAAGTTTGGTGCTTGGACGCAAAGTGGAAGGCGCCCGTCCTCGCCACGGCGGTGACGTATGCGTAATCAGTCAGAAACGTCATTTTCGTAATTGTGTACCGGTTACACATTTCCATCGAAAAAAAACAGCATTCTGACTAAATGCCTATCCACCGTACCCACGCCGCCGCCGCGGCACAGTCGAGCACCCTCCACTTCGCGGTCAAGCACGAAACTTTGGTGGCGTCGCGAAGCGCATATCAGCTAGGTATTCCTGAAGTTTGGTTATTGACCGCGAAGTGGAAGGCGCGCGTCTATCATGGTATTATACTCGTACGCGCCAATTTGTCTTGCTCTCGACAGCCGGGTTACCCGTACCCCCTGGATTGACCCCCGGTATGACCCCCCTTTCACCCTTTTATATACCCCCTCTGTATCAACCGATTCCTTCCGTAGGTGTGACGAAGAGAGGAGAGGCGCAGAATCCGCGGTCAGAGTGCGCCGACGCGGCCACCGGCGACCGCTGTTTGGGTGCCGACGCCCCACTCCGTGACATACCGCGCGCCCGGTCGACCCGCGGGCTGTGCACACGTCGCGAGCGGCGACTGGGCGGGCGTGCGTGGAAGCAACTAACGTGAGCCTTGGCACTCTTCAGGACTTCCCCTTTTGCAATCTTTGCATGCTTCTTCGGTGTTGGACGGCGAGCGCCGGGTTGCTGCGAGTGGTCTTCCGAGGCTTGACGGTCCTCGCGCATCGTCAACCCCCACCGCCGTACCCGCGGTATCCGGCGCATGTCGCAGCCCCCGACCTGCCGCACCGCCAACCACGGTCACCGCGACCCTCGAGAGAGGCTCATCACTCACACTCACACGGCAACAAACACAACACAGCATTCGCCTTTAGGCGAAGTGTTGGTGTCGCCAGTGGTGGTTTGGCGCGAGCGGCGGTTGACCCTGTGCCTCTCCCCTCCCCTCCGTGTGCGCAGACTCGCGGGCGCGTGCTAGGTCACCGGAGTGCGCGTTGCCAGGTGCGCGTTGGGTCGTGGCTTAGCCTACGCCGGCTGCCATTTGGCGTCAACTTGGACCTGCCAGTCGGCCCCTCCCGTTTGACCCAAGTAGAGCCGGGAGCGCGGGGGCGGGGGGAGGGGGAGTATCGCGGCTTCCGACGGGTCGATCTGCAGCGCGTTCGGTCGCGCGCGTCACCCCTCGTAGTTCGCTGACCCGCTGCACCAGTCTTACTCTCGTTCCCTTCCCTGCTCTATGCGACAACAGGCTTGGCGACAGGCGACTGCCCGTTAGTAGACGAGCGGTGGTTCAGTGGTGGTGAATAAAACTACCGGGTGGTGGTGAAATGGCGAGCCCGGTGCCATGGCTGCGGGTGTTCCCCCCGGCGGTGAGCTTCACCAACGTGGAGGCCAACACGGTGTACACCTGCGTGGTGACGCTGCGCAACGCCGACACGCACCTGCACACGGCGAGGCCGGACGCTGCGCCCCATGCCTGCTTGTTCCTCGTGCACCCCCCTAGTACCCCCCTGTACCCCCCTGTAACTCCCTGACCCCCCTGCACCCCCCTGTAACCCCCTGTAACCCCCCGTAGCCCTGTAACCCCCGCCGCCCCCGCCCTGCCTCCTGTTGCCGCCGTCCAAGGGCCTGACGCGCCGCCCCCTGTTCAACTCAGAGAGCCAGACGCTTCTGCTTGTTTAAGGAGGCACCCAGGCTTTCGTCCTACCCCCCGTATTGCCCCTTTTCAGCTCATCTGAACGCTTCTCCGTAGCCGTGCTTGCGTTCCTTAAACCGCTCGAAAGCTATTCCACTTTGTCCCTCGGAGCTCCTCGAGTTAAGCCAGCTTGGGGACGAGTGTGTGAGTGTGTGTGTGTGTTTCAAAAGTGTACCAGGCTGACGGGTCAACCGAATCACCTAGACTACCGAACAACATTTTCATACAAGGTATAGGGTATAAAGCTGTCTGGTAGCTCTCAGAGCGACCATCCAGTAACTATCTGATTGGCTCCTGAGGAATCTGGCCATGCGCCGCTTGGCTCATAGCTCAGGCCGCGTGATGACTAAATTAGTGTATTGCTATTATGGTGGCGGCGGCCCTGGTACCCGGTAAGGATCGTGAAGCCCGTGACCAAGAAGTTCCACGTCGACAATGGGGACGAGAGCACCTTCAAGCTCGCCCCGGGGCAGGGGCTTACACTCGTCCGCTTCTCAGCTCAACCTGAACCATTTCTGACACAAAATACACCCTAGACACCCCCTAAACACCACCTAATCCTACTAAACACCCCATAAACACCCCCTGTATGCACCCACTGTCCCACAGTAAGCGCTTACGTTGAGCTGAAAAGTGGACGAGTGTAAGCCCCTGCCCCGGGGATGCAGACGACCGTCGAGGTGGCGTTCGCGACAGACGCCGAGGAAAACTTCTTCGACCGAATCCTCATCCAGACCGAGAGTGGGCAGACCGAGGCAGAGCCTCACGCTGCTTCCCTTTTGCAGCGTAACTTACGCTGTTCCGTCCCTGAAACCACTCTCAAGTTATCACGACTGAACACCTCGAGGGTCCTTGCTGAAGTTCAGATTTAAGCTTCGGTGGGGACCGGCGACAGGCTCAATGGCATCAGAGCCCTTGATTTAGTTGACGATTTACCAATTAGCTCCAATCATTAGACCCCTAAACCACCTTTTAATGAATATTCCCCCCCCCTCGTCGACTCTGAACGGAGGTGCCCTTGAGCGCGCACGCCCCCAGCAGCGATGTCACCGTCACGGGCAGGGGCTTACACTCGTCCACGTTTCAGCTCAAGCTGAGCGGTTTCTGACACAAAATACACCCTAAACACCCGTTGAAACCCCTGAGACCCCCTACACACCCCCTATACAACCCCTACATGCACACCCTATCCCACAGAGAGCGCTTAAGTTTAGCTGAAAAGAGGACGAGTGTAAGCCCCTGGTGACGGGCTCGCTGGAGATGGGCGTGATCGTGCACGGCAGCAGCGTGGAGACCGTCCTCAACGTGGTCAACCAGGTTGGGCGGTGCAGGTTGACCCCATCAAACCCATGTTGAAACCGCCTGGAACTAAGCACTTGAAACTGAAATGTGACGGACTGCTTTCAAGTTTTGCTTTCAAATTCAACTTGCGCCGCTACAACCAGGGGCTGAGGCCCGCGACGTTCAAGGTGGACTGGGATAAATCCCTCGGGAGCTCGATAAAGATCGAGCCTCCGTTTGGAGAAGTGGGTCCCTGCGACGGCCCTGACGGTAAGGGCCGCGCCAATCGTACCCGTTCCAAACCTAAACCCTAAACCTGTTCAGCCCCACTGCTTCCCTCATCTATCCCTCAAGCCTCTCCTTATGCCAGGCAACTGCCGGCGGTTGAGCTGACAAGGGAACGATAGAACGAGTGTGTGGGACGAGACCATGTGACCCTAAACCCCAAACCCTAACCCCGAACCCTAAACCCTGGACCCAATGGAACGAGTGTGTGGGATGAGACCGTGCGCGACGGCGGCGTGGCGCGGGTGGTGGTGACATGCGCACCACCGGAGACGGGCGTGATGTCCTCAACCGTGGACGTCACCGTGGACGGCGCGCCCCACCCCTTCCCCTTCGACCTCAACGCCACCGTGGCAGGGCCTGCTAAATGCCAGTTACACCTATACTCGTCGCCCCTAAACTAGCCTGCCAAGCACCAGCCCCTCAGCTAGCTTAAACTAGCCTAGTTCAAACCCCCCTATTTTACCAACCCACTGTAGTCCCCAACACTAACCCAATTTCCCACCAACCACTGGCCCCTAAACTAGCTAATACTAGCCTAGTTAAACCACCCCATCGCCAGACCAATCAGTTCGACAACCTTACTTACACCCCACTTCGACGCAACCGCCAACCCATGTTTCTAGCTAGAGTTAGACGCCGCCGCCCGCCTGATGTTTTAAACCCAATTTCCTGGCGGGCCCTGTAGCGTGGTGCCGCAGTCACTGGAACTCCTCAAGGACGAGCCCGGGGGCGGTGCCCTCACGGTAGGGCGGTGCAGCTTGACCCTATGAGACCCAAGGTGAAGCCGCCTGGAAGTAACCGCTTGAAACTTAAATCTGATAAATGCTTTCAATTTTGCTTCAAGTTTGCTTTCAAATTCAAGTTGCGGCGCTACGTGACGGAGATGCCGTTCGGCACGGTGTACTACGGCGACACCATGCGGCAGACCTGCATCGTGTACAACAACGGGCCCATGCCCGTCGAGTTCTGGGTCAAAGGCGGGACCCTCAACCCTTAACCCTAATCCCCTAAACTCACAACGAAAACACCTAAACCCTAAACCCTTAACCCTAATCGTACCTGTCCCATGTTCAGCTCAACTTTCAGCTCAACTCAAGCTATCACAGCTGAGGCTTTTGGTTTGACCCTGGAACCACTCAAGCCATCCCTACTTGGTACTGTGAGGGTGCTCAAGTTCAGCTGAACAGGAAACGCTGTGCACACTCAACCCTAAACCCGAAATCCTAACCCGAAACGGCGTGCAAGTGGGGTCGGCCCTGGGTGAAGCCAACGCGTCGAAGAACCTGATGGCAGACATGGCGGGCGGCGATGAGGAGGACGTTGTGGGCCGCATGTCCTCCTTCAGCATCATGAACAAAATGAAGGGGATGAACAAGGTGGGGGTGCCGCCACTCCGCCTCACGTGTCGGCTGGGTTGGCGGATTCCAATTCCGGGATCCAGGAATCCGCCCGAATCCAACCCTCGACCGGTGCACGCGCACTCCTGAACGAACACGCGGGTCAATCCGACGTCGGCGTGTCTGACTTAGTGCCTGTGAGTGATGTGCGGAGTTCTTGAAACCCCAGACCCTATACCCTATACCCTATACCCTATACCCTGTACCCTATACCCTAAACACTAACCACTGTGACTACGAATGTGTGGTGCCTCTGGGACAAGGAAAAGCAGACGGATACACTTTTGTACGAGCCCAAGGAGGGGACCATCGCGCCGTACAGCAAGACCCGCGTGACGTTCATCCTTAACCCCAAGGTATGGCGGTGCAGGTTGACACTATCAAACCCGAATTGAAAGCGCGCCTGGTTTCAGCGCTTGAAACTAAAATGTGATCATGCGCTTTCAAACGTTGCTTTCAATTTCAACTTGCGCCGCTACACCAAGGTGGAGCAGCTCACCAAGGGATTCAAGGCAGGGGCTTACACTCGTTCACTTTTCCGCTCAACTTGTCACATTTTTGGTCTCTGAAAGTCTGAAAGCACCTAGCATATCCCATAAAAGTTGCTTACGTTGAGCCGAAAAGTGAGGGGGCGTAAGTAAGCCCCTGGTTCAAGTCCCAGGAGCCGGCGATCGAAAAGCAGACCAAGAACTTCCAATACCTGGGCACTGTGCAGTTCCGGGCAGGGGCTTACACTCGTTCACGTTCGAGTTGAACTTGAGCAACTCCAGGTCACATTCATGAGTTAAGTTGGGTTATACGGTGGACAGAAGAGCTCGAATTGAGCTGAAACGGGAACGAGTGTAAGCCCCTGGTTCCGGGGGTTGCGCAAGAAGCTCAAGATCCCCATCACGGCCAAGTCAACCTCGGGGTGCCTCACCATGGAGCCCCGCATCCTGGACTACGGGCAGGGGCTTACTCTCGTCCACTTCTCAGCTCAACTTGAGCCGTTTCTGACACTCAACACATCCCCTAAACGCCTAAACAACCCTGCACCCCCGCCTTCAACACTTCCTAAACACACCCCCTAAATACCCCTTGTCCCACCAAACGCGCTTCCGTTGAGCTGAAAGGTGGACGAGTGTAAGCCCCTGACTACGGGCCTGTGCCGTGCCACGACGTGGCCGACCACCTCCTGACGGTGAAGAACGTCAACAAGGAGCTGCCCGTCAAGTATATTGTGTCGCGCTCCACTTTCTTTAAGCCGTCTCCCGCTTCAGGCGTAATCCCCCCGGGCCAGTCCGCCAGCATTGTCGTGCGCTACGAGCCCAAGAACCTGGGCACGCACGTGGACCAACTCAAGGTAGGGAGGTGCAGGTTGACCCTATCAAACCCAAATTGAAGGCGCCCGGAGCTAAGCGCTTGACACTAAAATGTGACAGACTGCTTTCAATTTCGCTACAAATTTGCATTCAAATTCATCTTGCGCAGCTATATCAAGGTGAGCGCGCTCGCCACCGACGGCACCCTCATGCACGAGACGTCGCTCACCGTCCAAGGCATCGCGCACGTGGTGGGCGAGAAGCCGGCGTTGGCGGGCGGCACCATGGCCATACCGGATGACTTCGTGCGGCAGCGCAAGTACGTGCGCGCTGACGAGGTGGCGCAGGCCACGCTGGCGATGGTGAGGATCATTCATACACCTCTCACACCCCTCAACCAATCTGATGCACCCCTCATACACACCCCTCATTATCCCAAATGCACCCCTCATTACCCCCTATTGCACCCCTCGTACACCAATGTCACCCCCCAATGTACCCCTCAAAAACCCCTGATCACCCCTTAGTGCACTACTCATACATCCCTCATACCCCCGCAATGCACCCCACATACAGAGCAACACGGCGCGCGCGCCCAAGGCGCCGCACCTGGCTCGCCCGGAGGTGACGCAGCAGTTCGCGCTGCTGTCGGTGGACAACCCGATGGCGCTCACGCTGGAGCAGGCCACGGCCAAGCAAGGGCACAAGGGCAAGTACGTGGATTACATCCGCACGTCGCGGGCCACGCGCGTACAGGCCACCAAGATGCGGTCGCACGAGCGCACGGACCCCACCGACCCCACCTCACTGGGCCTGGACAAGCACAGCGGCATGCACGGACCCGTGCCCAAGCTGCCAGACCCGCGCGAGCCCCTGTGGCTGGATGTCAAGGAGCAGGGCAAGGAGGCAGGGGCTTACACTCGTCCACTTCTCAGCTCAAGCTGAGCCGATTCTGACATCAAAACACACCCTAAACACCCCATAACACCCCCAATCATGGACTGCACAATCCCTACGTGCAACCCCTATCCCATAAAAGTGCATACGTTGAGCTGAACAGTGCCCGAGTGTAAGCCCCTGCAAGGAGGGCACCTACATCCGCCCGCGCAACCGGCCCCAGTACCTCAGCGATGAGGCGGAGCTGGGCTTATCGCAGTTTAAGGAAAACCCCACCACGCTGCAGGAGGCCAAGGAGTGCTCAAAGGTTCTCATCCCGGGGGACATCAACCGGCTTTCCATCGGCCCGACCACTCTGGACTTTGGGACGGTGTCCGCCATCAGCACCACCACCAAGTACTTTGCGGCAGGGGCTTACACTCGTCCACTTTTCAGCTCAACCTGAGCCGTTTCTGACACAAAATACACCACAAACACCCCTTGATACCCCGTAACACCTCCTAAACCACACCTTCACAACCTCTACCTACACCCCCTATCCCACACAAAGCGCTGACGTTGAGCCGAAAAGTGTACCAGTGTAAGCCCCTGCGTTGCGGTCACCAACGAGCTCAAGGACAGCATCTTGGTGCAGATCGACACCGCCGGCATCGTCTGTTTGAAAGATAGCGCTCCTTCCAGCCAAGTTGTCCCTCCAGGTGCCACCGCGGGGTTTGGGATTTCTCTGTGCGTCGCCGACGTCACCCGCGGGTTCAAGACCACTGTGAGCTATACAATCAACAACGCGCACCAGTTTTTCTTCGACGTCATTGCGGAAGTGGTGCCGGTGACGCTCAACCTCAACACGGAGGTAGGGCCCGGCAGATGATGCCTGCCACGACCTCATCATCCTGCTCGTCCTTCTCATCCTCCACTTCCTCCTCATCCTCCTCATCATCCTCGTCCTCCTCATCCTCCATATGCTCCTCATCCTCCTCGTCCTCCTCATCCTCCGTATGCTCCTCATCCTCCTCATCCTCCACGTGTGCCTCATCCTCCTCATCCTCCTCATCCTCCATATGCTCCTCATCCTCCTCATCCTCTTCATCCTCCATGTGCTCCTCATCCTCTTCATCCTCCTCATCCTGCATATGCTCCTCATCCTCCTCCTCCTCCTCATCCTCATCCTCCTCATCCTCCTCATCCTCCTCATCCTCCTCAGCCTCCACTTGTTAGCCCCTCGTTTGTTGAGTTTATTGGCATCACATGACGTGGCGAGGATTATGTGCCAGGCTCCACACTCAGGAGCTTCTGTTCAGATTCGCTCCGGATAACTGGGACTCCATGGTGACTGAGACGATCATCGTGAGCAACCCCAACACGTACCCGGCAGGGGCTTACACTCGTCCACTTCTCAGCTCAACCTCAGCCGTTTCTGGCGCTTCTGGTCACTGAAGCCACAGCAAGCGTCCGCTTCTCAGCTCAACCTGAGACGTGTTTCCCGATGCGACCTGTGAGCATAGCCCACAAAAAGTGCTCACGTCAAACCGAAAAGTGGACGTCTGTAGTCCACAAAAAGTGCTTACGTTGAGCTGAAATGTGGACGAGTGTAAGCCCCTGGTAGCCGGCGGAGTTTACTTGGGACGTGCCAATGAATGCTGCGTACTCGGTGTCTCCGGCGGCGGGGGCCGTGGACAGCAAGGGGTACTTACCGGTGCAGATCACGTGGAGCCCCTCGGCGAAACCCGAGGATAACGACAAAACTCTCACGCTCAACATTGTGGGCGGCAACGTCCACAAGGCGGTGAAGTGCAGCGGCGAGGCGGCGGAGGCAGGGGCTTACGCTCGTCCACTTCTCAGCTCAACCTGAGCTGCATCAGACACAAAATACACCCTACACACCCCCTCAGCTCAACCTGAGCCGTTTCAGTCACATAATGCACCCTACACACCCCCTAGTACCCTCTGGCACCCCCTAAAACACCCCCTACACAACCCCAAAATGCACCCCCTATCCCACCCAAAGCGCCTAAGTTGAGCCGAAAAGTGGACGAGTGTGAGCCCCTGGGCGGAGGGGAAGCTGGCGTTCCGCGAAAAATCGCTGGACCTCAAGACGGTGGCGGTTGGCATCCCGGTCACGCGAACCGTCACGCTCAAGAACACCGGGAACTTCGACGCCGTGTTCTCTGTGGATCCATCAGCGTTTGGCGAAGGGTCGCCGATAAGTTGCGAGCCCCGGATGGGGCGCATCGCGCACGGCGGTATCGCCGATCTCGAGGCAAGGGGGGTCGTTAAGAACCAGCAATCAACCGATGTCGAATAGGCCGGTTTCGGTATATCGCTTCCCGCGTCGAGCGCTGACGCTTTACCCGCAACTCTGTATGGGCATTGCACCCGGGCGATCTACCGAAATCGGCCTATTGACCAACTGAGTCAGCGCGTCTGTATGATCGTCCACCCTGAAGATACCTGTAAAGTCTAATTCTGATCTCGGCTGAACGACCCTCCTGCTCGGTGACGTTCTCAACGCACACGGCCGGAAACTACAACAAGCTGAACCTCGCCGTGCACGTGCGCGGCGGCAAGACGGTCAAGTTGCCCATCCTCGCCGAGGCAGTGGGGTTATTGAGAACACCTGCGCGGTCCGACCCCCTCTACATTAAGATACTGAGGGGTGAATCACATGACAACTTGGGTGAACAACTTTGGGGGTTCAAGAACGGTCGTAAAGGCGGTGGGTCGGATGTCGGTCGTAAGTCCCAGATCTGGTACGAGTACTTGCACACTCAAACCCCCAGTTTCTGAAAGTAGAGGGGATCGGACCGCATAGAAGCACTCGTCCGATGTTGAATCGGTCAACCGAGTCCTCGCTTCTGTATGAGCATCCACCCTGAAGCCGAGTCATGCTCCGATCTCGGTCGAGTGCTGAATCTCACTGACCCTCCTGCGAGGCCGTGGTGCCCGAGGTGTTCGTGGAGCAGCCCACCATCGAGTTCGGCCGCAATTACATCGGCGGTATCGCCAAGATGCACGTCACCATGGTCAACAAGTCGCCCATCATGGTAGGGCGGTGCAGGTTGACCCGATGAAACCCTCGTTGGAAGCGCCTGGAACCCAGCCCTTGAAACTAGATCATCACGTTTAAAGACGACTCCACGTTCGAACACATATGTTAACTCCAGACGTCTTGAGTTCAAAGGTTCTAAATTTAAATTTTCGAACATCGGCTTGTCTTTAAATGTCATATGATAAATTGCTTTCAAACCTTGTGTTCAACTTCAACTTGCGCCGCTACATGATGGCGGAGCTGGAATGCGACCTGCGCGCCTATCCCAGCTTCACCATCGAACTCCCCAAGGACAACTGGAGGTGGGCACCAGGGGCTCACACTCGTCCACTTTTCAGCTCAACTTAAGCCGTTTTGGTCGCACCTCCCCGTGTCCCCCTGTCAGCCTGTCTAATAGACTGGGAGGAAATCATGCACCCAACGTGTCTCACAAAATGCGCTTAAGTTGAGTCGAATAGCGGACGAGTGTAAGCCCCTGGCCGCAGCAGTGAGGAGTACGAGCAGGCGCCGGTGCTGCGCGTGTCGGGCAATCCCGACTCGCCGCCCAAGACGGTCAGCGGCAGGGGCTTACACTCGTCCACTTCTCAGCTCAACCTGAGCCGTTCTTGGTCACTGCAGCCATATCAAGCGCCCACCTTTCAGCTCAACCTGAGACGTTTCCTGGCTATGGAAGCTACCATCACATTAAAAAGAAAGTGCTCACGTCAAGCCCAAAAGTGGACATAAGTGGCCCACAAATAGAGCTTAAGTTGAGCTGAAAAGTGGACGAGTGTAAGCCCCTGGTGAGCGGCGAGCGCGAGCCCGCCCCCGCCGACGGCGAGGGCGGTCCCCCGCTGGGCTGCCTGTACAAGGTTGCCGTGGCGCCCAACCAATCGCTCACCTTCAACCTGGTGTTCCGACCCTGGGCGGCTTACAAGTTCCAGTTTGAGCTCCCCCTGTTCCTCATGGGCATCCTGGCCGAGGTGGGGGGCTGCAGGTTGACTGACCCCAAGTTGACCCCAGAGTGAATATATTATAACGTCTTACATTTCAAGTCTAACGATCAGAACCCTACAGTCACCCCCCCATGTAGACCCCCAGAGGGAGCCCAATTGAAGCGTCCATGAAGAGACCCGGGTTGACAGCGCCTGGTTCCAGCGCGTGAAGCTAAAACATGATGAACGGCTTTCAAACTTTGCGTTTACAGTTTCAACGTGCGGCAGTACCGCGAGGCGGACGACGTGCTGTGTAAGATGATCTCCGCGGAGGGCCTCAAGGTAGGTCGCTGCAGGTTGACCCTATCAAACCAAAGCTGAAACCGCTTGGAAGCAAGCGCTTGAAACTAAAGTATGATATACTGCTTTGAATTACGAATGACCGTTAGCGTCAATCACTAGACCTAGACCCCAATACCACCTGTTAATGAACATTCCCCCCCATTAATACTGCTTTCAACTTCTGCTCTCAGATTCAACTTACGCCGCTACATGAAGCCCCGCCTGCTGCTGGCCACCTCGTCCATCGACTTTGGCAGCAAGATTGTGCTCCGCGAGCGCGTGAAGAAGATGCCGTACGCGCTGGACTTCACGCTCACCAACAACGACGACACCCAGCCCAGCATAACGTGGTAGGGCGCTGCAGGATGACCCCAGGTTGACCCCAAGGTTGACCCAATGTTGACACCGGATTGAACCCATGTTGACCACAGGTTGACCACAGGTTGACCACAGGTTGACCACAGGTTGACCACAGGTTGACCACAGGTTGACCACAGGTTGACCCCAGGTTGACCTCAGGTTGACCCCAGATTGACCTCAGGTTGAACCCAGGTGGACCCCAGGTTCACCCCAGGTTCACCCCAGGTTCACCCCAGGTTCACCCCAGGTTCACCCCAGGTTCACCCCGGCATGGTCGTGCTTGGTGTCAGCGCTTGAAGTTAAAAAAATGGTGAACCGCTTTCAAGTTTTGCTTTGAATCTCAAGTTGCGCCGCTACAACGTGGTCGCTGGGAGCGCCCGTGGACGGCATCGGGAAGGGCGGCGCGGACATGACCAACACGGTCAAGTTCGAGCCCACCGTGGGGATTCTGGGCAGGGGCTTCCCTCGTTCCCATTTCTGCTCAACTTGAGCTTACTTTGCCCCTTTCCGCTCAGCTTAAGCTTAATTGGACCCCACACACCCCAAATTAAGCCGTTGATGTGTCCCAAAGGTGCTCAAGTTGAGCTCTAACGTGAGCCGTGTGTCCCGAAGGTCCTCAAGTTAAGCTCTGACGTGAGCGAGTGCAAGCCCCTGATTTTTGGTCAGGGTGAGACGATGACCATCCGCTGCACGTTCAGCCCGCGCGAGGCGGCGCAGTACCAGATCGACGCTCCCATTTATTTGGACGGGCAGACCAAGGTGGCTTACCTGAACATGGAGGTGCTGGGCGAGGGTACCCACCCGCGGCTGGCCTTCGATACCAAGGTAGGGCGGTGCAGGTTGTCCCTATCCAACCCCAGTCGAAACCGCCTGGAACTAAGGGCTTGAAACTGAAATTCGATGATCTGCTATATAATTTTGCTTTCAAATTCAACTTGCACCGCTACACCAAGGAGGTGGTTCTGGCGCCCACGCCGCTGGGTGTGCGCACCACTCGCCGTTTCATCATCATGAACAAGGGGCAGGGGCTTACATTCGTCCACTTTTAGCTCAACGTGAGCCCTTTCTGTCCCATGTGTTGGGGTGCTTTGCTGGTTTCAGCGACAAAAACGGCTCACGTTGAGCAAAGATATGGACGAGTGTAAGCCCCTGACAAGGGGTACGACAATCTGGAGATTGCGTACAAGCTCCCGGCGGATACCGAGAAGATCCCAATGGAGGCAGGGGCTTACACTCGTACCCATTTCAGTTCAACCTGAGCTCCTCTGTCCACCGTATGACCCAAATTCACTCATGAATGTGTCCCGGAGTTGCTCAAGTTGAGCTCTAACGTGAACGAGTGCAAGCCCCTGAATGGAGGTGAGCTTCCCGGAAGGGATGATGATCGGCATCGCGAAGCAGGAGCTTCCCGTGGACGTGTCCTTTGTGAGCGCCAAGCCGCTGAGCTTCACCGCCGCCATCGACTTCCTTGACGACGACGCCAAGCGCTTCTCCATCCCCGTCTCCGGCAGGGGCTAAACTCGTTCACGTTAAAGCTCAACCTGAGCAACTCCAGGACACACTCATGAGTTGAGTTGGGGTTACACGGTGGACAGAAGAGCTCAAGTTGAGCTGAAATCGGAACGAGTGTAAGCCCCTTGTCTCCGGCACCACGGACAACTGCATGCTCACGCTGGAGCCGTTCATCCACGTCAACGACGGTGCCCTGGAGTTCTCCGAGGGCGACGGCAAAGCCATCACGCTGATCGACGGCGAGGGCGAGCCCGGCGTGGAGCCGCCCAAGTACGCGGCGCCGGCGCCGGCGGATCTGGAGCGCGGCGTCGCCGGCCACAACCTGGCGCGTTGGCTCAACGCCACCACACCAAAGGGCCCCGTGGAAGACATCCCGGGCGACTTCATTAGCTCCAAGGTAGGGCGGTACAGGTGGACCCTTAGGAACCCAAGTTGAAACCACCTGGAACTAAGCGCTTGAAACTAAAGTGTGATATACTGCTGTAACCTTATGCTTTGAAATTCTTCTTGCGCCGTTACACCAAGGGCCGTCTGCTCATTGAGTACATCGAGTTCTGGTCAGGCAAACCGGTGCCCGGAAAGGTGAGCCGACTCAGCAGTAACAAGCGCGAGGCGTCCGAGCAGCTGTTGGAGCAGTATGAAAAGCTGCTGACCCACCTCAAGTCTCACGGTGCGCTCCTCAACTCCGTCAAGCCCGAGATGATGCTGGACACGGACGACTTCTCACGCATAATGCACACCCGCACCAGCAAGCTGTTGAGCGGGGAGGGCGACCCCTCCGAGGCCGACCGCCTGGCGCACTGGGTGCGGCCGGCCGTCGTAGATACCCCCCCCGCCACGTCATCCAACGAACGTTGAACCCTCGTCTCTTGAGTTGGACGGCATTCTATGACGCGGTGATCAATATCTGCAATCCTATAACACGGTGATCTATATCTGCAAGGGTTTTTAGGGTTTTTAAGCCCTAAACCTTAAACCCTTACCCCTAACCCCAGAACCCTAAACCCTACACCCCAAACCTGCTGCATGACCCTAGCACTGGGCGGAGCTCGCCGCCACTTTCCTTCAGGTGTCCTCCGCGGCATGGCGCACGGTGCTGATGCAGACCATCAAGATTTTCGTGCTGAGCCGCATCACGCCCAAGAACTTCAAAACCATGCCGGGCTTGGAGGAGAAAGTGACGGCGAACGACCCAGCGCTATCCGGTAGGGCCTGCTAGACATGGCTCCTCCTCCTCCTCCGCCTCCTCCTCCTTCTCCTCCTCCTCATCCTCCTCGCCCTCCGCTCGCTGCGTCATCTGACACATATTGAACCCTCGTGTCTTGACTTCACCGGCGTCCTGTGATGTGGCGAGCGGTACAGTATCCCCCGGACCCTACTGTCCGGGTCCAACTTTTATTCCGTGCCCGAGTCCATCCTCCTCAAATGGATGACCTACCACTTCGCCCGCGCCATGCCGACGCTGGCCAGGCGCGTCACCAACTTCAGCACCGACCTCAAATCAGGCAGGGGGTGTATTAGGGGTGTACTGAAGGTGTATTGGGGGTGTATTGGGGGTGTATTTGGGGTGTATTGGGAGCGTTATAGGGGTGTGATGGGGGTGTATTTGGGGTGTATTAGGGGTGTAGGGGGAGTTCTTGAGGACACACAGGAAGCGCTAAGTCAAGCGGGCATGTCCGATCTCGCTTCGAGCGCTTGTTCTCAACGACCCTCCAATCAGGTCTCGTGTTTTACTCCGTGCTCGTCAACCATTGGCCGGCGCTCGAGTCCTTCCTGAACACGCTCAAGAAGCCCCCTGCGACACGCCCGTCTCTTGGTTCAAACGACCAGTTGTCTAACTGCGAGGTGGGGCCTGGCCACGACTCTGTTTGCTCATAGTGCACCAGTGTACCCGTCCGGCTACACCCTCGCCGCGTCCTCCTCCTCCTCCTCCTCCTCCTCCTCCTCCTCCTCCTCCTCCTCCTCCTCTTCCTCCTCCTCCCCTCCTCCTCCTCCCCCTCCTCACACGCCGTTCCCTTTTCTCTTTTCAGCTCAACCTAGCTGCTTATTCCCTGGAGCCAACGGTAATCCTCCCGCTTGATCCTTCAAAGGTGCTCAAGTTGAGCCGAAAAGAAAACAGTCAGGGGCCGGCTCTGGTGCAAGGTGGTCCTGGCGATGCTGAAAGCCGTCGACATTCCGTACAACATCACGGCGCTGCAGCTGCGCGGGTCCACGGCCACTGAGATGCTGCTGTTCAGCATGTTTCTATACCAGTCACTGCCGCAGCTGATTCCTAAGACGACCATCGACTTCACGTGCATGCTGGGCGAGGTAGGGCGGTGCAGGTTGACCCTACAAAACCCACGATGAACGCGCCTAAATCTAAGCGCTTGAGACTGACATACGACAAACTGCCTTCGAGTTTTGCTTTCAAATTCAACTTGTGCCGCTACGGCAAGTGCGTTGTGAAGAACATCGAGCTGACCAACCCGAGTTCCAAGATGATCTCCTACTCCGCGCGCCTGGAGGCAGGGGCTCATACTCGTCCACTTCTCAGCTCAGCCTGAGCCGTCTCTGACACAGAAACACACACAACACACCCCCTAGTATGCCCTGACACACCCTAAACATACCCTAAACAACATCCGAACACACCCCCTCCTACAGAAAGCGCTTACGTTGAGCTGAGAAGTGGACGAGTGTAAGCCCCTGCCTGGAGGGAAACCAGGACTTCTCCATCGAGCACAGCGTGGTGCGCCTGGTAGGGAAGAGTCCTCCTCCTCATCATCCTCCTCCTCCTCCTTCCTCCTCCTCCTCCTCCTCCTCCTCCTCCTCCTTCTCCTCCTCCTCCTCCTTCTCGTCCTCCTCCTTCTACTCCTCCTCCTCCTCCTCCTCCTCCTCCTCCTCCTCCTCATCCTTGATCATGCCTGCTACGTCATTGCCATCCTCTGCATTGCACATCATCGCCTCTGCAGTAGAATGACACGGTATGACGTGGCTCGCATGGCATGAAGTGCGCGGCCCTGGCGGGTGGAGGCCAAGAGCAGCGTGCAGCTGCCCGTGCAGTGCCAGCCCACCACCACCGTGGCGTCCCCCTGCCGCCTCATCCTCAGCAGCACGCGCCGTGACGGCTCGGGGGCAGGGGCTTACACTCGTCCACATCTGTGCTCAACCTCAGCCATTTTTTTTCACTGAAACCAGCCAGGCGCCCCAAGACATGGGACAAAAAGTGCTCATGATGAGCTGAAAAGTGGTCGTGTTTAAGCCCCTGGTCGGGGGTCAACGCTACCACTCTGGTGTTCGCGCTGAACCCCAACATCTTGACGGATAAGCCCATCCGCAGCATCAGCATCAACGCCAAGTGCTACGAGATGGCCACCTCCGCCGTGGAGTTACAGAACCCGTTTCCGGCGGACTGCGAGTTCACGGTGAAGCTCGTCAACTTCAGCGAGGAGGAGCAGGAGGCAGGGGCTCACACGCGTCAACATCTCAGCTCAACATTTCCCGTTTTCGGCTCTCAACACATGCCGTAAACGCCTGAATACCCCCTGCACCCCCGCCTTAAACACTCCCTTGACACCCCGTAAATACTCCATGTCCCACCAAAATCGCTTACATTGAGCTGGCAGGTGGACGAGTGTAAGCCCCTGGCAGGAGGCGGCGGCGGCGGCGGCGGAGGAGGCGGCGGCGGCGGGCGCGGGCGGGGGCGCCAAGTCCAAGCAGACCAAGGCGGCTACCAAGAAACCCGCGGGTAGCAAGTCCAAGGTGAGGCGGTGCAGGTTGTCCCAATGAAACCCACGTTGCAAGCGCCAGGATCTGAGCGCCTGAAACTAACATGTGATGATCTGCTTTCAATTTTTGCTTTCAATTTCAACTTGCGCCACTACATCAAGGTGCCAAAGATTGACGCGAGCATGTACCCGGACTCGTTCGGAGTGGACCGCAAGACCATCCGATGCAAAAAGGGGGACCGCGCGCAGCTCCAGGTGTCCTACCTCCCCTTCACCATGGTAGGGCCTGGCGGATATTGCCCGCCACGTCATCTTCCACAATGTGACACTGGTTTCTTGAGTCAACGGCATGAGGTATGAGCAGTATCTGCTTAGACCATTGCCCGCCACGTTGTCGTCATGCTTAGACCCTCGTGCTCTTGAGCTCATTTGCATTACATCATGTGGCTAGCATTATCTGCCTGGCCCTACACCATGGGCGCGCACTACGCCCGCATAATCTTCGAGGATCCCACGTTGGGGCAGTTTGTGTACGAGCTCAACGGGTACTCGGACTACCCGGCGCCCATGGTTACCAGCAAGTTCAGTGTGGACGTCAAGGCGGGGCGCACCCCTAAACGCTAAATATTAAACCCTAAACCATAAACCCTAAACCCTGTCACCAGCAATTTCAGTGTGGACGTCGAGACAGGGCGCTCTGTACCGTGCGGTGCCTGTCACACCTCATCCACCGCGGTTTAGACCCTCGTTTAGACCCTCATGACACTCG
>Ga0307489_10000958_pt1 | contig 18500 bp, 36 predicted proteins | sample SB12metaG_FD_202247 | JGI IMG/M metagenome (GOLD analysis project Ga0307489, IMG submission 202247) | Sea-ice brine microbial communities from Beaufort Sea near Barrow, Alaska, United States - SB 1.2 | ecosystem: Environmental > Aquatic > Marine > Coastal | place: USA: Alaska | collected...
TCATGGGATACTTGATAGCGTGGGACCTGTTCGCGTGGCTGGACGGGTACTGGGCCGGCGTGCTGGCGTTCTGGGTGCTGGTGGTGTTTTTTTGGAGCCTTAAGGTGGGGCGGTGCAGGTTGACAATATCAAAACCCGTGTTGAAAGCGCCTATGGCTTTATCGCTTGATACTGTAATATGATGAACCGCTTTCAAACTTTGCTTTCAAATTCAACGTGTGCCGCTACATCAAGGCCACCACGGAAATCCCCCTGCCGTTTATCCAGGTGCATACCAACGCGAGTAGTGGCGCTGGCTTTGTGTCGGGGGTGGGGCACAGGCTTGGGGGCAGGGGCTTACACTCGTTCCCATTTCAGCTCAACTTCTGCCCACCGGAACTTCAGCTCAACTTCTGTGCACCGTATAACCCAATTTAATTCATGAACGTGTCCTGAAGTTGCTCACGTTGAGCTCTAACGTCAACGAGTGTAAGCCCCTGCTTGGGGGTGGCGAGGGGGGGGCTTCGCCCGAATCGGTGGCGTACGCGAGGCTGCTGCACAGCGGCGGGGTTGGTGCTGGGGGCGGTGGTGTTGGGGGTGGCGGGGCGGGTGGTGGCGGGGGTGGCGGCCTTGTGAGGGGCGGCGGGGGTGGTGGTGGTGGCGGCGGTGTGAGCGACACGTCCGCCATCGCGCGGGCGCTGCGGGGCGACGAGAATGTGTAGTTGAGTAGGCGGGGCGACGGGCCTCTTCAGCTTAACGTGTAGCGGAGGCGCACCTCCTTTCCTCAATAGTGGGCGTAGCGAAGCCCTGGTATCACATGTTCAGTAGCTTATCGACAACATCTCGACTCTTCGATTCGCAGCGCAACCCACTGTGGCGTCGACATCGTAAGCCGAGCCGTGCAAAACCCAAGGTTAAGCAGCGCAAGCCATGCCATGCCATATCGCAACCAAGGTCCTGCAAGGCACCAGGCACCTTGGCACGTGGCGGTCGCGCGGGCGCCAGCAGATCGTGATGCGGGTTGTAGTAATTTAGGGTTTATTTCGGGTTTCGAATTTTCGTTGGATTGAGCATTTAGGGTAAGACCCGTTTGCCGTTGCGTGTGGGCACCATCCGCCTAACATCCATTTGTGAAAGGACGTGGGGTTGGAGCACGCCACGCCGCCGATCAGATGAGCGAGGACCTGGGCCGATCTCCGTCCTGGGAGGTGGTGGAGGGAACGGGGGTGGGCGGGCCGACGTCGCCGCGCCGCCGTGCCCTCCACGAGCCCTCCGATACGGCCGCGGGGGGCAAGAAGCAACACGCATCCAACGGACTCGATGCGTCGCCCAAGGGAAGCGGCGGGGCAGCGGGCGGATCCGTCAAGGTAAGCGGCGGTGGGGCGGGAGCGGCAGCAGCGGCGGCGTGCCACAGCCCCGGCGGCAAGGCGTCGGTGGGCGTCCTACAGCTGGCATGCATCACCTTCTTCGCCGTGGCGGGCGGTGCCTACGGTTTTGAGGATACCGTGGGCGCCGCGGGCGGCAAAGTAGTCCTCATCGGCCTCCTCGTCGTGCCCATCCTGTGGTCCATCCCGCTCGCGCTCCTCACCGCGGAGCTCAGCAGCATGATCCCTGAGGCGGGCGGGCACATCGTGTGGGTGCACAAGGCCCTCGGGGGCTACTGGGTAGGGCCTGGCACATACAGCTCGTCATCCAACTCATTTTTTCCCCTCGTTTATTTATTGAGTTACGTGGCATCCTATGACGTGGCGAGCAGCATCCGCCAGGCCCTACCACTGGGGCTTTCAGAACGGCGTCTGGAGCTTCTACACCAGCGCGCTCGACAACGCGCTGTACCCGGTAGGACCCGTCAGACACTGCTCGCCACGTCATAGGATGCCGTGTAACTCATGAGACGAGGGTTCAAAATTTGTTGGCCTGGCAGAATTGCTCGCCACGTCATAGGATGCCTTGTCACTCCAGAGACGAGGGTTCAAATTGCGTCTCAATGACGTGGCGAGCAACATTTGTCAGGCTCTAGTACTCGGTGATGTTCTGCGACTACCTGGAGGAGGCTCTGTACCCGCACTCGGAGCAGCAGCTGCCGCCGCTGGTTTCGTACGCGATAAAGTTAGTGCTGGTGGCGTCCGTGACGTACCTCAACGTACGCGGCGTGGACGTGGTGGGGAAGGCCGCGGTCATGTTCAGCGTCCTGGTCATGGCGCCCTTCGTCACGATGGTCGCCATGGGGATGCCGCGGGCAGGGGCTTACACTCGTTCCCAATTCAGCTCAACTTGATCCCTTCTGTCCACCGTATGACCAGACTTAGCTCATGAGCGTCCTGGAGTTGCTGAAGTTGAGCTCTGCCGTGAACGAGTGTAAGCCCCTGGCCGCGGGTGTTCAACGCGGAGGAAGGGCTGCGCGCGTCGCTGGAGGTGCCACGCGCGGAGCCCAAGGACTGGGGGCGCTTCTTCGCCGTCATGCTGTGGAATACCAGCGGCAGGGCCCAGGCCCTCCAATCGTTCCTTTTCACCTTAATCTCATTGTAATGTAAAAAGGACCGCTCAAAGTCGATGGTCTATTTACTCAAGGATCTCGACCCGGTCGGACTGTCACTGAGTCGGTTGGCGGAATTGCCGAAATGGACAGTTGTGATTGGTCGAACGGGATTCGATACCATACCTTCGATCCCAGATCCGACGCTGAGTTTAACTCAAGCACCTTCGAGGGATAACTGCCAGTGGTTTCACGGACACAACAAGTGCCAATTGAGCAGAAGAAGGAACGATTGCTCGGCCCTGGGTCGCGGGTTCGACTGCGCGGGGACGTGCGCGGACGAGGTGGCGGACCCGGGCAGGACCTACCCGCGGGCGCTCATGCTGGCCGTCGTCATGGTGAGGCGGTGCAGGTTGACCCTATGCATCCCACGTTGAAAGCGCCTGGAGCTAGCGCTTGAAACTGGAACATGATGAATGACTTTCAAGCTTTGGCTTTAAATTCAACTTACGCCGCTACATCATGGTGGTGTTCACGTACGCGCTGCCCACCATGGTAGGGCGGTGCAGGTTGACCCTATCAAACTCGCGTTAAAAGCGCCTGGAACTGAGCGCTTGAAACTGATCTGTGATGGACCGCTTTAAAACTTTGCTTTCAATTTCAGCGTGCGCCGCTACATCATGGTGGGGCTGACGGTGCTAGCGGACACGACGCAGTGGGAGGACGGCGCCTTCGTGGCCATCGCCGAGCTCACGGGGGGCAAGTGGCTGGGCGACTGGATGGTAGAGCCTGTGCGGTGCAGATATTGCCCGCCACGTCATAGGATGCCGTTTAATGCAATACGCGAGGTAAAATACGTCGGATGACATGGCGAGTTATATCTACCGGCCTGTGCAGATATTGCCCGTCACGTCATAGGATGCCATTTAACCCAATAAGCGAGGTGTAAACGTTGCGTTGGATGACGTGGCGAGTTGTGGTTACCAGGCCCTGGCGGATGGGGATGACGGGGGCGCTGAGCGCGACGGGGATGCTGTGCACGCTGCTGTGCACGTCGAGTCGACAGCTGGCGGGTATGGCCTCCACGGGCGCCGTGCACAAGGTGTTCACGGCGAAGCATTCCGTGTACGGCACGCCCTACGTCAGCATCATCCTGGTGGCGTTCCTGGCCTTCGCGTTCACCGCCTTCGACTTCTCGGCAGGGGCTTGCACTCGTCAACCTCTCAGCTCAACCTGAGCCGTCTTTGTCACCGAAACTACATGAAATCACCCAGCGTATTCCTCGAAACTGCTCACGGTAAGCCGAAAGGTGGACGAGTGTAAGCCCCTGCTTCTCGGTGCTGGCCGAGGCGGACATGTTCTTCTACACCGCCTCCACGGTGCTCAAGTTTAGTGCTTTGGTGCGGCTGCGCACGAGTATGGCGGACATGCCGCGGCCGTTCTCGATACCGGGCGGGACCGTCGGGGTGACGGCAGGGGCTTACACTCGTTATGATTTCAGCTCAACTTGAGCTCTCCTGTCCACCGTGCAACCCAGCTTATTCCATGATGTGTCCTGGAGTTACTCAAGTTGAGCTCCAACGTGAACGAGTGTAAGCCCCTGGGTGACGGCGATGTCCGTCCCGCCGGTGTTGCTGTGCCTGATCACCATCATGGTATGGCGGTGCAGATTGACCCTATCAAAACCACGTTGACAGCCCCTGGAATTGAGCGCTTGAAACTGATATATTATGAAGTGCTTTCAAGTTTTGCTTTCACTTTCGACTTGCGCCGCTACATCATGACGTGCAGCGGGCTGTGCTTCAAGATGGGGGGCGCGGGGGTGGTGGCAGGGGCTCACAATCGTTCATTTTCCGGCTTGACTTGAGCACTTTCTGAGAGACCGCTGGGTGGTTTCAGTGTATGGCAGTGACATAAAGGGCTCAGTTTGAGCTGAGAAGTGAACGAGTGCAAGCCCCTGGGTGGTGGTGGGTACCATCTGGTACATGGCCTCGGGGGGAGCCACCATGGATGGAGGCAGGGCGTCACACTGTTTGCTCATACAGAGTACCCGTACACACTTACCTTGGTACCTCAAAGCAGCTGCCAATGGGCCGATTTCGGTATATCGTTTCCCGCGTCGAGCGCCGACGCTTTGTCCGCAACTCTGTATGGGCATTCAACCCGGCGCCCGCTTTCCCGCGCGGAGCGCCGAAGCTTTGTTCACAACTCTGTATGGGCATTTCACATAGGCGATATACCGAAAACGGCCTATTGAGGTATGAGGGGAGCTAGAGTTGGGCCAGAGGTATTTATACTTATACTACTCCCCTGGTGAGGCCCTGGACGGAGGCGACGGGGGCTTCGGGTCGGACGATGAGGAGGTGGGGGCGGACGACAAGTCGCATCCGGCGCCAAAGGTCCCAACGGTTCCAAAGGGGGGGGGTAAGGGGTTGCCGGGGGGTAAGGGGTTGCCGGGGGGGGGCAAGGGGGTGCTCGGGGGGAACAAGGGACCGAAGTTCGACGACTCGGGCAGCGACAACGACGATGACTCCAACGCCGGCGAGCTCGTGCCGCTGCGCTCCGCCGAGGCGTGATTGTCACATCCGCTTTGCTTTGCTTCGCTCTGCATCTATTGACGTATCGGTCTGAATTCCCGGGGATGCTAAATCGAAGAGATGTTATTGATTACCCGGCTCCTACCTGTAGTGACGCTAAGCCCGCCTAGTGTAATTATATAGTGACGCTCTAGCCCTGACGCTCTAGGCCTCCTAGCTGGTGACGCTGTTCTCATAGAGGTTCATCAATGCTTAACACCGTTGACGATCGACGTCAACAATGTACTTTAAGTTGCATCCTGAACACTCCGATTGAAGAGAAAGAATAATGACAAATAATTATAGGCAGAGAAGCTGCTGCGCCGTAAAATGTTACCGTGCAGCATACAGTCTCTTGAAAGAATAAAAGACTCCGCGCCGTGCATGGAGCTGACTGGCTACTTGGACAGCCTCATGAACGCCGTCCACGCGGCCATGTAGTCGTCGCGCTGGTCGATGAGGTGCGTGCAGTGGCGCGACTGCTTCCACCGCACCACCGTCACGTCCGCCGCGCCGCCGCCGCCCTTTGGGCCCGCCACCCCGACCCGCCGGCCTGCCACCCCGACCCGCCGCTCCTCCACCAGCTCCGCTACCTTGGACCAGGGGCTTACACTCGCTCACTCCAGAGCTCAACTTGAGGACCTTCGGGACACATCGCTCACGTTAGAGCTCAACTTGAGCACCATCGGGACACATCCACGGGTCGATTTGGGGGATATGGGGGACAACGTGAACTTAAGTTGAGCGGACAGGGGCAAAGTAAGCTCAAGTTGAGCGGGAATGGGAACGAGTGTAAGCCCCTGCCTTGGACGCATCGCACAGCGAGTCACTGTCGCTGTACAGGTATAGCTCGCGCCGCGGCGGGGCCTGGCGCACCGCGCGCCAGAACACGTTCGCCGGGATGTTGGCCAAGGACCCATTCGCGAGGAACGACGCGAGCCACATGCCCGCCGTGGCCACATAGAAGCTGAAGCGGGCGAGCGCGCCGGTCACCGGGTTTTTCATGTTGACTGTGAGCGCCCCGGCGCCGGCTCGGATACTCATGAAGACGGGGCAGGAGTCGAAGATGACACCGTGGACCAGGGCCTTGCATATATCACTCGCCACGTTATCAACACGCATTTTGTACCAGTACCCTCATTCCTTGAGTTGAATGGCATCTCATGACGTAGCGAGCAATATCTGCCAGATCCTAGCATCATTCTCCACGTGTTAGACCCTCGTTTGTTGAGTCAAACGGCATCCTGTGACGTGGCGAGCAATACATTCCAGGCCCTACCGTGCACCGCAGCGTCAAGGTCTGCGAACTCGCCGCCGGGGGACAGCATGCCCGTCCTGGCCATGCTGGCGTGCAGCCTGGGGCGCAGGGTCGTCAATGAAAAAAATAAAAAGTGAGTACTCGTATGGAAAATAAAGATAAATCTCAAGTGGGCACCCGCAACTTTGTATTGAATGGAATGGTACGGTGTGTGTGTTTGTGTGTGAGAGAGACGCGTCCGCGTGTGTGTGGAGGCACCAGTCTTTCGCCCTGTCCCCCGTAGTGGTACGGTGGCTCTACTCGCAGTCACTCTGGCTATCTGGCGACACGGGTGCATACAATTCTTACAAATGTGCATAGTGTTATGAAGGTGTTTGAGCACAGTGCCGTGTTTTAAAAGTGTTATGAGCGTTATAAGATTGCCGAGACGTGTTCCTACCAACATCCACCGTTGGACATGAACATGAGGTAGAGCGGGGCTGTCTCCATGCCGCGTTCGACCCGCGCCGCGCGCACCGCCGACAGCATGTCGCGCGCGTACTCGTCCTGCGCGCCTTTCAACGGCGAGTATACCAGCGCCCCGGGCATTATCGTACGTAATGTCGAACAGCCCACCTTGAGGGGCTACACTCGTTCCTTTTCAGCTCAATGTAAGCGCTTTTCATGGGACAGGGGGTGCGCGTAAGTTTCGAGTACCCCGTGGTTAGGGGGTGTTCAAGCGAAGGTGTTTAGGGTGTGTTTCTACCTCAGGCACGGCTCAAGTTGAGCTGAAAAGTGGACGAGTGTAAGCCCTGCCCATCTTCACCAATTCGTCGGTGTATTTTTTGACGTGCTTGTCGCGCGCACCGTACCACCCACAAACCACCACAAACGGCTTCGTGGGGTCATCTGTACCGTCGACGATGAACCGCTCCGGTTCAGGCGCCATGGTGGTGTTTCGGTCGGCTGTTTGAGGCGGGGCGCGCGTTGTGTTGTGTAGGGATGGAGCGTATAAAAAAGGAGACGAGGGTATGAAAAGCGTTATGGAATACCGTTATTTTGCATCAAGCCCGCTGCGCGCCAGCCGCCCTCCGTTTTTACCGTTGGAACTTGAAAATGAAAGTGCGGCCGGTACATCTGTGCCACTCATCCGAGCACTGTGCGAAGCAGCGCGGCTGCCGCCAGCGCGCTATCATTAACGAGAGCCACAGCAGGGAGGTATAAGGTCTGAGTCCGGGCGGCGGCGGGGCAACGCGGAGCCGGGCCATGGCGGGCGACGCGGAGGCCTCGCAGCTGGCGGAGGCGGCGAAGCTGCCGTGGGAGGAGCGCTTCAAACATGCCTTCTGGAAGGCGCGCGTTGCGGCGTACGAGTGCGTGGGGAAGGAGGCGGCGGCCGCGGAGGACATCACCAGCAGCAACTGCCTTAAGGCGTTCGGTGAGTGTGCCAGCGACGGACGCAGTCCCCGCCCCCACCTGCGACGCGACGACCTTCACCCCGCGTCATCTCATCAGCCTGGGCACCCCCTTCAAAATCGAGTCTCCAAGCTCAAACGTCAAAGCAGGCACCATTTGCGATTCGTTTTGCTGACCCTGTCGCCCCCGACCCATGTTGCAGGTGATTGCGCGCGCGCAGCGGCGGGGGATACAAACGCCAACGCGCTGGACTCCGGGCTCGATGCGCTCAACGCATTCCTCGGCGTCGCGGATGAGGAGTACGCCGCCAGGTCCGCGCCCGTCCTCCCTGGCTCACGACGAGCCGCCCCTTGAAAAATCCGCAACACAACTCGTCCCTCTTTCCCCCCGCACCCGCGGACACCAGTCTCCCCATCCCTCCTCGACGCGATCCCGCCCCTCCCGCCGCCGCCGCCGCGCTGACTGACGCACGCAATCGCACACGCTCACCACCCGCCGCTGCCCCCCTCCCCCCCGTCAACCTCAACCACCACAGGCACGCGGCAGGCATCATGTCCAACGTAGTGGCCAAGGGTATGAACGGTCGAACCAAGACCGTAGAGCGCGCCACCGAAACCGCGATGCTGCTCTGCGAGCTCGCCGCGCCGGACGCCGTCGTCGAGGCGCTCCTCAAGGGCACCGCCAACAAGGTGGGGGTGTATTACGGGTGTATTACGGGTGTATTGGGGATGAAATAGGGATGTATGAAGGGTGTATCAGGGGAGTATTGGGGGTGTATTAGTGGTGTATAAGGGGTGTTTCAGGGGTGTATTAGGGGTGTATTAGGGGTGACATAGGGTGGTACTAGGGCCTTACACCAGGAGCGACGGCTTACGCTATGCTGGACAGCGAATTCGTGTGTGTTCCTGCCTTATTGTGCGCCGGTACACCGGTACACTGTGAGCAAACAGTGCGGGAACGAGTGGCCAGGGCCTTGCAACAAGGTACCTAAGCTGGCGCTAGCGTCCACCGACGCGTTGCGTGCCGCCGTTGCGGAGTTCGGCACCCCCAAGGTAAGGCGGTGCAGGTCGACCGTATCAAACCCAAGTTGAAACCGCCTGGAACTAAGCGCTTGAAACTAAAATGTGATGGACTGCTTTTAAGTTTTGCTTTCAAATGCAACTTGCGCCGCTACACCAAGGTGATTCCTCCCAAGCCCATCCTCAAAGTAGGGCGGTACAGGTTGATCCTATGAAACCCATGTTGACACCGCCTGGAATTAAGCGCTTGAAACTGCAATCTGATGGACTACTTTCAATTTTTGGTTTCAAATTCTACTTGCGCCGCTACATCAAGGGCATCGCGCCGCTGTTCGAGTCCAAAGATGCGAAGATCCGCGGAGCGGCGAAGGACCTGACGGTGGAGCTGACGCGGTGGCTGGGGCCGGACGCGGTGAAGCGCGACCTGATCGACAAGATGCGCGACACCATGCAGGCCGAGGTGCGCGAGATGATCGGCGCCGTCAAGGCCGGCGCGGCCGCGCGCGCCACGCGGCTCACGCGCCAGGAGCAGGCCATCCCGCCGGCAGGGGCTTACACTCGTTCAAGTTAGAGCTCAACTTCAGCAACTCCAGGACACGTTCATCAGCTAGGTCGGGTTATACGGTGGACAGAAGAGCTCAAGTTAAGCTGAATTGGGAACGAGTGTAAGACCCTGCCCGCCGGCCGACCCCATGGACACCGATGACGGGGCAGGGCCTACCAGATGTTGCTCGCCACGTCAGCGAAATGCATTTCGAACCCTCATTTTTTCAATTAAACGTCATCCTGTGACGTGGGGAACGATGTTGCTTGCCACGTCAGCGACACGCACTTTGAACCCTCTTTTCTTTAGTCAAACATCATCCTTTGACGTGAGGAACAATATCTACCAGGCCGTACGACGGGGATGGAACGGGCGCGGGCCCCACGGCAGGGGCTTACACTCGTCCACTTTTCAGCTCAACCTGAGCCGTTTCTGACACAGAACACACCCTGCACACCTCCTCATACCCCCTAATACCCCCTCCACAAGCCATACATGCACCCCTTATCCCACAGAAAGCGCTTACGTTGAGCTGAATAGTGGACGAGTTTAAGCCCCTGCCCGACGGCAAGCTCCTCCGAGCCTGGCGCCGCCGGCGCCGAGGGGCACCAAATTCCCGACTCGTACGAGTTCGCGGACCCGGAGTCCATTCTGGTAGGGCGGTGCAGGTGGACCCTATGCAACCTACATTGAAAGCGCCTGGAGCAAAGCGCTTGAAGCTGAATTATGAAGGACTGCTTTCAAACGTTGCTTTCAATTTCTACGTGCGCCGCTACATCCTGGACAAGTTGGACAAGGCGCCGCACGTGTCCAAGTCGTACGATGCCAAAGCAGGGCGGTGCAGGTTGACCCCAGCAAACCCACGTTGAAAGCGCCTGGATCTATGCTATATGAAACGTTGGACCGGTTTCAAACTTTGCTCTCAGTTTCAACTTGCGCCGCTACACCAAGGAGCAGCCCAAGTTCTGGGACGCCGTGGTGAGCGCCAAGTGGAAGGCGGGGACGAGCAAACAGCGAATAATGCTCGCCATGTCTTGTATCGCAAATTCACACCCCCGATTCCTGGCTTCAGAGCTCCCCTTAAATGAAGGGGGATTTTTTCTTTCAAAACATTTAGTCTAAATCGACGAACGTACTGAGATGGAGCCATTGTTACGAGCTCTGCGCCAGATTAAACAGGCGCGCTTCATTGCGACCGAACGCAAGCCCCTGTTTGACCGCTCGACCAACTTGTACTATAATTCTTGCCATCACTTATGAGTTGAATGGCATCCTTTGACGTGGCGAACTTGACTTACCTGGCTCTGGTGGAAGGAGCGTTTGGGCGCGCTGAGTCAGGTGAAGGAGCTGGCGGACGTGCTGCGGGCGGCGCCCGGGGACTACGGCGACGTGGCGCGCGCGCTCAAGAAGGTGGTCACCAAGGCAGGGGCTTACACTAGTCCACTTTTCCGCTCAACTGGAGCGCTTTCTGTGGGTCAGAGGTTGCATTTAGGGGTCGTTTAGGAGGTGTTTAGGGGGTGTTCGGCGGCATTAGGGGGTGTGTAGGGTTTATTTTGTGTCACAAACGGCTCAGGTTGAGCTGAGAAGTGGACGAGTGTAAGCCCCTGGACGAAGGACGCCAACATCGCGTGCGTGGGCGAGGCGTGCGCCGCGGCGGGGGCGCTGGCCAAGGCGGCAGGGGCTTACGCTCGTCCACTTCTCAGCTCAACCTATGCCGTTTCTGGTCACCGAAGCCACAGCAAGCGTCCACTGCTCAGCTCAATCTGAGACGTTTTTGCCGATGCAACCTCTCAAGATAGCCCACACGTAGTGCTCACATCGAGCCGAAAAGTGGACGTCTATAGTCCACAAGCAGTGATGACGTTGAGCTGAAACGTGGACGAGTGCAAGCCCCTGCAAGGCGGCCCGTAAGGACTTCACCCGCGAGGCGCGGATCATGCTGCCCGGGATGCTCGACAAGCTCAAGGACAAAACCACACTCGTGATCATGCGGATCCAAGAGGCGCTGCTCCACTTTGTGAATTACTGTTTCGCGCTGAGCGACGTGACGGCAGGGGCTTACACTCGTTCACGTTAGAGCTCAACTTGAACAACTCCAGGACACATTCATGAGTTAAGTTGGGTCACATGGTGGACAGAAGAGCTCAATTTGAGCTGAAACCGGAACGAGTGTAAGCCCCTGCGTGACGGACGACATCGCCACGGCGCTGGCGCACAAGTTCCCCAAGGTGCCGGAGCAGACGCTGCGGTGGGTGGCAGGGGCTTGCACTCGTCCACCTTTCGGCTCAACGTAAGCGCTTTCTGTGGGATAGGGGGTGCATTGAGGGGTTGTTAAAGGGGTGTTTAGGGAGTGTCAGGGGGGATTCAGGGGTGTCCAGGGTGTATTTTGCATCAGAAAGGGCTCAGGTTTAGCTGAAAAGTGGACGAGTGTAAGCCCCTGGTGGGTGGCGGCGGCGAGCGGCGAGCTGAAGGGCAAGGCGGCGGCGGTGGCGCTGCACAAGGTAGGGCGGTGCAGTTTGACCTATCAAACCCAAGTTGAAACCGCCTGGGAATAAGCGCTTGAAACTAAACTGTGATGTACTGCTTTCAACTTATGCTTTCAAATTCAACTTGCGCCGCTACAACAAGACGCTGCTCCCCGCGCTCGTCAATTGCACCGACGCCGCCACGCCCGAGGTGCGCTGGTGCAAGTTTGAATCCAATCCCATGTTGAAGGCGCGGCACCGGGGTGCAGCTCTTAAAACTAAAATACGATTAACTGCTTTTAAGTTTTGCTTTATATTTCAACTTGCACCCCTACACTGAGGTGCGCGCCGCCGGCATAGAAGCGCTCGCCGCCGTGGCCGTGGTAGGGCAGTGCAGGCTGACCCTATGAAACCCATGTTGAAACCGCCTGGAACCAAGCACTTGAAACTAAAATGAAATTTACTGCTTTAAACTTTCGCTTTCAAAATCAACTTGCGCCGCTACACCGTGGCCAGCGGGGGCATCAAGTCCATCTCAAAGTTCATCGACGGCCTGGACGATGCCAAGAAGAAGAAACTGGAGGAGCTGGCCGGCGGCGGCGGCGGCGGCGGCGGTGGCGGCGCCTCGGCCGTGCCGCTTACAACGCGGGACTCGAACGTAGCCGGGTCCAGCGGCGGCGGCAGCGCTAAGCCCGCTGCCGCCGCCTCGCGGTCCAGCGTCAACGGCGCGCGTATCGCCTCCTCCTCCGCCGCCGGCGCCGTGCGCAAGACCACGTCAGGCGGTTCATCCAAGTCTGTCGGTTCCTCCAAAGCCCCCGTCGGCGGCGGCGGCTCCAAGCCCGCCAAGGCCGCCGGGCCGTCCTCCGAGGCGGATGAAAAGGTCGACGAGGGTGTCCCCGCGTCCAAGGAGGAGCTGGTCGAGAAAATGTCCGGGCTGTACAGCGGCGCGGCCGTGGTAGGGCGGTGCAGGTTGACCCTGTCAAACCCACGCTGAAAGCGCCTGGACCTGAGCGCTTGAGACTGGATTTTGATAGACTGCTTTCAAACTTTGCTTTCGGTTTCAACTTACGCCGCTACACCGTGGCACAGCTGCAGTCTGCCGATTGGAAGCAGCGCCTGGAGGGGATCACCGCCGTGGCGGAGGTTGGGCCTGCTAGTGCTTATTCTGTGGGATAGTAACTTCTAGTAAGCTGGAGTTTGGTGATTTGGCCAAAAGTCAAATGGCTTTTGGTAGAAATCACCAAACGCCTACTGACTACGGGTAGTACGAGATACTATATATAGTACGCTTTACAGACTAGGCACCAGATATTTACTCGCCTCGTCATCCAACACATGCTGGACCCACGTTTCTCGAGTTACATGGCATCCGATGATATCACGAGGGGTGTCTGGCAGGCCCTACGCGGCGGCGGTGGGGGCGATGTCGGAGGCAGAGGGCGGGAGCGCGGCCGAGACCACGGTGCGGGCGCTCGCCATGTTCCCCGGTTTCGACGACAAGAACTTCCAGGTGCTGGCCAAGGTGGGGCGGTGCAGGTTGAACCTATCAAAACCCGGGTTGAAAGCACGCCTGGTTTCAGCGCTTGAAACTAAATTGTGATGAACCGGTTTCAAGTTTTGATTTCAATTCAACTTGCGCCGCTACACCAAGGTGTTCGAGGTGTTCGGGGCGCTGGCGGGCAAGGCGCCGACGTTCTCAAAGCGCGACGGCGCGCAGGCCATCTCGGTAGGGCGGCGCAGGTTGAAAGCAGCTGACCCCCCCCGAGTTAAAAGCGCGTTGGCTTCGTAAATGGGGGAGGCTCCCTATGGACCATTATTTCCTCACTCTATTATATGGGGGAGGCCCCCTACGCACCATTCAGCGCTTGAAAGCAACATGTGATGAAGCGCTTTGAAACTTTGCTTTCAAAATCAACTTGCGCCGCTACATCTCGGGCGTGGCGGAGAAGGTGGCGGACGCGAAGCTGCGCGCCCCCGCCGTGGCCGCCCTCACCGCCGTGGCCGAGGCCGTCGGGCCCCGCTTCGTCATCGCGCAGCTGCACAAGCGCACCGCCGCGCACAAGAACCCCAAGGTGACGGCCGAGGCGCTGTTGTGGTGCGCGGGGGCGGTGATGGACTTCGGAGTGGGCGTCCTGGACGTGGCGTTCGCCATCAAGTGGTGCAAGGAGGCGCTGGGGCAGGCCAACCCCGCGATGAAGGCAGGGGCTTACAATCGTCCACTTCTCAGCTCAACCTGAGGTGTTTCTGACCCAAAAACACACTCTAAACACCCCCCAACACCCCCTCACACCTCTTCAACACCCCCTAAATACTCCCTGAACGCACCACCTTATCCAATCCCTTATCCAATCTCGAGCGCTTAAGTTGAGCTGAAATGTGAACGAGTGTAAGCCCCTGGATGGAGGCGGCCGCCGGGAAGGTGTTGGGCGCGCTGCACGGCGGCCTGGGCCCGGGCCTCAAGGACTTCCTCGGCGACCTCAAGGCAGGGGGAAGCGCCGCCGGATCATGTCACGTGTCACGAGTTATGATATGACGTGGCACACGTTGTGATATGACGTGGCACGCGTCATGATATGACATGGCACGTGTTACGATATGATATGGCACGCGTTATGACATGACGTGGCACGCGTTATGATATGACGTGGCACGCGTTATGATATGATATGCCACGCGTTATGATATGACGTGGCACGCGTTAACATATGATGTGGCACGCGTTATGATATGACGTGGCACGCGTTATGATATGATATGCCACGCGTTATGATATGACGTGGCACGCGTTATGACATGACGTGGCACGCGTTATTAAATGACGTGGCACATGTTACGATATGACGTGGCACGTGTTACGATATGTCGTGGCACGCGGCATGATATGACGTGGCATGGCACGCGTTATGATATGATATGGCACGCGTTATGATGTGACGTAGTACGCGTTGTGTTGTCCAGCGGGCCCTTCCTCAAGGACGCGCAGATGAAGACGTTAGAGGCTGAGTTCGCGCGCAACCCCCTGACGGAGAGCGCGGCGCGCAAGGTTCGCGCGGAGGGGGGCGGCGGCAAGGAGGGCGGCGCCGGCGGCGGTGAGTTGCCTCGCACTGACATCTCCGGGCAGGGGCTTACACTCGTCCACTTTTCAGATCAAGTTGAGCCGTTTCTGACACGAAATACGCCCTATACCCCCTGATACCCGCTAATGCCCTCTTACCACCCCCTACTCAACCCCTAAATGCACCCCCTCTCCCACAGAAAGCGCTTACGTGAGCCGAAAAGTGTTCCAGTGTAAGCCCCTGTCTCCGGGCGAATCACGGGGAAGCTGCTCAAGGAGATGATGGACCCGAACTGGAAGATCCGCGCGGCGGCAGTGGAGCAGGTGGCAGGGGCTTACACTCTTTCACTTTTCAGCTCAACGTAAGCGCATTATGTGGGATAAGTGGTGCATTTAGTGGTCGTTCAGAGGGTTTTTAGGGGGTATTAAGGGGTGCGAAGGGTGCATTTTGTGCCTGAAACGGCTCAGGTTGAGCTGAAAAGTGGACGAGGGTAAGCCCCTGGCAGGTGGGCGCGATACTGGTGGAGGCGAACCGGCGCATCGCCCCCGCCACCGGCGAGCTGATGCCCGCTCTGGCGCAGCGCTTCGCCGACGCCAACCGCAACCTCGCCGCCGACTCGCTCAAAATGGTCGGGACTCGCCACAACTCAATAAACCTCGCCTTGCCATTCATCACGTTTTACTCTTTAGTGCTAAGGCTAGATGCAGGTATACGTCTACGAGGTTTAGCAGGTCCCAAATCTGAGTAAGCACACCCTTAGCATGCGCCTTCCAGGGCCCAACCCTGACCCTAACCCTAACCCTAACCCTAACCCAACCCTAACCCTAAACCCTAAACACTAAACCCTAAGTGAGCCAACACATTTGTAACACTAGTTTCTCGTGTTGAGTGACATCCTGTGATGTGGCGCGCATGATCTGCGTGGCCGTACGCGGCGGTTGGGAAGGTGGCGGAGGCGATGGGCGCCGCGGTGGGCGAGCGGCGGCACGGCCACGGTAGGGCGGTGCAGGTTGACAGTATCAAACCCCGTGTCGAAAGCGCCTACGCTTTCAGCGCTTGAGACTGGAATCTCATAAACTGCTTACAACGTTTGCTTTCAAATTCAAGTTGCGCCGCTACACCACGGCCTGGTCCCCGACATCGTGAAGCAGATCGGAGACAGCAAGACGCAGGCAGGGGCTTGCACTCGTCCACTTCTCAGCTCAACCTGAGCCGTTCCTGACACAAAATACACCCTAAACACCCCCAAATACCCCTAATGCCACTCAACCACCCTCAGAACAACCCCCAATTGTAACCCCTATCCCACAGAATGCGCTTACGTTGAGCCGAAACGTGGACGAGTGTACGCCCCTGGACGCAGGTGCGTGCGGCGGCGGGGGGTGCGTTGAACGCGTGGACCACCGCGGCCGGCCTGGGTTGGGCGGTGCAGGTTCATAGTATCAATATCCGTGTTGAAACTTCCTATGGCTTCCGCGCTTCAAACTGTAATTTCTTAAATTGGTTACAAACTTTGCTTTCACTTGCAACTTTTGCCGCTACACCTAGGCAAGGTGCTGCCCCAAGTGGCGGAATACCTTGTGGAGAAGTGCGGTAAGATGAGCACGGACGGGAAGACGGACGCGCTGGCGTGGGTTCTGGCGGCGCTCACCGCCGTGCCGCTGCCGGCTGAGGACGGCGCCGCAGGCAGGGTGAAGTCAATCATGCCATCCACCCCAAACCCTAAACCCTGAACCCTAAACCCATTTTCCCGGCGTGGCGCTGCCGGGTGAGGACGGCGGAGCGGGCAAGGCTCAGTCAATAGGCCGATTTTGGTATATCGCCTGGGTGAAATGCCCATACAGAGATGCGGATAAAACGTCAGCGCTCCGCTGGGGAAAGCGGGCGCCAGGTTGAATGCCCATACAGAGTCGCGGACAAAGCGTCAGCGCTCGGCGCGGGAAGCGATATTCCGAAATTGGCCTATCATGCCATCCACCACATAGTGTGCCGGTGCTCGCCACGTCATGCACCCCATAGTCTACCGGTGATTGCCACGTCATTTACCACCATATGACTTGGCGAGCGATGGTTGATCGACCCTGTGGGCGGGTGACCTGGACATGGCGCCAGCTGTCACTGCCGCCGCCGTGGGATTGGCCGACAAGTCCACGGAGGCGCGGCGCGCGGGGGGCAAGGTGATGGACGAGGTCGGGCCAAGTGAATGACGCTTGCCACGTCATTATGCAACGTCATCGTGCAACGTCATCGTGCCACGTCACCGTGACATGTCATTGTGCCACGTCATCGTGCCACGTCATCGTACCCCATCTTCATGCCGTTGTCATCACGCCATGCTATCATGCCACGGCGTCACAACATGTCATCAATGCCACATTGTTATGCCATATCATCATGCCCACGTCATCCACCGCGTTTGGAACACTCGCGTGATGGGTCGATTGAACGTCCTATGACGTGGCCAGCGGGATTGGGATTCACCAGCCCCTTTGAAGCGGTGCTGCGGCATGTGGGCACGGAGACAGCGCTGCGGCTATGCGGCGGGGTGCCCAAGGATCTGAGCGGCGGGCGGGCAGCGGCGGCCGCGCACGTCGACAAGAGCGGGACCGTGGCGGGGGCGGGGGCGTCGGCGCCAAACTCGCCGCAGGCGTCGCCGTCGGGCAAGGGCGGCGGGCCCGTGCGAAGCGCTGAGCCCTCGATGATGGGGTCGCGCGCGGGGACGGGGGCAGGGGCTTACACTCGTTCCCATTTCAGCTCAACTTGAGCTCCTCTGTCCACCGTCGTATAACCCAAATTAACTCATGAATGTTTCCTGGAGTTGCTCAAGTTGAGCTCTGACGTGAACGAGTGTAAGCCCCTGGTCGGGGGCGGCGTCAGCGCGGGGCTCGAGCGCAGGCGGCGCCGGGCGCGCGTCCGTCTCAGGGTCCAGCACCGGCTTCCTCCGCGCATCCTCCGCGGTCGGCGCGTCCCGCAACGGCTCCCTCACCGCGCGCAGCGGAGCCGGCAATCCCCTCGCCGCCTCCGTCTCCGCCTCCGCGTCATTTTCGCTATCTGCCGCCGCCGCCTCCACCGGGCCCATCCTGTTTTCCAACGACAACAAGGAAGCTCGGCTGAAGAAGCTACCGAAGAAGCCCGTCCCGTTCGAGGTAGGGCGGTGCATACTGAACCGATGAAACTCGTATTGAAAGCGCCTGTACATGCTTGAACTACATTACAATCTACCGCTTTCAAAATTTGCTTTGAACTTCAACTTGCGCCGCTCCATCGAGGCGAAGAAGGACGAGGAGCTGAAGATCGCGGCGGACGAGCTGAAGCTGTCGTTGGCGCCGTACTTGCGCGCGGACGTGGCGGCGCTGCTGTTCGCGCACAAGGTAAGGCCGTGTAGTTTGAAACCAGCTGAAACCCGAGTTGAAACCGAGTTACTTTCGGAAATGGGGGAGGCCCCCTATGCACCATTATTTCCTCACTCTGATAAATGGGGGAGGCCCCCTATGCACCATTCAGCGCTTGAAACCCGTATGCGAACACTGCCTTCAAGTTGTGCTTTCAGCTTCAACTTGCGCCGCTACAAGAAGGCGGGCACGGCGGACTTCAAGGCGCACATTTCGGCGCTCACACTGCTGGAGGCGGGGGTGGAGGAGGCGCCGGACCTGGTGCCCGGCAGGGGCTTACACTTGTTCAGGTCAGAGCTCAACTTGAGCAAGTCCAGGACACATCCATGAGTTAAGTTGGGTT
>Ga0307489_10000959_pt1 | contig 18498 bp, 36 predicted proteins | sample SB12metaG_FD_202247 | JGI IMG/M metagenome (GOLD analysis project Ga0307489, IMG submission 202247) | Sea-ice brine microbial communities from Beaufort Sea near Barrow, Alaska, United States - SB 1.2 | ecosystem: Environmental > Aquatic > Marine > Coastal | place: USA: Alaska | collected...
GTGTCAACCTGGGGTCAACCTGGGGTCAATCTGGGGTCAACCTGGAGCGCCCTACCGATTTCGACGCACACGAGCTGCACGCACATGACGGATATGTCGTAGTTATTCGTGGTCAGGCCGTCCGGTCGCATGTCCCCGTTGGACGCCAGGTTGAACACCGCCATGAGCGAGAGTCAAACAGATACACTGTTTGGTCAGATGACCATACATGGGTACACTGTTTCGCCAGGTGACCATAACATACAGGTACACTGCATGGCGAGGGCCGGGCCCAGAGTGCTCGCCACGTCGTGGGGCGCCAGGGTAAGTTGATGCTGACAACAACGCTTCTACGTGTGAGTCAGGAACGACTTGTATGACCAAATGCATGAATCCGGCTCTTCCGCCCGTATCAGAAGTAGCCAGGCTAGGCTGAGGAACCGTCAAGCCGTCAAGCACCGCCTACCATGAGCGGAGTGAGGAACATGACCGCGCCCATCTCCGCGAAGTTACTGGCCAACACCCCGACGGCGGTCAGCTCCTCGGCTTTCTGCGTCGCCAGCAGGGCGTCGGCTGTCCTCGCAGCAGGGTCATTGACATCGGCGCATGATGTACCGTCAGGGTGGATGTCTGGAAGGGTCATTGAGAATAAGCACTCGACCGAGATCGGAGCATGACATAACTTCAGGCAGAATGCTCACACAAACGCGCGGGCAGGAGGAGTATGTTCAACGTCGGCAACCGAGATCGGAGTATGAATTACCTTGAGTGTGGATGCTCACACAGACACGCGGGGGAGGAGCAGGAGATTCAACGTCAGTCGAGCGCTCGTCCTCAAAAACCCCCACATACAGAAGCGTTGATGTGGTGGGGGAGATTCAACGTCGGCGGAGTGCTACTCAATGCCCCCCCTACCTCGTGCCCAGGACGGTGCGGGTGAAAAACGAGTCGCGGTTCTTGATCGTTAGATTCAACATCAGCTCGTTGAGCGACAGGATCATCTGCGTGGTGATGACGTTGAAAGACCCGTCGTGTAGCGGCGCAAGTTGCAATTGGAAGCAAAACTCGAAGGCAGACTATCGTACTCTTAGTTTCAACCGCTCAGTTCCAGGCGCTTTCAACACGGGTTTCATCAGCCAAAAATGGAAAGCAGAGTAGAGCTATCGTATTTCATTTGCAAACGCTTTAAAATTCCATGCGCCTTCAACACGGGTTTCATCAGCAAAAAAATAAAAGCAGAGTATCGTAGTTTAGTATCAAGCGCTCAGTTCCAGGCGCTTTCAACCTGCACTTCCCTACCGTCGTTGGTGATTAGGAAGAGGAGGAAGCGGGAGTAGACGGCTGAGTTCACGATAGGGCCCATGAAGTAGGGGCGCAACTTGACATTTAAAGCAAGGTGTGAAAGCGGTTCAACATATAATATTCATCAAGGGTAGCAGCAAGGCCTGAAAGCGGTTCATCTTATTTTAACTCGAAGCGCCGAAGCCAAGCGCAGTCAACCTGGGGTCAACCGGGGTCAAGCTGCACCGGCCTACCATGAACAAGGGCGTGTTGAGGCCGGCGCCCGGGGAGGGGTTGAGCAGTGCGGCGTGGCGCTGCGACGACTTGCACGACTCCCGCATAGCAGGGCCACGTCATCAGTAGTGCTCGCCACGTCGGCAGTAGTGCTATCCACGTCATCAGTATTGCTCACCACGTCATATATGACGTGGCGGGAGGGGCTGACGTTATTGGCCCCTACCAGATAAGCGGGTCGATGATGAAGCGGACGATCAGTTTCAGTTTCATTGAGAATCCAGCGGAGGCCACGTAGTAGGGCCGGGCAGGATATTGCCCGCCACGTTATAGGAAGCCCTTTGACTCAAGAAACCAGGGCTCAAAACGCGCAGGATGACAGGGCCTGGCAGACGTTGCTCGACATGTCATATGATGCCATTTGACTGAAGGAAGCAGGGTTCAAAATACGTGTCAATGACGGGGCGGCCAATGTCTGCCAGGCCTTGGAAAGGAAAGGACAAGAAGGGACAGGAAAGGAAAGGAACTCGGAAAGGAAAGGAATATCTGCCAGGCCTTGCCACGTTGACGTTGACGCTTGAGAAGGTGTTGGTCATCAATCCCGTCCAAACATACAACAGGAACCACCAGACGAAGTGCAGGTCCATTGTCTCGTGCGCCGCCCACAGGGTGACCGCCGAGTGGGGCCAGGTTGGTGTATCAGGGATGGCATTAGGGATGAATTAGGAGTGTATCGGGGGCTTGGCAGGGGTGTATCAGGGGTGTACAAGGGATATTGGGGTGTATTGGCGGTGAATTGGGGGGGTATCAGGGGTGTATCAGGGGTGTATTAGGGTCGTATTAGGAATGTATTAGGGGCGCGAAAGGGGTGTATTGGGGGTGCATTAGGGGTATATTAAGGGGGTATCAGGGGTGTATCAGGGATGTATCAGGGGCGCAAAAGGGGTGTATTAGGGATGTATTAGGGGTGTATCACGGGTGTAGTAGGGTTTAGTAAGGATGTATTAGGGGTGCAGTAGGGATGTAGTAGGGGTGTAGTAGGGATATATTGGGGGTGTATAAGGGGTATATGCCCTACGAAGCCGCTGATCCAGAGCGTGGCAGACATGACCCAGGGGACCAAGTGCCGGTACCCCGTGGCCTCGTACTCGATTAAAGAAAGAGCGAAGAAGAGGAATGTCAGAACCATGTACAGCGTCGTCTTCCATGTTGTAGCAGCGCAAGTTGATATTGACAGCAAAATTGAAGCAACATTGAAAGCAATTTATCCTTATTTTAGTTTCAAGCGCTTAGTTCCAAGCGCTTTCAACGTGGGCTTGATAGGGTCGACGTGCACCGCCCTGCCAGGTGCGGTTCCTCCGGAACAGGTGCCACGACAGCATATGCAGGAAGGGCACATTGTCATTGCTGGGGGCGGCCCAAAGACGGACCATGCGGTAGCGGCGCAAGTTGAGGTTGAAAGCAAAGTTTGAAAGCGGTCCATCATATCTTAGTTTCAAGAGCACAGATCCAGGCGCTTTCAACACGGGTTTCATCGGTTCGACCTGCACCGCCCTACCATGCGGTTGATGTAGATACTGAATGAACCCAAGTGTAGGGCCACGCACGTTGAACCCTCGTTTGCTGAGTTATATGGCATCCTACGACGTGGCGAGCATTGTCGGCGAGTCCAATGTCCCGCCTCGTCATCGACACGCCAGTCGAACCTTCGTATCTTGAGTAAGACGGCATCTGATGACGTGGCGGCAATATCTACCAGGACCATTGCCCACCAGGTCATCGACCTCGACATCTACTTTGTTGAACCCTCGTGTCTTGAGTTAAACCGGCATCCGATGACGTGGCGAGCAGCATCGCATCTGCCCGCGTGGCCGGCCCCACCGGATGTCGTTGAGAGGTCTGAACTTATCGTCGGAGAAGTTGGGGGCATAGCACCGCATCCGCCGCCTGACTCAAGAAACGACGGTTCAACATGCGTGTCGATGACGTGGCGAGCAGCATCTGCCCGGCCCCACCGATGTCGTTGAGAGGTCTGAACTTGTCGTCGGAGAAGTTGGGGGTGTAGCACCGCATCCACCGCCGCGTGACCTCAGTCCAGGGGCTTACACTCCTCCACTTCTCAGCTCAACTTGAGCTGTGTCTGACACAAGAAAACACCCTACACACCCTAAACACCCCTCAACACTGGCTACACAACCCCTACGCGCACCCCCTATCCCATACAAAGCGCTCAGGTTGAGCTGAAATGTGGACGAGTGTAAGCCCCTGCCTCAGTTTGGCCCTCAAGCTCGAAGAGGTCGCGCGTCAGCCCGCGGGCGCACCTCTCCCGAATTATAGCGGCGGAAGTTGAAATTGAAAGCAAGTTTGAAAGCAATTCATCTCATGTTAGATTCAAGCGCTTAGTTCCAGGCTCCTTCAACCTGGATTTCATCAGTTGAACTTGCACCGCCCTACTGCATCGAGTACGCCATGCCGTACAGCACCATGGTGATGGCGACCGTGAAGCCCAGGATGTAGCTCATGTGCTCGCACCACACCTGTGGACGGGGGGCGTTGGTGAGGGGGAGAGGCTGGGTGAGAGGTGCATATGAGAGGTGACTCCTAAAGAAACACTTATTTGATGAATGCATCAGTGGTCGCGGCAGTTGAGGGTCAGACGGCATGCGACGAGGGAAGGGGTGATTGACATGGTGTACAATATGTGTTCCCACCACGCATGTGGCGGGAAACGAGTGGCAGGCCAGGGAGGAGGATGCGGCGAGTCTGCACGGGGGTACCGGTACAGGTACACCACGAGTCAGGGAACGAGTGGCCAGGCACATGCGACGGGCGAGCCAGGCGTGGTCGCCGCCGCGGAAATTGTGCCCACGGCGGCAACGGAACTAGAGGGGTGCACGGACGCGTTTATGAAAGCGTGTGGGGCGGGCGGGGCGCGGCGGCCGCGGAGACGCATACGATGCCGGACACACGGACGGATGCGAGAGAGCGAGAAGAGAGAGAGACGCTTCCGCGTGTATGGGGAGGCACCAGGCATTCCGCCCTGGCCCCCGTGTAATGACCAGCGAGCAAGCGCGCGGGGACCAGGGCATGTCATCCATTATAACGCCCCCTCGCTCTCCTTCGGCTGTCCGCGACAACCAGACGTAAGTGCGCAGCGCCCTGACGGGCCTCCCTTGCGCCGTGCGGACGGATACGAGGACGGGCATCTCGGGGGTCTAGCAGTTTCGGGGCGGACTCGTTGTCCAGAAACTCCATGAAACATCGTCGTTGCCAACGGCGCCGGGACCTTCGTCGCGACCGCCGTGACCATGGGCGAGACAAGCAATATCCCCGGGCAGACATGCGGCCCAAGCGCTATGGCTATGGCGAGGTGCAGCGCGGTGAAGGTGCCGAGGGGGCGCCCGCCGACGACGACGCACCTTGGCAACGACCATGAATGCGTTGGGCCTCGAGAAGAAGAGCTCGTCGGGCGGCGCAGCGTCGCAGATGGGTTCCTCTTTCGGGCCATCGGCGCGCGCAGGGGCGTGGTCAGCATCGCCTTGCACGGTGACGTCGCGGCGCAGGCACGCGGGCATGATGGACGTCATAACAGCCGTCGCAGTCCGCGGCGCGCTGCGCAATGGTTGCGGACGTTGGCAGGCGACACCACGGCTTTTGCGCCCAAGCGGCACCTCGCACACAGGAACGATTCATTTCCTCATCGAAACGTGTCGTTTCGATTCAGAGGCACATCTTCGGCTCGACGTGAGCACTTTTTGCGGTTTATATGACTTGATAGCAGTCATGAAAGTGTCTCAGGTTGAGCTGAAAAGTGGACGACGCAAAGCATAGTAAGCCTTGGTTTTGACTCAATGCCTCACACGCGTTTGTGCTTCCGCAAGGCTCAAGGCTTTCGCCTGGGCCACGCATCGTGACCCAGCGCGCAAGCGTGCTGGGACCGGTCCGTGTCATCCATCGTACACCTTCCGCGCTCCACCCCGTCCTGTCCGCAACAGCCACCCGTGCGTGCGCAGTGCCCTGAATGCCTCCTGTGCGCAGGCTACTCGAATTTCCAGCTCAGCCTGGTAAACCATCGTAAAAAGTTTACATCCTTTTCGCGTCTTTGACGGGTGGTATCGTACGTAGGGGTTTCAGAGAAGGGTAGTGTGGTGGTAAGTAGGGTGATGACGGCCTGGAGCTGCGGCTCCGAATATTAGCATAGTAAGTCGACCCAGGAAAGCGCAGGCGACGGGTGTGGTCTCTCTGAAGAATGCGAGGGGACCTACCGCGGGACTCGCAGACCCATAGCTTATGGACGGTTACCGGAGCCGCGCCACAGTTGAGCAGAAAAGTGAGCGCTTGCAAGGCCCTACTGCTGCTGCTGTGATATGCTGGCGCTGCTGTGAAGTGGAACCACGGACATGTTTAACATTAATAAACGTGCCAGAATGTGAAGGCTAAATGATAATCGCGACGCGCCGCCGTCTACGTGCGGGCCTTGGGGCGAACGCCCTTGGAGGCTGAGCGTGTGAGCCGCACCCCGACGTCCCTGTCCTCGCCCCCGCGGGTCAGACTCCCCCGCTCCTCAGCCGGCGACTCTGAAGCCGCAGCGAAACGAAGCACGCGCGCGGGGCTGACAGGGCCGTTGGGTACCATCGACAGTCCGCTGCCGCCCCCACCCCCGACCCCGTCCCCGCCCCCACCACCAGCCCTGGCCCCGCTCCTGTCCCCGGCAGCCCCAGCCCCAGCCCCGCTGCTCCCCGCCCCGAAACCCCCACCCCTCCCCACAATGACAAAATCGTCATCGCCATCCGAGCCCGACTCCTCCTCATCTCTCCCCGTTGCGCGCCGCTTCCTCCTCCACCCAGGGGCTTACACTCGTGCACTCTTCAGCTCAACGTAAGCACTTTTTGGGAGAGTAGTTGTTGAGTTTCAGTGACAAAAGTGGCTCAGGCTAAGCGTAATGGTGGACGAGGGTAATCCTCTGCCTCCACTGCTCCCTGCTCTTGCGCTGATACATCATCCCCGTCGTGAAGTCGACGCCCAACATCATGCTTCCAACCATGCACACCTTCATAATCGCTAGCGTCAACATCAAGATTGTGGTCCACTTGAGCGCCCCGAGCTGTAACGGCGCAAGTTGAAATTGAAAGCAAAACCTGAAAGCAGTTCATCATATAATGCGCCAAGCGCTGAAACTAAGCACGGTCAATTGTGGGTCAAACTGGGGTTGACCTGCACCACCCTGCCGAGCAAGCAGAGGAACCGGCGCTTGCGAAGCGGGCCGCGCTTCCAGCGCTCCACCACGCCGCTCACGACTTCGTGCACGCTTACACAGGCAGGAGGGTCATTGAAAACAAGAACTCTACCGAGATCGGAGCGTGTCTTGCGTGAATGCGCATTCATACGCGGAGACTCAGTTCGTCGATTCAACGTTGGTCGAGTGCTTGTTCTCAATGACCCCCCTGCCCAGCGTGCGAGTGCTCCACGGCAGTACCGCGCACCAGCCGCGGGTTCTTGATGCAGGGGCAGTTGACGTTGCTTAGATGGTGGGTTCACCTTGATAGGTGTTAGCTTCACCTTGCTCAGATGTTATGTTCAAGCATCAAGTCGATGGGTGGGTTACGTACTGAGTTTCACCTGGAAGCAAAATCGTGAAACCGAAAGCAAAACTTGAAAGCGGTTGCCTCGTGTTGTAGAGCTAGTTCACAGCGCTGGAATCCATACGTCAGTAACGAGCGTAAAAGCACACGTTCCATGTGAGTGCGTCCAGTTCGACATCCGTAACCCCAGAAAAAATAAGATGAGAGGCTGACATTTTTCAGCACCATTTCAGATCTATATTTCTTTTGGGGTTACGGATGTCGATAGACCTTCAATAAGCGTTTGAAAAATCCTTGGTCTAATGACTGAAGGAAATCGTCGACTCACATCCGACTTATCACATGCCCACACTCTTTCAAGGGGCACATGGAACGAGATCAAACAGTCGGATCGCGTAACCTGGCATTTTCGAGGTCTAATAACTCAAGGGGAAGTCCGTTACTGACGTGCGGCTGGAACCAGGCACCTTCGACACGGGTTCCGAGCTTCAAGCATTCAACTTGCACCGCCTCACCTTGAGCAAATGTGCTGTGCGGTCCATGGCCGCCGCGACCTGCGCCTCCCCGTCGGGTGCGCCAAAGTCCAGTAACGCCCCCCGCGTTTCCCCCACGTCGATCTGATCCGCAAAGCCCTGCCAGGAGGGTCATCGAGAACAAGCACATGACGGGATCGGATCATGACTTACCTGAAGGGTGAATACTCGTACAGACGCGGAGAGGATGACGAGAAGATTTAGCTGTGGTCGAGCATTAATAAGAACAAGCGCTCGACCGAGATGGAAGCATGACTCACCTCCATGTTGAATGCTCATACAGACGCGCGGAGGAGGAGGAGGGGAAGGAGGCGGAGGGTATTGAGGAGGAGCGGATTCAACGTCGGTCGAGTGCTTGTTCTCAGTAAATCCCCTGCCTGCGCGTTCTGAAGCAACGCGGGTGTGCCGCAGTGCGCCGCCTCGCAGGAGGGTCATTGAGAACAAGCACTCGATCGATTTTGAATCGACGAACCGAGTCGGCGCATATGTATCAGCATCCACCCTGAAGGTAAGCCATGCTCCGATGTCGGTGCGAGCGCTTGTTCTCAATGACCCTCATTCAAGCTGGAGGTAAGTCATCCTCCGATGTCGGGTCGAGTGACTGTTCTCAATAACCCTCCTGCCTCGTAAGGCACGTTCCCGAAGGTTTCGAACGCCGACGCCGACACCACCCAGTCCGCGGCCCGGTACACAGCGGCGAGGTCCGCCCTCGGCAAGGGACAGACACACATTACCAGCAACTTCATCAAACGCACTTTGAGCCCTTGTTCCTTGACTTGAATGGAGTTCTTATGATGTGACGAATGCAATGTCTGCCCAGGCCCATTGTTCGCCACGTTATCGGCAAGCATTTTGAGCCCTTGCTCCTTGGAATGAATGGCATTCTATGAGGTGGCTAGCAATATCTGCGAGGACCTGCCCGCGGCCGCATGCCGGCCACCACCACCACGCGGGGCGGGTCATGCCACTGGCACACCACTCAGGAGGGTCATTGGGAACAAGCATCGAAGCGAGATCGGAGCGTGTTTGACGTTCAGAGTGAGTACTCATACAGACGCGCGGAGGAGGAGGAGGAGGAGGAGGCGGAGGAGGAGGAGGAGGAGGACGAGGAAGAGGAGAAGGACGAGGAGCAGGAGGAGGTGGAGGAAGAGGAGGAGGAGGGGGTGGAGGAGGAGGAGGAGGAGGAGGAAGAGGATGAGGAGGAGGGGGAGGAGGAAGAGGACGAGGAGGGGGAGGAGGTTCAACGACAGCCGGGTGACTCTTCTCAATACCCCCCCTGCCACCTCGCGCATCGGGCCGTCCCCGACGAAACAAAGCGTGGTGCCCGACATGCAAGGCCCGGTATCAAACGGAGCATAGCTTGTGGTCAGAACACCAGATCGAGTGCAAACGCAAGCATATGATGTCCGGAAAGACAGGCACAGGTATCCAACAGAAGGCCTTAGATGGTGAGAGTATGACATAGTGCGTCAAACCACTTAGCGACTTAGCAGCTTTCAATGCTACTTCATCCAAATGGACAGTTGTGATCGGTCGAACGGGGCGACTTAGCACGCTAAGTCGCTAAGTCTTTAAGTGCTTTGACGCGCTTTGTCACAGCGAATAAGGAGAAGGCGAGTGTGCGCCAGTGCACTGAGAGCAAACAGTCAGATAACAACGTGCCTTACCTCAGGCCGGCACTCCTTGAGCAGGTGCAAACGTTTCTCCGCGGACCAGCGGCCAACGTAGACGAGCAGCGGGCGCGCGGGGTGCCCAGCTGTGAGCTCCCGGCGCGTGGCCGCCACGTCCGCGTCACTCATCGCCTTCACCAACGGTCTTACACTCGTCCATTTTTAGCTCAACGTAAGGGCTTTTTGTTGGATACATTGGGTGGCTCCATGGAGTTTCAGTGAGAAAAGCGGCTCAAGTTGAGCTGAGAGATGGACGAGTGGAAGCCCCTTGCACTCGTCAACATTTCGGCTTCACGTGAGCACTATTTGTGGGTTACTCGGTTACATTGGGTGGTTTCAGTGACAAAAAACGGCTCAGGTTGAGCTACCAAGTGGACGAGCGGAAGACCCTGCCTCCGCCGCCGCCACCACCGCCTCGACCGGCAGCGGCCGGTAGGTCTCCGTCACAGGGATGCCCTTCGCCTATGGCCTGACAGACATTGCCCGCCACGTCATCCAGCGCACTGAGAACCCTACTCTCTTGAGTTAAAAGGTAGCTTGCGACGTTGCGAGCAATATATGCCAGGCCCCGTAAAGAAACGGGCCTCAGCGGGTCGCGGCCGGTGCCCTTGAGCGACGCCGCGCTCGAAAGTCAACGCTGGCGCCACAACAACCACCACCATCGCCAACGCGCGTGTGATGACGTGGCAAGCAGTATCTGCCCGGCCCTACCTTGGCTTGCAGCTGCAGCAGGAACGAAGGCGACGTCGTCACGGCGGCGTGCGCCAGTCGGGAAGTGGTCGCCTGCGAGTAGGGTCTGGCGCCCTGGGATCCAAAAGCATGTCGACGACGCTCTCTCCAGACAGCAATACAAGTGCTTTTACAGCCTCCTGAGTGGCATGTAACTCTGCACAAGCCAACGGATATTGCTCGCCACGTCATCCACCGCTCTTTGAACCTTTGACTCTTGAGTTGAACGGCATCCTATGACGTGGCGAGCCAAGCCCTACCTGCAAGAAAGTGGCCGATGACGGCACGCAGTTGATGCCGTCGAGCTGCGCGATGTCGGTGTGAATGGAGTAGATCAGGGGCGTGCCGGTGCATGGGGTCACACCGACGATGCTTGCATGATGAGATGCGTGGCGTGCTGGCGCCTGCGGTCAGGCAGACAATGCTCGCAGTGTCGGTCGGGTGCCGTGTAACCCAATGCACGAGAGCTTACATGTGGTGGGTCACGCTGGCATCACTGGTGCACTATATGGTGGGGTGGACATGGTGAGCACCGCTACGCTATGTGGTAGATTACATGGTTAGCACAGGTACAGTGCAAGCTGAATGACGTGGCGAGCACCGGCACAGTAATTGGTGGATAAAGTGGTGAGCACCAGAACATTACAATGTCGTTGCCGCGGTGATCACACTATGTGACCGGGATTGGGACCCTGCCCGTGCCCTGGCACATCATGGACACGGGCACGTTGGAGAACATGTCCGTCGTGTAGGGCCGGGTGGACGTTGCTCGCCGCGTCACAGGGCGCCGTGCAACTCAAGAAACGTGTGGGCTCAAACTGCATTGGATGACGTGGCGAGCAATATCTTGCTCGCCGCGTCATAGGGTTCCGTTTGACTCAAGCAACGAGGGTTCGAAGTGAGTTGGGTGACGTGGCGAGCAATACATTGCTCGCCGCGTCATAGGGTGCCATTTAACTCAAGAAAGAAGGGATCAGGTCCTGCCGTCATGACCACGCTGGCGACGAAGGGCCGGCGGGTGAGGCGCCGCCAGATCTTGAGCATGAGGTAGATGCCGGGCGAGTCCGTGAGGGTGCCAGGGAAGTTGGGCAGGTAGTAGCGGGGTATCGCGGTGGCTTCGTCCTCGCTGTCCACTGTCCATAGCTCGATGGTCCACCCCTGGCAAGAGGGTCAATGAGAACACAAGCACTCGAGTCAGTACCTACAAGAAACTCATCAGCTTCTCTTCAGAACCACCACATGGCGCTATCTCGAGCAATGCTTGTATCATCATGTCACTTATCTCAGAGGGGGAGTCGGACGCATTCCATGTTCTCGTGCCTCCACCGCACAGGATGTGACGTGTCCGTGGGCCCTGAACGATGGTGGGCACTGGAACATGGGGCGACATCAACCCCCACTCGAATCGAGATCGAGCACGGCTTACCATCAGGGTGACCGTTCATACAGAAGCGCGGGCTCGGCTCGTTGGAACTCAATGTGGGTAGAGTGCATGTTCAAAATGACTCCCCTGCCTCGGCCTCCAGCTCGCGTTTGTACTCCTGCCATCGCGCGGCGACGCCGCCCGCGCCGTTGATGTCCGTCACCGAGGGCATCATCAGCAAGAGCACCCCTTTGGCCGTGTCGCTGGGGCCGGGGCCGGGGGAGTCTGACCGGGCCGCTGCGGCTCGCGAGCGAGGCGCCATTGGAGCGGGCAGACGGGTAGAATGTGTGGGTCGCGCGCCTGTCGACGCCGCCGGAAGCCACGGGTGGTATTGCCCGATTGGTATTGGTGATGCGTGATGGGTGAGTGGCACCGTATCTTCCACCAACGGTCAACATTCACTCGGCGCAGATCCACTGGGGTTGCAAACGGGGGCCCCGCCACCGGATCTGCGCATACATATACAGTTTCAGGCGGGGGGGTCGCGAGGGCCATTGGACGCGCGCGCAGGTGTATCGCGAGCGCCGCCGCGACCATGACGCTCATCCAGTACGCCGCTGGCGTCGTGGCCACCGCCGCGCTGCTGGCCTATGTCGTAGGGCCCAGCACTTCCAACCTTCCCAGCCCTCCTTCAAACGTGTGCCAAGCTGAGTGTGCCCTCCTTGGCATCTTTCGCGCGACGACGGGGTTCAGTGGTCCAGGGTCTTTCTAGTGCTGGGATGGTGCGCGGCACGACGGTGACTTGATGTGTCACGGGGGGGAAGGGAGTCAGAGCGTGGGGCGTGTCGGGGGAGGGCGTGTCAGGTCAGGGAATGGGAATGTCACGTGGGGGGCCGTGTTAAGGGGGGCGCACAGCACAGGGCAACTGTGAGGGCTTGAAGGTCCGCGGGGTCGCCGCGCATTGCCGCGCCGTCCTCTAGCGCCAGCGCCCTGTCGCCTGTCGCACCACCCCGACCGCACGCGCTGGGTCCATTTACGCCTCGGTGCCGTGTTGCTTTGCAGGCTTAAGCGGCCCCAGTGCCCCTACCCACCCCGTGCATTTGACTGCGGGCGTGGGTCAAGAGGAGGAATGACTTGAAATTTTATATTGCTGCGGAACCAGGAACCAACCTTGGGTTCGCCTGCTCTCACCGGACCCTTGCACCGGTTCAACCGCGCCTACAAGATCGTCCTCACCCTCATCGTGAGTGCCCGCGGACAGCTACGCCCCTTTCGCCCCGACCCCCTGCGGACACTCAGCGTGGCTGAGTAGAGGACTGATCTACCCAGCGTTCCCTGTTTCACAATGCTTGTGACGGCTCAGTGTGCCCACAATTCACATCTTTAACAACCCGTTCTCGTTCTCGTGTCTGCCGCCTCCGTGCAGGCCACGTCGCCTACCCCCTCCGGCGCGCGGTTCGCGAGCGGCATCCTGCGGTCGTTTTCGCTGGGCGAGGACAAGTTCTTCTGCGCGGATGGCGCGGGGCAGGGGGGTTGTTCAGAACGTCACTCGACCGACGTTGATTCACTCCAGTCTCCTCCTCGCGTGTGTGTATGATCAGCATTCACACAAGGCACGAGGCTCCAACGTTGGTCGAGTGCTTTTTCTCAATGACTATCCTTCCGGGCCGGAGATCGCGGCCAAGCGCCAAAAGGGCATGGAGGCAGGGCCTCTCATAAGTACGTTTCCCTATTCCTTTGTTTCTTACACGTTCAACGTTCACCGAGCCCCATGAATGCTCACGTGGTGAGCATTGACCAACCCCATTCGCCGTTTCAAGCTGATAGATCAGCGGTCTGTCGGCATTTGGCTCAGCATACTTCAGTGTCGTTAAGGTAGCAGAAGTTAGTTGGGAGAGGTATGAGGGCATGAGGGCATGAGGGCATGAGGGACAAACGGCATAAAGTGCCAGCTGGAACTACATTAGGCCCTGTATGCAGGTGCTCACGACGTTGTTCAACAAGCAGTTTGCGAAGTCGCAGGCCGCGTCCGAGACGCTGCTGGACGGGTTCTCCGACATCCGCTTCACGGACACCAACCGCGTGCCGTTCCCGTTCCAGAAGTTGGTCGGGCCTCGACAGCACGCTCACTGCACCTAATACGATACTCCACCATACCACTCAAAACGGCCACTCTACCGTGCGTGAGTGTGCGTGAGTGTGTGTGTGAGTGTGCGTGAGTGTGTGTGTGTATTCAAAAGCAGACTAGGCTGATCAGCTATCAGCCAAACCACCTAGACCGGGTGTCACCAACGCCTCGGCAGTGTGCTCACTCCACCCAACACGATACTCTCCTACCCAATACAGCCACTGCACCAAGAGCACAGTTTGATGTCAGTACTCCCACAAGTTACTAGTGACTCACCTGACATGGTTCCGCTCCATGCGGGAGAGTCCTTGAATTAACCAGTTCCGTTTGACGTCAGTGTGGCCACATGTTACACGCAGTTCACCTTTCATATGCGATAGATTCCTTGCACTAACCAGCTCCGTTTGACATCGGGCCTGGCGCTGAGGTGCGCGAGAAGCTGAATGTGTGCTCGCTGGCGCTGACGTCGGAGGGCCCGTCCATCGTCGACCTCGACGGGAACAAGGCGCTGGATGTCAGCGGATCCTACGGCGTCAACGTGTGCGGGTACGATGCCTACAAGGCAAGGCGGTGCAAGTTGAAACCCGTGTTCGAAATGAAACCGCCTGGTTTCGGCGCTTGAAATAAATAAATGAATAGCTGTAGTGCTCCTCGATAAGGCCATAAACCCTTACAGACTTTAGGGTCTGTCCGCTTGAACTAGCAGAGGGGGTTGGTTGTTGCTGACCATGTGAAGCGTCTTGGGGCTCGATGAACGTTAGCAAAAAAACAAAACGATGGCTTGCGTTCAGATTTTGCTTTCAATTTCAACTTGCGGCGCTACGCCAAGGGGTGGATCGACAAGGGGTGGGAGAAGACCAAGGCGCTGGGCACGGTGCTGGGGCCCCTGCACCCCATCGTCGGCGAGAACCTGGCCATGCTCAAGGCGGTGTCCAAGTTGGACGAGGCAGGGTGGTTTACACGCAATCGACCGAAGTTGAATCTCCTCCTCCTCCTCCTCTGCGGGGTGTTGAGAGCAAGCACTCGACCGACGTTGAATATTCTCCTCCTCCTTCTCCTCCTCCTCCTCCTCCGCGGGGTGTTGAGAACAAGCACTCGACGGGTGTTGGGTCGACGAACCGAGTCCGCTCCGTGCGAGCATTCACCTTGATGGTGAGATCCTGGTCCGAGTGCTTGTTCTCAATGACCCTCCTGGCATACACCCTGAAGGTAGGTCATGCGGGCACGTCCGATCTCGATTCGATTGTTCCCAATGACCCTTTTGCGAGGTTTCATTCCACATGTCGGGCACCGAGGCCATCATGTGCGCCGTGCGCCTGGCCGCGTTCAACACCCGCCGCAAGCTGGTCGTGGTGTTCGCCGGCGCCTACCACGGCTGGTGGGACGGCGTGCAGCCGGGGTGGGGCCTGCTACTCGTCCCAACCTCCTCTACTTTAAGACACTTGGGGTTTCAGTATGCGAGACCCGGATTCCCGGACTCGCCGGCCGAGCCGACCGACCATTTTCAGGGCCTTCTTGAGTTATTCAACCCTCAAAATTCGACCACATAAGTTTCACATGATCTACCCCTCAGTTTCTTCAAGTAGAGGGGGTCGGACCGTGAAGTGGCAGACATCTCTCGCCACGTAATTCAACGCACTTGGGCACTCGTGTCTTAAGCCCATTCTCCCGCACTCAGGAGTGCCTGATGACTCTCTTGTGATTGATCGAGAGAGTGATCTACTGAGATTGGAATGGCTGGATATTTTGCACGTTTCGCGTCAATTCTGAACATAAACGTGCATGGTTCATGATTGCTCAATGGACAGTCCAGCACTTATCCGCGTGCCTGATTGGTCAACAGCCTGCATTCGGGGGTTTCAGGGGGTAGTCATACCGGTGACTGGGTATAAGGTAAATGGCATGCTTTGACGATGACGTGGCGAGCAATATCCGCCAGGCCCTGAGCCGAGCCCCGGCAACGAGCGCACCATCACCGACGTGCTGTGCCTCAAGGACATGTCCCCCGCCTCCCTGGCCGCCATCAAGGCGCGCGCCTCCGAGATCGCCTGCGTCCTCATCAACCCCCTGCAGGCAGGGGAGCAATTGAGAACGCCGTGCTCGGCCGATGTTGAAATTCCTCCTCCTCCTCCTACTCATTTTTCACCTCCTCCTCCTCCTTCTCCTCCTCCTCCTCCTCCTCCTCCTCCTCCTCCTCCCCTTCCTCCTTCTCTTCCGCCTGCTCCTCCGCCTCCGCCTCCGCCTCCGCCTCCTCCTCCTCCTCCTTCCTCCTTCTCCTCTTACTCCTCCTCCTCCTCCTTCCCCTCCTCCTCCTCCTCCTCTCTCACCTCCACCTCCACGCGGCTGTATGAACTTCCACGTTGAAGGCAATTCATGCGGGCACGTCCGATCTAGGTTCGAGTGCTTGTTCTTAATGACTCTTCTGCCAGGGCTTCAACCCCAACTCGCCCCCTCCGAACGACATGGTACTCATGACCGCGTCCATCCGCAAGGCGGCGTCCAGTGAGGGTCTCGACTCGTACGCCATCTGGCTCAAGACTATTCGCCAGCTGTGCACGGATTGCGACATCCCGCTCATGTTTGACGAGGCAGGGGGCTTAATGAGAACGTGCACTGGAAACGTTAACTCGACAAACCTCCTCCTCCTCCTCCTCCTCCCGCTCCCCCTCCTCTTCCTCCTTCTCCTCCCCCTCCTCTCTCCCCTCTTCCTTTAGTCCCTCCTCGTCCTCCTCCTCCTCCTCCTCCTCCGCGTGTCTGTTTGAGCATTCACCTCAAAGGTTGGTCATGCGTGCACGTCCGATCTCGGTACGAGCGCATGTTCTCACTGACCCTCCTGCGAGGTGTACACCGGGTTCCGGATGGCGCCCGGCGGAGCTCAGGAATACTACGGCGTCAACGCGGACATGGTGGTGTATGGCAAGACGCTCGGGTAGGGCCTTGGCAGATATTGCTCGGCACGTCACTGAAATATATTTCGAACCCTTGTCTCTTGCGTAAACTGACATCCTAAGACCTCCTCCTCCTCCTCCTCCTCCTCCTCCTCCTCCTCCTCCTGCTCCTCCTCCCCCTCCTCCTCCTCCTCCTCCGACTCCTCTTCCTCGTCCTCCTCCTTCTCCTCCTCCTTCTCCTCCTCCTCATCCTCTTTCTCTTCCTCCTCCTCCGCCTCCTCTTCCTCCTCATCAGCCCCCTCCTCCTCCTCCTTCTCCTCCGCCTCCGGACGTGGCGAGCGTTTTCTGCACAGCCCTACGCACAGTGGCGGCATGCCGGTGGGCGTGGTGTGCGGCAAGAAGCAGCTGATGCGGCGGTTCGACCCCGACCGCCCGCTGCGCGTTTCTTACGTCATTGGTGGGGCCTGGCAGCGTGGTGCCTTGGCCTTCGCCCCCGCCCCCGCTCCGACCCCTGTCCTTGCCCCCGCCCACCCCCCCGCCCTTGGGCCTGGTAGATATTGCTCGCCACGTCATAGGATGCCATCTAGCTCAGGGTGCAAAATGCGTTGGATGACGTGGCCAGCAGTATCTGTCAGGCCCTGGTGATCGGCACGTTCGCCGCGCACCCGCTCATCATGGGCAGCATGAACGAGTTCCTGCGCTGGGTCACCACCCCCGCGGCCAGGGACGTGTACTCCCGTGTCGGCAGGGCCTGGCGGATGTTGCTGGTCACCTCATCCAACGCACTTTGAACCCTCGTCCCTTACGATGCAGTTCTGGGGACCGTCGAAAAGTACATTTTCGACCTCTTTCATGTGAAAGACCCTGGATGCGCATGATGAGGGCGTGATTTTATAGATAGACTATGATGCAGAGCATTGTCGGCAGCTCTGCACATGGAAATTCAACCAACTGAATAATCCCAGTCTTGAAACCAATTTGACTGTCTGGACAGTCCTCCCCCGAAACGCATGGTCACTTAAGTGGCATCGTGTGACATGCCGAGCAATACCTGTCAGGCCCTACGCATGGGCACCGAGTTCGACCAGTGGATCACCTCCACCAATCAGCTGCTGAAGAAGAACGAGATGCCGTTCAAGGTGCACAACCTGACCACAGTGTGGACCATCATCTTCACCATCCCGGGGCGGTACCACTGGATGTTCCAGTACTACCTACGCGCCGAGGGCATCGCGCTGTCCTGGGTAGGGTGCTGCAAGTCGAATCAAATGTTCAAATATCACAAACAACTTGCTTCGTGCTGACGTATGTTGAACTCAGTGTCGGATCTGGTATCGAGCGTATGGTGTCGAATCACGTTCGACCAATCAGAACTGTCCATTACGAGAATCCCACCGACCGCCTCGCTGAAAGTCCGACCATCCTTGAGTAAATAGACCCTCGATTTTGAGGAGACAAGGGTGACATGTCACCCCGACACTGAGTTTGAATTGCTTCCAAGTTCTGCTTCACCCCCTTAGCACCACCTAAGCAACCCGGAATTCACCCCAAACACCCGCCAGACACGCCGAAAGCACCACCTGCGCACCCCATTAACACCCTCTGAACACATTCAGATGTCCACTTGCGCCCCTGCAACAAGGTGGGCACCGGGCGCCTGCTGATCTCCCTGGACTTCACCACGGAGGACTTCACCTTCCTTCAGGCGCGCCTCCTGGCCGCCGCTGAGCGCATGAAGGCCGACGGCTGGTGGCACCTGGGCACCGCCGAGGCTCCCATCAATGGCAGGGCCTTCACATCTCGGTAAAACACAAACCTCTCTCTCGACCAAGCGCATGTGCGCCTGAACCATAAACCACTCTCTTGACCAAGCGTATGAGGGCCTTCAGCCACTTATTCAGTGGTGGAGACTGGGGGCCTTCAGCCACTTATTCAGTGGTGGAGACTGGGGGCCTTCAGCCACTTATTCAGTGGTGGAGACTGGGGGCCTTCAGCCACTTATTCAGTGGTGGAGACTGGGGGCCTTCAGCCACTTATTCAGTGGTGGAGACTGGGGGCCTTCAGCCACTTATTCAGTGGTGGAGACTGGGGGCCTTCAGCCACTTATTCAG
>Ga0307489_10000960_pt1 | contig 18496 bp, 29 predicted proteins | sample SB12metaG_FD_202247 | JGI IMG/M metagenome (GOLD analysis project Ga0307489, IMG submission 202247) | Sea-ice brine microbial communities from Beaufort Sea near Barrow, Alaska, United States - SB 1.2 | ecosystem: Environmental > Aquatic > Marine > Coastal | place: USA: Alaska | collected...
TAGCCCTTTTGTCCCTGATCCCGCTTAATGTACCCCTTAAAGGTGCTGGAGTTGAACAGAAAGGGAGCGATTGTGAGGCCCTGCCTTGGAGTCGTTGAACTCGCGCTCGAGCGTTGTGGTGACATTGTCCTGGATGGTCTTGATCTCCTCGGGGTTCATGGAGCCCTCCTCCACGAGCTTGGTGGCGTACACTTGGTGCGCGCTGGGGTGTTGTTTTATCACCTTGTACATGAGCGGCTGCGTGAACATGGGCTCGTCGATCTCGTTGTGCCCGTACTTGCGGTAGCACACGATGTCGACCGGCACGTAGGGCACGCAGTATACCAAATTGGGGGGATTCGTTGACAGATGGCTTCAGTGGTGAACGGTAGCATGGGAGGGGGTTGGAGGAGGCGGGGGAGGAGGAGGATAAGGAGGAGGAGGAGGAGAAAGAGGGCGAGGAGGAGGGTAGTGAGAAGGAGGAGGAGGATCAGGCGAAACGCTCACACTGAGATCAGAGATGGGACGAGACCAGGGCAGCCAACATAAGCAAACAGCCGTACCACAACGTCAGTTTTCCACTTCTGGCGCCACTCAATAGCCAGCTCCATCACCTGCGCCACGGCCTCGACGTCGTCGCCGTTGACATGGAACACCGGGACGCCGATGCCCTCGAAGGAGGGTCATTGAAACTCCAGCCGACCCCCAGATCACTGCATGCAAACTTACCTTCGCTCTCGCAGACGGCCGACTTTGTTGTCCGGTCGATTCAACGCCGGTCGAGTGCTTCTCATCAACACCCACCCTGCCTTGGCCACGTCGGTGCAGTACATGGACGACCGGCTGTACTTGGGGTCCGTCGTGAACGCCACCGCGCGGTACGGCCCGCCACTTTGTTTCCGTTATCACATGTGCTTCATCATAGGATTTGCAATTCAGACGGAATATATTGTTAGCAGGGCCTGGTAACAACCTTATATTCAGGTGAGATGCCCACATCGAGTGATGTCATACGAGGTGAAATGATTCCAAGATGCCCATATACTGGTCTGCATGACCAAAACATGACAACATACTGACGACGATGACCCGAAACTGATAGCCAAACAGTGGGTCCGGCCTTACCTGGTTGTTGACAACGATGTGCAGCGTGCCGCCAATGGTGTACTCGGGGAGCTGGCTCATGTCCAGGGTCTCGTACACGATGCCCTAGCAGCAGGGTCATCACGAATACGCCGCCATCCACGTCACATCGCTGCACTTGAGAGAAGAGGCTTGACGTAGCGGCTTGAAACGCGGGTTTCAATGCGAATGAGTGCGGCTGGCATCATTGAGTGCAGGAAGGAGGATGCAATGAATGTGTACGTGCACACTGGTACACGAGGTGGAAACAGTCAGGGAACGAGTGGCAATGCCAGAGAGGAAGATGCTGCGAGTGTGCACGGGCACACTGATACATTATGAACAAGCATCCAGGTTGAGCTGGTCGAGCCCTACCTGGCCGCTGAAGGCGCCGTCGCCGTGCAGCAGCACCGCCATGTGCTTGCCGCGCTCCACGTCCGCCTGGTAGAACTGCTTGGCGCGCACCTTGCCGATCACCACCGTGTTCACCGCCTCCTAGGGCCTTGCACTCGCTCCCTGACTGGTTGCTCACAGTGTACCGGCGCACCCGTTCTCATTCGCCGCATCCCAACGGATGACCTCGAAGCTGCTCGAGTCAGGCTGACAAGGGGACCCCGTGTCAGGCCAGGGAGGAGGATGCGGCAAGTGTGTACCAGTATACTCGTACACCATGCACGAACAGTCAGGAGTCTCCGGCCAGGGAGGAGGATGCGGCGAATGTGTGCGGGTACACCGGTACACCATGAGCAAGGAGTCAGGTCGCCGTGTCAGACTAGTCAAGAGGGTGAGTCAGGCCGCGGTGCCCGGCCCTGCCGCCTCGAGGTGCGAGGGGTTGGCCACGAGGCTGAGGTGCATGCTGCCGCCGCGGAGCGTGGGCCGGTCGTACGATGTGCCCAGGTGGTACTTCACATCGCCGGATCCCATGTACAGGGCCTGGCAGACATTGCCCGCCACGTCATAGGATGTCGTTGGGAAAACGAGGGTAAACCATGGGTGTAGATCAGGGTGTTCCACTCGTCCACTTCTCAGCTCAATCTGAGCCGTTTATGTCACAGAAACCATGCGATCACCAACCCAACGTATCCCGCGAAAAGTGCTCAGGTCAGTCCGAAAATAAACGAGTGTAAGCCCCTGGTGGAGATGACGTGGTGGGCAATATCTGCTTGGTCCTACCCGTGTAGGACGACCCGCCCTTGCTCTCGTCGCCGACCGGCTTGGGACCGCCCTGCGTGTTTCAATTCAAATTGATGAGTTGTTAGGTTCTGGTTCAGCACGGGACGAGGAGCGACTTTGCGATGGCCCTCCTGATTGCGTGCCCATATTGTTCGTGTACCTATGCATCCTCGTTGCATCCTCTCCCTGGTCAGGCCACTTGTTCCCTGACTGTTTGCTCATATTGTACCAGTGTACCCGTGCACACTCGCCGCATCCTCCTCCCTGGCCCGGCCACCCGTTCCTTGACTGTTTGCTCATGGTGTACCGGTGTACCCGTACACACTCGCCCCATCCTTCTCCCTGACCCGGCCACTCATTCCCTGACTGTTTCCTCAAAGCGTATCCGTGTACCCGTACACGCGCCGCACGCTACTCACTGCTCCGGCCACTCAGTCCCTGAGCGTTTGCTCACCTTGAACTCGTTGAAGATGGTCTGCAGCGGCTTGCGCACCACGTTGGCCAGTTGGAAGGGTCATTGAGAACAATGTCTCGAACGGTGATCGGAGCATGGCTTACCTTCAGCTTGAATGCTACATAGAGGCACTCGACTCGAGATCAGAGCATGTCTCACCTTAAGGGTGAATGCTCACACAGATGCGTGGAGGAGGAGGAGGAGGAGGAGGAGGAGGAGGAGGAGGAGGAGGAGGAGGCCGGAGGAGGAGGAGGAGGCCGGAGGAGGAGGAGGAGGCGATTCAACGTCGGTCGTGTGCTTGTTCTCAACAACCCCCCTGCCAGCACGTTGAGGCGGCCGCGGTGCGGCATGCCGATGGTGATGGACTCGATGCCCAGCTGTAGGGGCGCAAGATGACGTTGAAAGCAATGTTGAAAAGCGGTCCATAATATTTTAGCTTCACATCGCTGAAATCAAGCACAACCACCCTGGGGTCGACATGGGGTCAACCTGGGGACAACCTGGGGTCAGCCTGGGGTCAGTCTGGGGTCAGCCTGGGATCAGCCTGGGGTCGACCTGGGGGCAACCTGGGCTCAACCTGCACCGCCCTACCCAGCTCCGACGCGCGGTCGATCCCCTCCTTGAAGCCCGGGATCAGCGTCTCGCACCCCTCCAGCCCGAACCGCTTCGCCGCCGTGACATAGGGTCCCATAAATCAGAGGGTCCATTTAAGGTGAGCCACATTTGGTTGGTAATTGACAGAAACGAGTGACATACGCCCCCCATGTATAGCATAAGCCCCCCTATGGATGTAATAGTCACCCACAACTTATGTCACTCACTGGTGGGGCTGATGGCACTCATAGCGGGCGGGGGCTTACGTCACTCATAGGGGGTCTATGTCTCTCATAGGGGGCCTATGTAACTCATAGGGGAGCCGTATGCCACTTTTGCGGGGGGGTAAAATATCATAACACCCTCCTACCGTGTATTTGTTGGACAGGAAGCCCTCGAACATGTCCGACCACGCCAGCCGGTCCAGCAGCACCTCAGCGTAGGGCCCCAGTGGAAGCTCAAAACCTGCTGATTTGCTCGGCGTGTACCGTGTACCCGTACACACTCGCCGTATCATCCTCCCTGACCTGGGCACTCGATCCATTTACGGCTCAACCTGGATATCTGCTCATTGTGTAGCGGTGTGCTCGTACACACACACTCGCCGCATCCTCCTCCCTGGATGACGAGGCAGACAGAGAGACGCGCGCCCCACCTTCTTGCGCTCCTTGGAATACACCACCTTCTTGGGAGTCTCGATGCGCTCACGCAGCCAGCTGTCAGGGTCCCCCGAGCCCTTGCTTTCCCATTACTGAATTTCACCAGACCCCTACCCCCATAGCACCATCTAATAAACATGACCCCCTTAGAATTACAAGCCGACGTGGTTGAACACAACCTAGTAGCAGAAGCTCACACAGCGTAGCAGCGAAATTCTCGACTATACCCCAAAAGCAGACGTAAATGAGCTCGTGTAGTCTCCCGTGCTGACTGGCGCGAGAGCCAATTTTTGGCTGGCTTTGCAGTTCAGAATGGCGAGCCCTGCCAGTCACACATAACGTGGTCGGCGATGTGCACGTACTCGTACCCAATAGTACGGGTTTGAGGTTTAGGATCTATTGCTTCGGGTTGCGGTGCCGAGTGCGAGTGCGAGCCCCTGCCAGTTACACATATCGCGGTCGGGGATGTGCATGTACTCGTAACCGATGGTGCCGCAGTACGTCTCCTTCATGAAGCGGCGCAACTTGAAACTGAAAGCAAAGTCTAAAAGCGGTTCATGATATGTCAGCTTCAAGCGCTGAAAACAAGCGCGGTCGTTAACCTGGGGTCAAGCTGGGGTCAAGCTGGGGTCAAGCTGGGGTCAACCTCAGGTCAAGCTGGGGTCAAGCTGAGGTCAAGCTGGGGTCCAGATGGGGCCAAGCTGAAGTCGAGCTGGGGTCACCCTGGGGTGAATCAGGGATCAACCTGGGGTCAACGGGGGGTCCACCTGGGGTCAACGTGTACTGCCCTACCTTGAGCCGCGTCATAATCGCTCGCAGGCTCTGCACCGGCTGGTCCTCCGCCAGAAACCCCTTCGAGTGGGGCCCAGCGCAATCCCTCATTGGTCAGGTGGGGCTAGCGCAGCGCCTGACTGGTCAGGTGGGGCTAGACATGGTCCCTGATTCGTCAGGTGGCGTCCCAGATTGATCGGATGAGGGCAGATGCGGTCCCTGATTGGTCCAGGTGGAGCCCCACCTTCATGCGCCAGGTGCCCAGAAAGAACTCGCGGTCCAGGTCCGCTTCCGTGAACCCGTACAATATGGGCTGATGGATTGTGCTCGCCTCGTCATCAAACACATTTTCCCCCCTCGTTTCTTGAGTAAAATGGTATCCTGTGACGTGGCGAGCACCATCCATCGGTCCCTGCCGTACAGCGCAGGGTCCAGTTGGGGCAGGGGCGTGCGCTCGTCCAGCTTGAGCGGATCCAGGTCCGCCATGGCGTGCCCGTTGACCTGGTAGGCGCGTACGATCAGCAGCAGGCGCATAGACTCCAGGATGTAGCGCCGCGAGTTGAAATTGAAAACAAACGTGGAAAGCGGTTGATGATATTCTACTTTCAAGCGCTGGGCAGATGAAGCCAAAGGCGCTTTTCAAACACAGTGTCGGATGTGGTATCGAGGGCATGGTGTTGAAACACGTTCGACCAAGCAGAGCTGTCCATTTTGAGAATCCCACCGACCGCCTCGCCGAAAGTCCGACCAGGTCGCCATCATTGGGTAAATAGACCCTCGATTCCCTTGGAACGCCGACACTGACTTCAACACGGGTTTTGATTCTGTCAACCTACACAGGCCTACCTGGATGCTCTGCTGCGTGCTGGCGGCCTGGATGTTGTGGGCTCCCATGGCCACGGGGGCATTGCCGGACTTGGCCGCGGAGTACATCTCCGACAGCTCCGCGCCGGACACACCGGAGTCTGTAGCGGTGGAGGCGGAGGCAGGGCAGCGAGGCGAATCAGTGGCGGGGGCGTTCGAACCAGGGCCTTACATTCGTGCCCATTTAAGCGCAACTTCAAGGTACGAGTAGGGATAACTTGAGTGGTTCGGTGACAATCCCGCAGCTATCCCAGCTCCGTCGGGTTCAGTCGAGCTAACAAGGGAACGAGTCTACGACCCCGGGCCGGCGTTGGGAGTTCGAGGCCGCGCACCTAGCTGGCGCAGGAAGGCGGCCCACGACGCCGGCACGCTGTTCGGGTCCTCGCGGAACCGATCCCATAACTAGGGCCGTAGCTTTTCCCTCACTGTTGGCTCGCCGCATCCTGCGCCCTTACTGTTCACGGCGTCCGCCACGTAATCGACTCGCGTTGCGAACCTTCGTGCCTTGAGTTGAATGGCATCCTAGGGTACACCGTAGCCGCATCCTCCCTCCTGACCTGACTCGGCGTCCGCCACGCACTAGCCTCAACGCACAATTTGAACCGTCATGCCTTGAGTTGAATGGCATCTTATGACGTGGCGAGCATTAGCAGCCAGGCCCTGTCATCCAACGCATTTGAATCCTCATGATTTGAGTTGAACGACATCCTATGACGTGGCGAGCGACATCTGCCAGGCCCGACCTCCAAGTCCTCCAGGTACGCCGCGCTGGTGCCGCTCAGGGCATCATCCATCATTTGCATGTTGGGCGACGCCGCGGGCGCCGGCGGCGGCGGCGCCGAGCAGGGCCAGGCCACGGGATCCCTGACTGCTATAGCATAGTGTACCCGTATGCACCTTACGCACTCGCCGTCCCCTTTGCTGGTGGCCACCCTTGGCAGCCCGCGCAATCTGAGCACCTTCGGAGGTGAAGTGCTGACGTGCGTAGGCATATAAGTTGAGCGTACGAGTAAGTATGAGCAACATGTGGCCGCAGTGAGGAACGAGAGGCGCCGGCCCTACCGAGGCGGCGTACGCGCGCGCGTGGGTGACGCGCATCGCAGCGGAGGCGGCGGCGGCCCAGCGTAGGGGGGCGCGCGCGCCTCCGCCCACCCCATTCAGAATCTGGGCGGCTGACGAGGCCGAATAAAAACGACTCGTGCCCCCCGTCAGGGCACCGGCGGCGGGGCGCGCTAGGCCTAGCGCGGCGCCCGCCAGGCCCGCGACATGCCTCCGCATTGTCCTATGCGAGGGTGTCAAGCGCGTTGGGGCCGCGCGCGGTCAAATGCCAGCCTCCGCGCGCCTCTACGACGTTCCGTGGCCACCCGAAGTAGACGCGAGATACTTCCGCCACACGTGTACAAAATATCTTGGAGATCGCCAGATCGACGAAGAGGGGTCATGAGAATCAGCTAGACTCGAAACATAGGAACATGGCTTCATTGAGACATGAATCTCCATACACTGGTGCCGACTTTGTCGTCGAAGTCAGTAGAGTCATCGTTCTCAATGAACCCCTTTCTGACCGGTGCCGAAGTTTTGAATCTGAGAATCGGCTGAGGAGTTCAAAATTCCAACGCGTGCCCACTCCACACATCCACAGGGCGCGTGGCAGCCGGCCGGGGGGGAGGACGCAGTCGCCACGATGGGTATGTTCAGCCCTAAGAAAAAGAAGCCGCCGCCGCCGCCGGAGGCTGAGGCACCGCCCCCAGCCGCCACCGCCCTCTCCCCTCTCCCCGCCGCCCCACCCACGCCCGTCGCCATGGGTGCCAGCAGCCCCCCATCCACACCACCGCCGGGTGCCGCCGCCGCCGTCGCGACCGATGCGACGGGCACGGCCGCGGCGTCGCCGTCGCAAGCAGCGACGGATACGCCGGGCCCCGAAACCCTAGCCCGAGCCGCCGCCGTCTCCCTCTCCCCTCGTGGAGCCTCCATCGCCAGTGGAGCCAGCATCAGCAGCCCCCCGTCATCACCACCACCGGGTGCCGTCGCGACCATTTCGGCGGGCACGGCCACGGCGTCGCAGGCAGGGGCTTACACTCGTGCACTTCTCAGCTCAACCTGAGCCGTATCTGAAACAATAACTGACCCTGCACACCCCCTATTACCCCATGACACCCCCTGAAGACCGCCTAAACAGCCCCTAAACGCACCCCCTATCCCACAGCAAGCGCTTACGTTGAGCTGAAAAGTGAACGAGTGTAAGCCCCTGGTTGCAGGCATCGCCCGACACCCTGTCACCGCCCCCTGCAACCCCTGCAGACGCCGCAAAGCCTGCCGCCGCCTCCGTATCCCCTCGTGGAGCCCCCGACAACATCACCAGCGGAACCAGCAAGCTTTCAGCAGAGAGGAACAGTCGGGGAACCCTGTCACCGCCCGGGTTTTGGGCAGCGAAGCCGGCGGTGGAAAGCGGTGGAAATGACGGGGAGGACAATGACCGCAGCAGCCCCCCCTTGTCACCGCCCACGGCACCCGCCTCAACCACCGCCACCACGGCAGCGGCAGCCGCCTCGTCGACGACAACAACGGCGTCGCAAACTTTGTTGGCGACGAAGGCACCCGGCCCCGAGGCTCTGGCCCGCGCTGCGCAAATTGCCGCCGCCGCCGCCGCCGCCCCGGGCTCGTGGGAGCGTAACCTGGTAGGGCGGCTCACGTTGACAGTATCAAACTCCGTGTTGTGAGCGCCTTTGGTAGCAGCGCTTGACACTATAATATCAGAAACTGCTTTCAACGTTTGCTTTCAAATTCAACTTGCGCCGCTACAACCTGGTGCACCAGCTGGCGCTGCAGTGGGAACGGTGGGAGACGTCTGAGCTCTCCAACAGGGCGCTCACTGATGAACTGGCGGTTGAGAAAAGACTAGCGACGGAGTACAGGGACGCGCTAAAGACGTCCGAGGCCAAGGTACGCTCCCGCTGATTGACGTGTGTATGCCTCATAGTGCAGAGCGTCAGGGCCTCCCGTGGCATTGTCATGCCCCAAATGCGAGTGAGTGCCTAAGAACCCAGAAACTGCCGTGTCCCACCATTTGTAATCATTCGGCATAACGCTGCCTGACACCTGCTGTGTCTGACCTACCATTTAGAACCATTTACCTCAACGCTGACGTTTACCTCGCGTGACCATGTCGCAGGTGCTCGCGCTGGAGAAGAAAGCGGCGGCGCGCGGGAGAGTGGGGGTCATGAGTTCCGAGGGCGCCGCCGCGCGCGACGAGGCGCTGATAGGGAAGCTCATTAGCGAGCTGGTCAGCCCCGAGCTGCCCGTTTTGCCCTCCTCCCACGGTCAGAGTTGCGATACGCACCTGGAAGCTGAGGGTGACGGTGACGGCGGCGGTGACGGGGTTGGTGGCAGCGGCGGCGGTGAAGGTGACGGGGCGGGATTGTCGCTCGGGCAGAGCAAAGAAACGACCCTTGGCGGGAGGGACAAAACAGCGCTGCGACTAGCCGCACACGCACGGCCAATGGGGCGCGAGGCAGCGCTGAAATCCAACATAGGACGCCTGGAAATGGAACTCGCGGAAGCAAACGTCCAAGCCGTGCACATGAGGTCAGGGCTTGAGCGGGCTAAGAAGGTGCGCAATGAAAACGCTGCGATGCGCGATAAGGCTTCGCGCCGACGCGCCGAGATATCAACGCTTCGTCACAACCTCGCGGAAGCACGTGAGGCAGGGCCTTGCACTGATTCCCTTTGTAGCTTAACCTGACGGTTCGCTCACAGTGTACCAGTGTACCCGTACACCCTCGCCGCCTCCTTCTCCCTGGCCTGATTGTTTGGTCATAGTGTACCAGTGTACCCGTACACCCTCGTCGCCTCCGTCTCCCTGGCCTGACTGGTTGTTCATGGTGTGCCAGTGTACCCGTACACCCTCGTCGCCTCCGTCTCCCTGGCCTGACTGGTTGCTCATAGTGTACCAGTGTACACGTACACCCTCGCCTCCTCCTGCTCCCTGGCCTGACTGTTTGCTCATAATGTACCAGTGTACCCGCACACCCCCGTCGCCTCCGTCTCCCTAGCCTGACTGTTTGCTCATAGTGTAGCAGCGTACCCGTACATCCTCGCCGCCTCCTCCTCCCTGGCCTTACTGCTTGCTCACAGTCCACCAGTGTACCCGTACAAACGCGCCGCCTCCCCCTCCCTGGCCTTACACTCCTTCCCTTTTCAACTGGTGTAAGTGAGCCTCCAGGGAAACCGGTGTGTTGAATGATGCTCGCCACCCCACTGGATGCCTTTAACAAAGTCAACAGGAGAGAATCTGAAACGAGGTGAATGACGTGGCAAGTATCCATATCATAGGATGCCATTTATCTCAATACAAGAGACCCTGATTCACTTACCATTTACCCATAGCTCCAATCATTAGATCCCTATACCGACCCCTATACCGACCCCTATACCGGCTTTTAATATAACACCCCCCCCAAGACCCTGCCACATGGCGGCGGCGGTGGCGGAAGGGGAGGCGGCGCGAAGCGGCGGCGAGTGCGTGGCGCTGCGTTCGAGACTGAGCGCGAAAGACGCCGAGCTGCGCGACGTGGCAGGGCTATGGATTAGCCACAAGGGCAACTTGCGAGTCCACGGGCAGGGGCTTACACTCGTGCACTGTTCAGATCAACTTTAGCGCTTTGTATGGAATAGGGGGTGCGCGTAGGCTTTGTGTAGCCCGTATGAAGGGGTTGTTAGCGGTTGATTAGCGTGTGTAGGTTGTTTTCTTTTGTCAGACACGGCTCAAGTTGAGCTGGGAAGTGAACGAGTGTCAGCCCCTGTCCACGGGGTGATGGGGGGCAATGGGGCGCTCGCTGACGCAGTAAGCTGCGGCGGCAACACATTCAGCGGCGACACAATCGGTGATGTTGGGGGGGGCAGCGAGCTGAAGGTACCCAATTGGGCGCTCGCCACTGCGATGAGGCCGGGTGGGGGCGAGGGAGGCTGGGGCAACAGCGGCGGTTGTGGAGGCGAGAGCACGAGCGGCGAGGGCGGAGGCGGGGGCGGGGTCGGGGGCATGAGCGGCGCGGGCAGGGCTGGGGGTGACAGTCCTGGGGCCGGGGCCGGGGGTTTGATGAGCGGAGGGTCGAATAGCACGCGAAGCCCGGGATTCGGTTTAAACGGCACCACCTCCTTCAATGCCAGTGGCACCAGCTTCAACGTCAACGACCTGTCCGTTCAGTAGCTTAGGGTTTAGGGCTTAGGATTGCTGAGCAGCTTAGGCTTAGGGTTTAGACCACGCACAAATATTATTCTTTATTAGGCTATTTATTCATCATAAAGCTATGTTTAAGCCAGTCAGCAGCCTTCGAGATCCATCTCGGAGAGTCGGGCCACGAGCCCGTTGCAGTGCGCCAGACCTACCACGCATACGCACCGAACCGGCGCGTCAACCCCCGCCCCCGTTTCTGACGATGGCAACGGTAGCACCCTGGCGTCACCCGCCCCGCCGCTGCCGCCGCCCAGGGGCTTACACTCGTCCACTTTTCAGCTCAACGTAAGCGCTTTCTGTGGGATGGGGGGTGCGTCTAGGGTTTTATTACAGGGTGTTTGGGGATGTCAAGGGGGTATTAAGGGGGATTTGGGTGCGTTTTGTGTTAGAAACGGCTCAGGTAGAGCTGAGAGGTGGACGAGTGAAAGCCCCTGCCGCCGCCCCCGCCGCCGTCCCCGTCCCCGCCCCGGCTGCAGGGGCTTACACTCGTTCACTTCTCAGCTCAACGTACGCGCTTTTTGTGGAATAAGGGGTGCAATTAGGGGTTACGTAAGGGGTGCTTAGGAGGTGTGCAGGGGTATTAGGGGGTATATAGGGGGTATTCGATGTCAGAAACGGTACAGGTCGAGCTGAAAAGTGGACGAGTGTAAGCCCCTGCCTGGCTGCCGGCGCCGCTAGTCACGTCCGCGACGAGGTACCCCGCCGGATGCGGCGTCAAGCCCGAGGTAGGCAGCACGTCCGCGGCGCCTCGGATCCACACCTCCAGCTTGCGCGCGCCGGAGACCAGGGGCTTACACTCGTCCACCTGTCAGCTCACCGTAAGCGCTTTTGCTGGGACAAGGGGTATTTGGGGCGTGTTTGGAAATCGTTTGAGACGGGGGTGGCAGGGGTGTTTGGGCGATTAGGGGGTGGGTTGTGTTGAGTGTCAGAAATGGCTTGGGTTGAGCTAAGAAGTGGACGAGTGTAAGCACCTGCCGGAGACGGCCCGCGTGCCCTCCACCACCCGCACCACCCGCGCCATCCTCAACCCCGGCTCCACCACAAGGTCCGCGGATCGGCTCCCTCCGAACCCACCCCCGCCGCCGCTACCACCCTTACCACCCTTGCCACCACTAACACCATCCGTGAAACTCCCAGTAAAACTGCCGGCGTGTCCACCAGTGCTGCCGCTGGCGGCGGTGCTCACGGGGACAGGCACCATCGCCCGCTGCAGCCAGTCGGTGCTGACGTATCGCCGGTTGACCCCGAGCATGCAGCCCAGCTCGGCGCCCTCAAGCAGGCCCCCGTTGTCCGCCGCCAGGCAGGGTCTTACACTCGTTCACTTTGCGGCTCCACGTAGGCGCCTTTTGTGGGACCAGGGGTGTTTAGGGGGTGTTTCAAAGGCCTTTCTGGCTGTGGTCGATGGGGTGTTTAGGCGTTTAGGGGGTGTTTTGCCTGTCGGAAACGGCTTAGGTTGAGGTGAGAAGTGGACGAGTGTAAGTCCCCGCCGCCAGCCGGTCCATCAGCGCCAACCAGCGCGGCTCGAATAAATTCAGGCGCCGCTCCTCGCCCGCCGCGAGCCGACGCCGCAGCGTGAAGCAGGGCACGCCCGCAACAACCCCAGCTGTAGCGGCGCACGTTGAAATTGAAAGCGAAACTTCAAAGCAGTTAATCATGTTTTAGTTTCAAGCGCTTATTTCCAGGCGCATGCAACGTGGGTTTGACAGCGTCAACCTGCACCACCCTACCCATCGGCGGCGGCGGCGGCGGCGGCGGCGGTTGTAGCGTCAGGGTCCGCGGTGAACTCGTGGCGTACCCGCCAGAGTTCAGCCCGCCGCAGCGCCGCCGACATGCCTGGTGCCAGGGGCTTACACACGTCCGCTGTTCAGCTCAACGTCAGCACTGTTCGTGTAACACACGCGTCCACTTTTCGACTTCGCGCGATCAGTTTTCATGAGCAATTTTGTGGAGTTTCATCGACAAAAATGTCTCAGGATGAGCTGAGAAGTGAACGACAGCTGTGGCATGGATGAAAAACACGGCTCAGGTTGAGCTGAAGAGTGGACGAGTGTAAGCCCCTACCCGCCGCGCGCGCCGCGCTGGCGGCCAACACGTCGTCCCGTTCCATCAGCAGCACCTCCAGGTGTAGCGGCGCAAGTTGAATTTGAAAGCGGAAGTTGAAAGCGGTTCATCGCATTTTAGTTTTAAGCGCTTAGAGTCTAGTTCCAGGCGCTTTCAGCGTGGGATTTGATCGGTTCAACCTGCACCTCCACCGCCCTGCCCACCGTGCGCCCAAACGCCACAAGCGCCGCAAATGTCAGCAAACCGTCCCCCACAGAATACACCGCATCGAACGCCACCGCCCAGGCTCCCGCACCCGCCCCCGCCCCTGCTCCCGCCCCCGCAACAGCCGATATCAACGCAGCTGCTGCCCTCGCCCCGGCCCCCGCTCCTGGCGCCCCCGCCCCCGCCACCGCCGCCGCCGCCGCCGCCGCCGCCGCCGCATCCATTCCACCCACATCCATCCCCCCAACGTCAGCTCCCGCTCCGGGGACAACAACGAAATCACGGACCGCCCCCAGGTGTAGCGGCGCAAGTTGAATTTGAAAGCAACCGTTGAAAGCAGTTTATCGTATGACAGTTTCAAGCGCTGAAACCATGTGCGCCTTCAAGACGGGTTTTGAAACCATCAACCTGCGCCGCCCCACCCAGCACCGCGAGCGCCGCCCCAACCCCTGCGGGCCACCAGGCAAAGACCATCGGCCTCATCTTCCCCGGATCCGCCGCCAACGCCGCCGGGAAGCTGACGCTCTTCACATACTGGACCCCCCTGCCCCCGCCCCCGCCCAGGGGCTTACACTCGTTCACATCAGAGCTCAACTTGAGCACATTCGGGACACATATATGGATCAAGTTGGGTTACCTAGGGCACAAAGGCAGCTCAAGTTGAGCTGAAAGTGAACGAGAGTAAGACCCTGCCCCCGCCACCGCTCCCGCCCCCGCTCAAGCTGCCGCTGACGCCACCGCCGCCGGCGCCGAGTGCGCGCGCGATGTACCCCAGTGAGCGCAGCAGGCGCGGCACGTCCGCTAGATCCGCCAGCCAGGGGCTTACACTCGTTCATGTGAGAGCTCAACTTGAGCAACTCCAGGACACATTCACGAATTAAGTTGGGTCATACGGTGGATAGAAGAGCTCAAGTTGAGCTGAAATGGGACCGAGTGAAAGCCCCTGCAGCCAGCGGCGCGGCGAACAGGCGGCGCCGCAGCTCCTCGGGCAGCGCACGCGCCTTCAAGTCCCCCTACACCCAGGGCCAAGTACCGGGAATCTTGATGGGTTGGGTGAGGCTCGCTCACTCGGGTGTGGACAGGGCTTCAAACAGTCTCAAACGCCTGCTGGAGTGGGCATATGCACATAGCTCGGTGGGCGCGTGCTCCTTACCAAATCAAACCCGTACCGTTGACACCTAGGTGAACAATGCTCGTCATGTCATAGGACGCCGTGGAACTCAATGACCCAGGGTCAATATGTTGTGGATGACGTGGCGTGGTGGCAAGCACTAACTTATAATTCCTACCAGCACCATGAGCGCGCCGAGCGCCTCCGCAGAGCGAGCGCCCGACACGAAATCCGCGCCGTAGCCGGGCATGGGCGAGGCGAGCGCGTAGGGCAACGACGGGAGCCGCAGCGCAGGGGCTTACACTCGTCCACTTCTCAGCTCAACCTGGGCTGTTTCCGACACAAATTACTCCCTAAACACCCCCTAATACTCCCGGATACCCCCTAATACCCCCCTACACCCCCTCAACTCGCCCTCAACACTCCCTACATGCACTGCCTATGCCACAGAAAGCGCTTAAGTTGAGCCAAAAAGTGGACGAGTGTAAGCCCCTGCCGCAGGGGCGACGGTGCCGAGGACGATGACGCGTCGGCGCCGGCGTCGGGATCATCGTCGGCGTCTGTTGCGTCGGAGGAGGCGGAGGCGGAGTCGGAGGAGGCGGAAAGGGAGGTGGAGGCGGCGGAGGTGGAGGCGGGGGAGGCGGAGGAGGTGGAGGAGGAGGAGGAGGGCGTGGAGGAGGGGGAGGCGGAGGCGGAGGTGGTGGCGGCGGAGGTGGAGGCGGCGGAGGATGCGGCGAAGTCGACGGCGACGACGGCATCCAGTCGCTCCTGGTGCAAGGGCATGGCAGATAACGCTCGCCACGTCGTGACCTGCGTCAGCCGCCATTCCACGGCGCAATGGTATGCAATGTCGGCAGGGTGGTGGCCGGTGCACGCAGGGTGGGGGTGGTGGTGGTGGTGCACGCCAGGTGGACGCAGGTCGTACGATGCCATGTGAGCCAAGAAGCGAGGGTCCAATATGCCAGTACCCCATCCCCACCTGGTCGAGCTCCAGCACCACGGCGTCTGGTTGCAACGACTGGATAACCCCAGCCACTTCCGCGGCGGATGCGCTGCCGGGCGTGTGCACGGTTCCCACCACGTAGAACTCGAAGCGCTGTCCTCGCGTATCCGTCCGATGCACCACCCCCACGCAGCACGGCAGGTCGGCTGCGAGGAAGCCGCCCTCGGCTGCCGCCCTCACACCAGGGGCTTACACTCGTTCACTTTTCAGCTCAAATTGAGCGGTATCTGACACACACGAACACCCCACACACCCTAAACACCCCCTGAACATGGGCTACACAACCCGTACGCGCACCCTCTATCCCATAAAAAGCGTCAAGTTGAGCTGAAAAGTGAACGAGTGTAAGCCCGTGCCTCACGCGTCCCGCATTGTGTGGCCTCCCTCGAAATTTAGGACGACGATGCTTACTGTTCGGCACCCGTAGCCGCCCGCTGGTCGGTTTTAGGGCGCGCGCGGGACCCGCTCTCGCCGCCGCCGCCGGCGCCGCGGCTGTCAAGGACGACATTGGCTCCTACCGTGCGCTGCACGGGAAGCGTGTGCCGGCGCCGCGAGTGTGTTGTGCTGCCGGTGGCGACGCGACGCCCGGTAGACACGTGTCGCCGTCACTTTTCAGTGGCCGCAAAGGCCGTCGCAAATCTGATTCGAACGACGTGTTTATCCAAAAACGCCCGGATAGCCGGACCGTTTTGGAAGGCGAGTTCCGATGAAATCTCCAAAATCTATAGGTAGCGCGAGCCAAGAAGGCACAGAGCACTCTGGCGCCGCACGACGCTGGCACCTGCGAGTCAATCGTTAGTATGACAGTGCGTGTTATAATGGTGAAGTAACCCCACAAGTGCCGCCCCGCTTCCCCCTCACCTGAGAGTTTCGCTGAACGTTGTATTGAGCAATTACGAGAGAGTATCGATGAATGCGATTTATTTCATACAACAGAGTTCGATGAATGCAGCTACATGTGCATATGATGAACGAGGCACTAGCTCCACTGACGGCAGTCTTTCGGCAGCAGAGCTATGCTATCTAAAGGGTGCTGTTTTTTGTCTATGGTCCATGAATGGTCATCGAGCCCCAAAGCAGGGTGCGGTTGTCTGTCTATCGTCCATTAACGGTCATCGAGCTCCAATGCAAGGTGCGGATTTGTTTCTATCTTCTCTATCGGTCATCGAGCCCCAATCCAGGAAGCGGGCATTTGCATCAAAAGTTCACGCAGAATGGGTATTTGCATCTCATATCGTGGGTATTTGCATCTCATATCGTCGGTATTTGCATTTCATAGTGTGTGTACCAGCAAGTGCACGGACGCTGGTCGGCGACGTGACACCAAGATGTGGGTGGCTGCTAGCGCTGCCCTCCGCCACTTCCGCTGCCGCCGCCGCCGCCGCCGCCGCCGTCCCCGCTGCCGCCGCAGAAGCGCATCACTCATCGCGACCTCCTCTTAGGCTCTTCGGCGGCAGCGGCGGCGGCGACGGCAGCGCGTCACTCATCGCGGAATCCTCCCGGCTCGTCAGCGGCGGCGGCGGTAGCACCGCGTCACTCATCGTGACCTCCTTCCCCTCCTCCCCGGCTCCCGCTCCAGCCTGGGTCGTCTTGTCGCCTCCCATCCAATAGGGACGACGAACAACATTGAAATCGGTCTGGACGTCATCCGGGTATTTGATGCCCGAATAGGCCAATTTCGGTACATCGCCTGAGTGAAATTCCCGTGCAGAGTTGCGGGCAAAGCGTCAGCGCTCCGCGCAGGAAAGCGGGCGCCAGGTTGATTGCCCGTACAGAGTTGCGGCCAATTGAGCAATGCGTCAGCGCTCGGCGCGGGAAATGAAACACCGAAATCGGCCTATTCGTTGAGTGAAGCGAAACCATGTGGCCGTTGCGAGCAGTATTTACTTCAACCTACCAGCCAATTACCGAGGCCCTGCAAATGAGGTCGTACACTCCTGTCGCTTGTGGGTGATATTACGACGTAGTACCGCACTATCGGGCACCGATTGGGGGATTCAGCCGACATTTCATTCAAGTGATAAATAGATCAACACCACCTCTCCTTCTCATGACAGCTCTATTGAATGTCTTCGAGGTTTTAAGCGTGGATGACGTAGACGTAAATGGTTGAAGGATCGAACGGATTGAGGTGATAATACAGTTCAGCTGGAAAGGAATGAGGGAACGAGTGTGACGCCCGACCTGCAGGAATGTGATGCCTGCGTGAATCTTCTGATCAAAGACGGTGGTGTTCTCAGCGGCCATTGGCTCCAGATCTTCGCGAGAGGAAATGGGCGTGTCGCCGCTGAGCACCCGCTCGGCCCAGCTGAAGTTCCGCTTCACACCTCCGCCGCCTCCGCCGCCGCCGCTGCTGCCGCTGCCGCTGCCGCTGCCGCTGCCGCTGCCGCCACTGTCGCCGCTGCCACTGCCGATTGTCGGTCCATCGCGGCGGTGGTGACCCACCGCCAGGGGCTTACACACTTTCACCTCCAAGCTTAACCAAAGCAGTTCTTGCTACTGGATTCCACTTGATCCATCCATCCAACGTGTCCCTCGGAAAGTGCTCACAGATCGTCGAGCTGAAAAGTGGACGAGTGTAAGCCTCTGCCAATCGCGTCTGCCGAGTGACTGTACGCCACCTCGATAGCGTCCAGGCACAGCCCAACATTAGGGCCACACGTCAAAAGCTTGTCTCGTCTCGTCTAGAATGCCTTTAGTTGCGGGGGCCAGGGCAAAACTCTGGTGCCGCCTGATACACGCGGAAGGTTCTCGCTCTCTCGTTATCATGCCTGTATCTGTGATTTGCTTTACTAAACAACATCCGAATAGATGGAGGTACAGTAGCTCATAGCATCATTCTGCAGTATGGGCGATTTCCACGTCATGGGATGCGGTTAACATCAATGATCGAGGCATGTCATTTGGAGGATGGTGAGGTTCGCAGCTGTACATGCCCCTGCCGAAGCTGGTGGACTTGGTTGGACAGGGTGGCGATGGCGGCGTCCATAGCGCACGGCCAAAAGCACATTTTTTGAAATGAGATGTGAGGACACTCCTGGTTACGATGAGCAAGCAGTCAGGTTGAGCTTACAAGTGGACAACTCTTTTCTGAAATGAAATGTGAAGACGCTCCGAGTAACGATGCGTAATCAACCGGGTTCAGTCAGGTTCAGTTAAGACCCTGCCTTGGCGGCAATGGTGGACTCCTGCGCGGCGGACACGGCCGAGATCCAGGGTCTGACCCGGCGTCAGCAGAATGACAAGATATCCCATATCGATATGGGAG
>Ga0307489_10000961_pt1 | contig 18493 bp, 12 predicted proteins | sample SB12metaG_FD_202247 | JGI IMG/M metagenome (GOLD analysis project Ga0307489, IMG submission 202247) | Sea-ice brine microbial communities from Beaufort Sea near Barrow, Alaska, United States - SB 1.2 | ecosystem: Environmental > Aquatic > Marine > Coastal | place: USA: Alaska | collected...
AACAAAAGCCAAACTAAGAGATGACACATTGGAAATAAATTTTTATGCTTCCAATGAAACGGTGAAAATTCAAGTGATGAATTACCTGCCATTACTTCGCATAAAACTCGACTCCCTTGGTATTGAAGTGAGTAAAAGCCAGTGCCAGTTAGGTAAGATCCCCGATACCCTGCAACAACGTCCATACCACATGTTTCAAGCTAAAGCTTAGGAGGCGTAGACAGCAATGACAGAAAAAGCATCAAAAAAAACGGGGCAAAAAAGCGCCGTTGCCATTCAATATCATCAAAATAGCCAAGATGGGGCGATGCACGATAATGAGTCATCAGCAAGAGCACCTACCATTACGGCGAAAGGTTTTGGCGACCTGGCGGAGGAAATCATTGCACTGGCTAGACAAAATGGCGTGTTGGTGCATGAAGATCCTTACCTTAGTGACTTTTTAGCCACCTTAGACTTAGGCCAAGAAATCCCAGATCAGCTTTATCACGTAATAGCAGAGCTCATATCGTTCTCCTATGTACTGCAAGGTAAGTTTCCAGATAGCTGGGCAAAAATGCATAATAAAGTGTCTAAAAAGGTCTGAGTTGGATCCCTTAGGTTTTATGATTTAATATATTTATCTGATACTCAAAAACTGTGAAATGAATGTAAAGGCCAGTCAGTTTAAAAAGTAAACAACCCATTATTCTATGTAAATCATACAAAGATAATAAGACATCAACACCTTCAAATCATGTCTTAAGTCCTTTTTTAAAAAAATTAGCCCCAAGCTATCGCATATCCTACTCTTTCTATTGAGAAGAGTGCACAATCACAATGGTTCGATTAGTTGCAGTGCTCTAATTAAACAACAGAAAAAGTTCAGTTCTGCGCCTATCAGCCGATAAAGTAATTGGTTAGTATAATACACAGTGCTTGAATGAGAAGTTATGTTATAAACTCTCATTCGTTATAAAAGGTACTGAGAACTTTTATTATTTATTACATCTATGGAGCCTCAATTCATGTTGGTCAGTAAAAGCAGATATGTTGAATTAGAACAAAAATTAGCTCATATAGAAGCAGAAAGAAATCGCTATAAAACTGAGAATGAAGACCTCATAGCTGAATTAAGTCAGGTAAAGGCGGCTTCAGTTATCCAAGAAGAAGTGAGTTTTGATAAACAGATTTGGCCCAACTTACTCGATTGTATTGGACAAGTGTCAAGCATTAGAGAGTCTGTTTTGTCTTCATATGAAGTTATCCATGACGAAGCCCAATCTATTGATGAGCTGAACCAAGTACTAGAGAGCGGTCAAAAATCGATAACAGATATTGCTGATGGTATGGAGCAAATAACCGAAAAAATGCAAAATATGTCACAAAGCATGGCCAACTTAGAAGCCATTGCCGACAGCATTAATTCTTTTGTAGTGACCATATCTAAAATATCTGACCAAACAAACTTGTTAGCACTTAATGCGGCAATTGAAGCCGCTAGGGCTGGAGATGCGGGTCGTGGATTTTCTGTTGTTGCCGATGAAGTGAGAAGTTTGGCAAGTAATACCAGTAAATCTGCAGAAGAAGTAGGCGGGCTTATTGCCAGAATTAAACAAGATACCGAGTCAGGCGTTAAATTTGCGACAGCACTTGAAGAGTCAAACGTTGAGTTATCTAATACCATTGCTGGCTTAAATGATAGTTACAGCGGTATTAACAGCACAGTCGTCACAATGAAATCATCCATTGTCGAGATGACAGATAAAAGTTTTTTTCAAACGGTGAAGTTAGATCATATTGTTTTCAAAGGCGAAGTGTATGAAGTGGCGCTAGGGCGTTCACAAAAATCTGTCGATTCATTCTTAGATCATAAACAATGTAGGTTAGGACAATGGGTTAACAGTGATCAATCTCGCCAGTACCAAAAAAATGCGTCTTTTAAAGCGATAGAAAAACCTCACTCTGACGTTCACCAAACTGGTATTACTGCTTTAAAACAATTGCAAAATGGTGATGTTAAACAAAGTTTACTCTCTTTTGAACAAATGGAACAAGCCAGTATGCAGCTCATTAACATTTTAGATGACTTAGCGAACTAATATCATTGCGCATAGATAATTTGTAGTCGTTCCCAGTTGACTTAATCATCACCTATTTTTCAAAAGCATAAACAATCCCGCTATTTTAGCGGGATTTCTGTATTGGAATTCAGATAACAACGCGTCTTCCTTTTTTACAGTTTCATCAGACTCTAGGGTAATCCTCACATTTATTAACGCTTTTCTCGCCAATAAATTAGTATTATATCGGCCATTTGAGTTGATTGAGAACTGAGTCAGTTTTCCGATCCAGATTCCGAATGGAGTATTTACGACATCTGCGCGCATGCACGCCCAAAAAATGTTTCTGCAGTCATCGGGCTTGTTGTATTGCGCCACGAACCAAGGCAAAAACATATTACATAGCATACAATCTGAGGTAGCTGAGCTTAAGTCAATGGAGTTTACTCCGCATCATCCTTTGTTATGGTTGCAAAGACTGCCCTGTCCATCGATTTTCCGAAGGCCCGCCTTGACTATTTCACACGCTTTTTGACTGTTGAAATAAGCAGTGATCGCGTGGCACAAATAAGCGATAAATTGCAACAACAATGTGGCAATCCCATAGGATTAGATAGCTGATAGGTGTTGTCGCAAAACCATTTGCCCCCCCTCACTCGCAGGGCACGCAATTGTTATTAGAGCGTTTTTTTAGTTTTATTGAAGATTAAAACATCAGGCTCGTGACTTTATTCTGCAAGCGTCCATGGCATACTCCGATAAAATAAGCGTTTTATATGTAATATCGATAATCAAATCTCTGCGCTAATTCCGATCCTTGCATAGCCAACAAGTGTGATACCTGCCATCACCTGCTCTTGAATATATTGAGCACTTAGCGTAAAGATGTGTATTTTAATACCTGCAATTATTGCATCTTAAGAAGCACTTACGTTAACTTTACAGCCATGTTGTCAACAGCGATGATTTATATGACATAGATGAGGCAAGGCTTGAGGTTAATCACTCATGACTCCTGTTAAGCGACCACATCGTAGGAATTACCGACAAATGGCGCAGTCCACCCTTTATTATTGAAGCCGTTATGTTAGCTTTCAACTGACACAATAAATAATGGCTATGTTCAGCTAGACCTTAATTACAAAGGGCTGTGTGGCACCACAACTTTAACGGTTAAAAACTAGAATACTCTCATTTTTAAAGGGCTGTTGTTAATTAGCAAATGCGCTAACAACAACTTACGGGAACATAGCCTAAATAATAAAAGACCCATAATTCATGAACCCGTGTTAACCATTTCTTGACAGACACAAAAGCCATTCATTTGATGTTCAAAATGATGACAGGAAAGATGTACATGAACCACCATAATGGTATTAAACCAAGTTTTGCGATGGCCTTACTTCCCATCGCTCTGACACTGCTGATACTCGCGATACAATTGTTTGTATTTAACGATTTTACACCGCACATTCCCTTAGCTATTGGCATAGGGATCACCGCACTACTTGCAAGGTTCAGAGGCTATAAATGGCATTATATTGAAGGCGGAGTGTTCAATGCCCTGCGTATCGCACTGCCATCTATCGCAATCTTAATTACCGTTGGGATGATAGTGGCGATATGGATAGCCAGCGGCACAGTCCCTGTCTTGATATATTATGGTCTTAAGCTCCTCAGTCCTGAATTTTTCCTGGCATCAGGAATGTTATTATGTGCAATTGTCTCAGTATCCTTAGGAACCTCTTGGGGGACGGTTAGCACTATAGGTTTAGCCTTAGTGGGCATAGGGGCTGGATTTGACATCCCAATATATTGGACTGCGGGGGCCGTCGTCTCAGGCGCTTTTTTTGGTGATAAAATGTCCCCCTTATCAGATACAACAAATTTAGCGCCTGCAGTCACCGGGGTTAACCTTTTTGATCATATCAAAAATATGCTCCCCACAACCTTCCCCTCTATGCTAATTGCATTATGTATCTATTTATTTGTTGGCTTTAATGTAATTGATTCACAATCTGTCGATTTTACAAGTATTAACACCATAACAACAGGGCTAGAAACTAGCTTCAACTTATCTCCTTGGCTATTAATGCCACCAGCGATTGTGTTGTTTCTTTCTTTAAAACGGATGCCATCCCTACCCTCCTTATTTGCTGGTGTTATTGCAGGTGCGGTACTGGCGATTACCTTACAAGATTTCTCTTTGCATGAAACATTTCAATTTATGCAAAATGGCTTCAGTATTAATACGGGTGTCACAGAGCTAGACTCCCTGCTTAACCGTGGCGGTATTCAGTCAATGGCCTGGGTGATCACACTGGTAATGATATCGCTGGGCTTTGGTGGGGCCCTGGAGCGTACACATTGTTTAGAAATCATTATTGAAGTGATATTAAAAAAAACACATTCATTTTTTGGACTACAAACCGCTGCAATGGGAACCGCTTTTGCAACTAACCTGGTTGCTGGGGATCCCTATCTATCGATTAGCTTACCCGGTCGGATGTTTGCGCCAGCCTATATTAAGCGAGGTTACTCTAAGCTTAATCTTTCACGGGCAGTGGAAGAAGGTGGCACCTTAATCTCTCCACTTATTCCCTGGAACGCAGGCGGAGCGGTTGTCATTACCTCCTTAGGTTTAGGTATTGCCGATGGAAATATAGAAAACTTACTCTATATCCCCTTCGCTTTTGCATGTTGGCTATCGCCCTTAATTGGACTCATCTATGCAGCAACGGGGCGCTTTTCGCCTAAATTAAGCACCGCAGAACGCGACCAACTACAAACAGCAGCAACACAAGATATGGATCCCATTAAAGCTTAATAAACTATCAGAAAGAGCAACATTCTGCCTATGAGGGAGACTTTCGGCCTACCGTTAACTTACTGCACTGTGTTGAATTTAATGGCGACTTAACTACCTAGGCCATAGTTGTTTAGCAACTTACCATCGCTCATTCAACACATTCTCTGCCGTGGAAACTGAATGTCAATCTATGGTATAGCCAGTCCTTTGACTGATGACTGGGTATGCCAGTTTGCGCCGTGCAACGTTGTGCTTATAGCGATATGCGGGGCAAGTATGGGTGGATCTTCAGCGGCCTTTACAGGCCAAGACTATCGCTGTGTTGTCGGCCAGCGTCTTAACGTGAAGCCTTTACTTAAGCGCCTTGCTCAAATAATGCCTTCACTAATCAGCATTTTTAAAATTTCCTGTGTTGATTCTTTGCTGTCGTAGATTACTTTTCCAGCGCCTCCCTGAACTTTAGCAGTTGCCGCTTTAAAACGATCAGCAGCGGTTTTGGCTTTCACAACTTTTAACCTTTTAGGACGTTTTTGTGCACTGTTAACGTGCCATTTACTCTGTTCAAAATCTTTATGGTAAGCATCACATTGTTTAACGACCAGCTCACCACGCATGGCACAGCCGTAAGCACTTTGTCTTGGTGCAGGTGCCGATATATCAACAGTGGCAATAAAGGGTAAGTTGACTTTCACTTTGCGCCGCTGGCCTCTTGGCAAAGCTTGCAACACCTCGGCATGTCCGGCTTGCTTATCAATGGATACAATTTCTGTTATCGACGCAACTATCGGTATATTAAGTTGCTCTGCCAGCAAATAAGGTAACATGCCTGATGATTCACCCTTTTCAGCCTGCACCCCGGTTAAAATAATGTCTGGTTTGTTAGCGCTAAAATGTTCCAGTAACGTGGAGGTGACATCAGTATACTCAGGTACATCTATTATCTGTATTTGCCCCAGGCCCATACCCAAGTAATCTCTTAACACGCCTGTTGCCTCAGTGTTCAGTGCAGGGCCTGCATACAGAGAGTCTAATTTATCTGCGGCTAATTTTAGGCCAAGCTCTATGGCACGGGCATCCTGTTCAGCCCTTCGGGGACGTCCTGATAATGGATGTTCACCAATGGAGATAAGTGTGCTTATGCTAATGTTTTGAGCAATAGTCATATTATCATTGGCCATGATTGACACCTTCATATGGGTGATTTTGTCCGGCACGATGTTGCTGCACTAAGTTGCGTAAATCGTTCAGTATGGCAGTGCTGTCGCCAATTGCACTCAGGTCAGCCCGTTTAACCATATCACACTTGTCATCGCTGTTGATCGCCACCACTTTGTCACATTGGGCTATACCCTGCATATGTTGTACGGCACCTGAAATACCTACGGCAATGTAAACTTTAGCCGTGACCCAGGTACCTGATGCCCCAACCTGACGATCCCGTGGCATATACCCATCGTCTACCGCTACGCGACTGGCGCCTTCCGTTGCCCCCAATGTTTTTGCCGTCAAATGAAATGCAGGCCAATCTTTTATGCCATTACCGCCGGATAAAATAAAACCTGCTTCGGCCAAGTTTACGGCGTTAGGATCAACGCTGAGATTGCCCTGATCAAGCATGCTATTATTGATGGTTGTTGTGTGAAAAGGCAATAACTGGCTTTGATGACGCGTCTCACTCACCGGCTCGCAGCACTCCTCAAGCACTAATAAGATTGTCGTCATAGGGCGAATAATGTCGGTTTTACCGGCTGCGCCGCGACATAGCAGGTGCTCGTCCGTTACTTTCCACACACCACACGCCACACGCTGGCCGAGTCTGGCTGCTAAACGGCGTCCTAAGTCTCCCCCCCCGTGGATGCTGTCTGGTAGCAGAATATGTTTGGGTTGCAGTTCATTGACAATATTGTATAAGTCGACGCAACGTTGCTCTGGGTTGTAACTGTGATACTCACTGGAGTCAAAGTGAATTAAACGATCAATGCCTGCAGTTTCTAGTTTGTCTTCTTTGAGTTCACCAAAGGCCACCGCTAACACTGCACCTTTAGCGTTATTGTTATTCGCCAATTGATGCGCCAGTCCTAGGGTATCCCTGTCATGACTGGTTAAGCGGGCGGACACTAGATCCAATGCGACCACGATGTAAAAGTCCGCTTCATCTATTTGATGCAGAGGTAAAATAAGGTCGGCTGGCTTAGCGCTTATACGGCCTAAGGGGCTCGTGTTTGAGTCACCCGAGCGGTCAACACGTTTTATACCATTAGGACCCATAAAACCGATGTTGTGCAGGTTTTTGCGCAGCAAACCACTGGGGCCCTTTTTCGCCTCGCCACTGTTTGCTTGGTGCAAAGGATGTAATCTATTGCGGCCTATCCACTGTGCCCTTGGATCGCGACGGAAAATATCGCTCATTAGACCTCCTCCACACTCAGGGCATCGAGCATTAATTCAGCAACGTCTTTGACTTGGGGTCGCGGTTCAACCACCCCTTCTAACATCAGACTGCATCCAGGACAGGCCACTGCGATAATTTCCGCCCCCGTGGATTTTGCGTCCTCCATGCGCATATCCGGGATCCGTTGTTTACCAGGGATATCCGTCACTGCAGCACCGCCCCCACCACCACAACAACGGGATTTGGATTGACTGCGCTCCATCTCTTTAATATTAATGCCCATCGCTTCGAGTAAATAGCGCGGCGCATCGTATTCGCCGTTATATCGCCCTAAATAACAAGGATCATGGTAGGTAAGAGAAATGGCATTATTGGTATTAAGTTTAATTTTTTCACTTTTGACTAAGTCGGCAAAAAACCCCGTATGGTGATAGACATCATAGTGCCCCCCAAAATCAGTATATTCATTTTTAAGGCAATGGAAAGCATGAGGATCCGCAGTCACTATGTGCTTAAACTGATAGTTGGCCATGGTCATAATATTGGTTTTCGCCAGACGTTGAAAGGTGGCTTCATCTCCTAAACGCCGGGCCAGATCGCCGCTGTCGCATTCGCTCTCACCCAATACAGCAAAGTCAATTTTAGCTGCACGCAACAACGTGATCATGGCACGCAGGGTACGCTGGTTGCGCATATCAAACGCTGCATCACCAATCCACAACAGCACGTCGGCCCGTTCTACATCGCGGCCAAACACCGCTAAATTTTGATCCGCTGCCCAATTCATCCTGCTGCTGGGTGCATGCCCACTAGGGTTGTCAGTGGTATTCAAATTGTCTAATACTTCGGCACCTTTGCCGGGTGTTTTTCCTTTTTCCATGGTTTCAAAACGGCGCATGTCAACTATGGCATCAACATGTTCAATCATCATTGGACATTCTTGTACACAAGCCCGGCACGTAGTACATGACCATAGGGTATTGGCTTCTAATAGCACATCAACAATGGGGATAACAGCCCCACCCTTGTGGCTACCGAGCTCAACGCCAGGGTATGCGCTACCGGCGAATTTGGCAGTATTACCACCCGCCATGCCGACCACCATGTCCTGAATGATTTTTTTCGGATTGAGCGGTTGCCCCGCCGCGAATGCAGGACACGCTTTTTCGCAGCGGCCACATTCAACACACGCATCAAAGCTTAATAACTGGCTCCATTTAAAATCTTCTGTTTTTTCTACGCCTAATGTGTCTTTTTCCAGGTCAATACTGATCAAGCCAGTTGAACGGCCGCCACCAAAACGATCCTGACGACGGTGTAAACCCAAATGCAATGCCCCCGCAAAGGCATGTTTCATTGGCCCGCCCCAGGTCATACCAAAAAACATTTCGCCCACACCCCAGATGATGCCAACAACGAGCAACATGGCGAGCAACCCACTCCCTGAATCGATTGGCAATAAGCCAGAAGCAGGTAGGGTTAACACAAAAAAACTTGAGGAAAAAATCAGTAAGCTATAAGGCAGTCGCGACCAGGGACCGAGTGATAGGTTAGGCGGTGGATTGATACGGCGCATTAACACAAAGACTGCACCGACACACATTAAGCCACTCGATGCTAAGAGCGCATAATTTAGGATATGGGTAGCCACATCAAACAGGTAAATTAAAATAACCAATAGTGCTGTGACGACAAACCCACCTGCCGTCGCCACATGGGTATTGGATATATATTTATCACTGGCTACCACATGATGCAGATCCACCAAATAACGCTGTGGGATGGAAAATAGTCCTCTCCAGTGAATGGTCGACGCCTGCCCTTGGCGCCATAACGCTATTCTGCGTAGCGCACCTATGACAACAAGCACTAAGCCAAGCAGTATTAAGAGGGGCAACCATTGCGGTAAAAACTCAACAAAAGACATGACAATACCTATAGTAAGATGGGGTCTTAACAATCACAGCCAATATTAAGCCAGGTACAAAAACTCTCGGCGTTGACCTAGTAATGAGTGCAAATTGCGCCGCACCCTGCAAGCTGACTAAAAATCCTTGCACAGACGTAGCGCGTCATAAATCGCTGCGTGGGTGTTACGCTGAGCAACACAGTCACCAATCCGATAAAGCAGATAGCCATCCGCAGTCTCAGCTAAAGCGGGCTGGGGCTTGGCTGCATACAAGGCTTCGATATCAATTTGCCCTTTGTTACGTGAATCTTGTTTAAGTTGGAAATAGAGCTGTTCATCTGGGCGCACACCGTTTTCAACCACGACTTGGTCAACCACTCTTTCTTCTTGCTGCCCGGTATATTCATTTTCCAGTACGGCGACCAATTTATCCCCTTCGCGGTAGACCTTTTCCAGAACCAAATCAGAGCTCATGATCACTTCACGCTCATACAAACTGCGGTAATAAGTAGGGAAAGTAGTGCCACCTACCGCAGCTCCGGGTTTGATGTCGTCAGTCACCATTTCAACTTGCGCGCCGGCGTGGGCAAGAAAATCAGCCACCGACAAGCCGCTGAATTCACAAATAGTATCGTACACCAACACATTTTTACCCGGTGCTACTGTGCCATTGAGAATGTCCCAAGAACTGACCACTAAACCTTCGGCTGCCCCCCAATGAGGGTTTTGGGTCAGGAAGGGCTGGGCACCTGTCGCTAAAATAATGACGTCGGCATTCGTGGTTCGGATCGTAGCTACATCGGCAGCAGTATTTAACTGAACGTCCACGCCCAACCGCGCCAATTCCAGGGCAAACCAACGGGTGATCCCAGCAATTTGATCCCGCTGTGGCGCTTTGGAGGCAATGGTAATTTGTCCTCCTAGTTCAGGGTTTTTCTCAATCAAACTAACCTTGTGTCCTCGTTCTGCACACACACGAGCCGCTTCCATCCCTCCAGGCCCACCGCCTATGACGACAACCTTGCGAATGACACCGCTGGTTTTTTGGATAATATGCGGCATGGTGGACTCTCGGGACGTGGCTGCATTTTGAATGCACAACACGTCCAAACCCTGGTACTGACGGTCGATGCAATAGTTGGCACCCACACATTGTTTGATTTGGTCAATCTGATTGAGTTTAATTTTGGTGATTAAATGAGGGTCGGCAATATGGGCTCGGGTCATACCCACAAAATCCACGTAACCGGCTTCAAGAATACGTTGTGCCTGATTCGGATCTTTAATGTTTTGGGCATGCATGACGGGCACATCCACCACTTCTTTGATACCCGCAGCTAGATGCAAAAATGGCTCCGGCGGGTAACTCATGTTGGGAATAACGTTGGCCAGGGTATTGTGGGTGTCACAACCGGAGCCGATCACACTAAAGAAGTCCAGCAGGCCAGTTTTATTGTAGTACGCCGCGATTTCTTTCATGTCTTCGTGGTTTAGGCCATCAGCATGAAATTCATCGCCAGTAATACGCAAGCCCACCGCAAAATCACGACCCACTGCTTCGCGCACCGCTTTGAGGACTTCCATACCAAAACGCATACGGTTTTCGAAGCTGCCACCCCATTCATCACTGCGTTGGTTGACCCTTGGACTCCAGAACTGGTCAATCAAATGTTGATGCACAGCAGATAATTCAATGCCGTCCAACCCCCCCGCTTTGGCGCGTCCGGCCGCTTTGGCAAAATCACCAATGATGCGCTGTATTTCTTCAATCTCGATAGACTTGCAGGTTGCTCGATGCACTGGCTCACGGATCCCGCTAGGGCTAACCAGAGTAGTCCAATTGCCACCATCCCAACGGGAACGACGGCCCATATGGGTGATTTGGATCATAATTTTGCCGCCGTGTTTATGCACCGCATCGGCTAAATTCTGAAAATGCGGAATAATCCTGTCGGTAGACAGATTGACGGATTTCCACCATTCCTGAGGGCTATCAATTGACACCACACTTGAGCCACCACAAATACAAAGCCCTACCCCACCTTTGGCCTTTTCTTCATAATATTTCACATAACGTTCTGTCGTCATACCGCCTTCGGTGGCATACACTTCAGCATGTGCGGTACTGACTACGCGATTGCGGATTGTCAGCTGATTAATTTTTAATGGCTTAAATAATGCGTCAAACTGCGCCATGTTGACCCCTCACAGGATAAAGTGTTGATATTGGATTGAGTTATTTACCGGTGCTTATAAAGGTGACACGTCAAAAATCCCGAATTCGCAGTCATCTTCAGCAGCACATTGAATTTGTGTCGCCTGGGTTTTAACCCCATAACCCAAACTGTCAGCAATTTGATCCATGGCCCCGGCAAACCAACCGGTAAACATATAATCAACCTGGCGATTAACTTTGCCGTACTGATAAACAAAAGCCGAGTGTTCCAATCGAACGCGCGCCTTACCTGCTTGTAAATCGAGGGATTCAGTAATAAAAAATCCCCACCCACGCTGGGATAAACGTTTCATATAATGCTCAAATACCGCCTCACCAGATAATCCATGGGTGGCAGCTTCTTTTTCGCACCAGTAGTAAGCTGATTTATACCCGGCTTTATATAGAACCTCGGCGTATTTCTCAGCACCTAAGGCTTCTTCGACCGCCATATGATTGTTAACAAAAAAGTGCCTAGGCACGTACAACATGGGCAAAGAATCTGTGCTCCACACACCCGTTTCATCATCGACTTGTATCGGCATTTCTGGACTGTGACTGGTCATCAGCTATTCTCCCCATACGTCTTTTAAGACATTGACCCAGTTCTCACCCATCACTTTGCGGATTTTTTGCTCTGACCAGCCATGCTTTAACATGGTCGCGGTTAAATTTGGAAATTCACCTAAGGTACGTATGCCCAGGGGGTTCACAATTTTGCCAAAGTTAGTCAAACGTCTCGCGTAGCCTTTATCGTGGGTCAACATATCAAAAAAGGTTTGATCATGACCTTGAGTGAAATCGGTGCCTATGCCGACACAATCTTCACCGACCAGATCAACCACATAATCCATCGCTTCAACATAATCATCAACGGTAGAATCAATGCCCTTTTTCAAAAAAGGGGCAAACATGGTGACACCAATAAAACCATTTTTATCGGCAATAAACGTTAATTCTTCGTCAGACTTATTACGTGGGTGCTCTTTAAGGCCTAAGGGTAAACAATGGGAATAACACACGGGTTTAGTTGATGCCTCAATCACCTCGATGGAGGTTTGTGGGCCAACATGGCTAAGATCACACATCATACCCACGCGGTTCATTTCAGCCACAATTTCACGACCAAAACCAGACAATCCACCGTCTCGTTCATAACAGCCAGTGCCCACTAAATTTTGCGTGTTGTAGGCCATCTGTACGACGCCTACACCGAGTTTTTTAAATATTTCCACATAACCAATTTGATCTTCAAACGCATTGGCATTTTGAAAGCCCAGGATAATGCCCGTTTTGCCTAGCGCTTTGGCCCGGGCTATATCAGAGGTTTTAAGCACAGGTATGATCAGGTCGCTGTTGTCCTGAAAAAATTGATTAAACTCGACAATGTTATTCACCGTCGCCTGAAAACCTTCCCATACTGACACCGTGCAGTTGGCTGCAGTCAAGCCACCGCGGTGCATATCTTCAAAGAGTTCTCTGTTCCATTTGGCAATCACCAAACCATCAAATATAATGGAGCTGTTGTGCAACTCTTGTGCGTTTTCCATGCCTTTACCCTCAAATTACCGATGCTTTTTGACTGTTTATCGGAGTAGAAATTCTTGTTTCAGTCTAGCATTGGCAATATGGCTGATTTGGGCTAATACGACTCATTATTGGCTAAACACGTCGTGATTGTCGTAAATGCACAGTCGGTTATTCCTAACTTCCCAACGAAAAAGCGCGTAATCATTTAAACCCGCATACGCTTAAGTCATAAGCAAAGACCCTGGACATACTGCACACAGATATCCCGCTGTTATCTATGGTTGGAAAAAGATTTCGCAGGATAATAAAGGGGCTATTTAACCGGCACTGCAAAGGTTGCATAAGCTGTCGCTTTGACGGGTGCGTGGCATATATTTGAAAATTGTACATATCCCCAAAGCCATTGACGTTGCGACTAGTCGGTAAAAGCAATGTCTCATCACAGAGACCACTGAGAAATACGGATTTGCTGAAAAAAATTTACTCCCAAAACAATTAGGGCAGCCAGGCGTCAGAATAGCTTAGCCCCATTAGCCTGGACGTACTAAGTGTACGTCTATTACCGCAACGCATTTGACGATAGGGTTCTGCAGCCAAAACGCTTCAAGGGATACGGGTATACATTAAGGCTTAGTACAAACTTTGAGAGAATAGTGTTGGAACACAGGCTTCACTCATTTACCTATTCTCAAGTGGCCTCAGCTGATACACAAAATTGAACCAAAAGTAGACTCTCCACTGGCCTTCACCGCGTCAAATTTCAAACCACGGTTAAATCTTTCGTCTCTTGGTGGGATTTTGAAGGTATTGCGATAACACTTGCTAAAGTGCGGCGTTGAGACAAAACCGCAGCAAATCGCCACTTCGATAATGGACAAATTGGTTTGTTTTATCAGCTGTCGTGCTCGCGTTAAGCGTATTTGCAAATAATAGCGATGAGGTGAGCACTGCAGGTAGCGTTGAAATAACCGTTCAAGCTGCCGTCTGGACAGGCTCACGTAACAAGCTAGTTCATCGAGACTTAAGATTTCTTCAATATTCGCCTCCATTAAATGGACGATTTCTTGTAACTTGGATTGATTCGCACCAATTATATGCTGCAGGGGTATGCGTTGCATCTCTGATTCATCACGCACATGTCCATGGGCAAACATCTCACAAATGGCGATTTGCAGCGCTTTTCCATGGGCCTTGCCAATAAGGCATAACATTAAATCCATTGGCGCCGTACCACCTGAACTACACCAACGATTGGTGTCGATAGTAAACAGCTGATTAGTACTATCGATATTAGGGAAATCCTCTTGCCAACTGGCTAAGAGTTCCCAATGTATGGTGCATTTGATGCCATCCAACAACCCAGCCTTAGCCAAGAGATAACTACCCGTGCAGATGCCGCCTAAGATAACTTTATGACGAGCTAGGTAGTTCAACCAGTTAAGGTTCAACTTGGTGATGCTGTCTTTAATCGCAATCCCCCCACAAACCAAAACTACGTCATAAAGACTCTGTTTATCAATACCACAATCCACATTCACACTTAAACCATCGCTGGCCGTCACTGGGCCACCATCTTCACTGATCATAGTCCAGACATATAATGTTTTTCCCGAAAGCTGATTAGCCATGCGCAGCGGCTCTAAAGCCGATGACAGTGCCATCATCGTAAAGTTGGCTTGCAATAAAAAACCAATATGTTGAGTTTTATTGCTTTTATCATTATATGTATTTGTCGCGGATGCCATAAGTCAATGCCTTGTCATTATTACAAATAAATGTCGCGTATTAGGTATTATTAATCAAATATTCACTGCGTAGTAAACACGGATTCTAGTAATGAATATTGTTTAAATAACGCACCCCTCATTGTTCAGTTAACGACTACATTAGCACTATAAACGACATCACTTTATATAAAGTGATCTTTTTATCCAGTAACTTATCCAGTAATTTTACAAGCGTCTGAGTGGCTATGTCTCAATTGGGTATGTGTATGTCTTAATCAGTTAAATGTAACCTATACTATTCGCATTAAGGTGAACATATAAAGACATGACGTGATCAATACCTATGAGCTCAATCAGTACCACTGATATTCATAAAATATATGACCTACTCGAGTACCATAAAACCCAGCCCGGTGCTCTGCTGCCTATATTACATGGGGTCCAAGAGGAATTGGGTTATGTGCCACCCGACGTGGTGCCTATGATTGCTGCGACACTGAACCAATCCAACGCCGAAATCCACGGGGTAATCAGTTTCTATCACCATTTTTTAGCCCACAAGCCTGGGCTCAATAAGATTTCAATATGTCGCGCCGAGTCTTGCCAGGCGATGGGCTCTGCAGGGTTAGAACAAAGCATCAAACAGCGCTTGGATATTGATTATCACCAAACCACCCAAGATGGAAAATACAGTTTAGAGCCGGTTTATTGCCTGGGAAATTGTGCCTGTTCACCGGCTATTCGGATTGATGATCAAATATATGGTGATATGAATTTACCTAAATTTAACGCACTGTTAGATGCCCTCGTCACCTATACGTTGGAACTCAAATGAATAGCTCTACCGCGGCTAAAGCAAATAGGGTTTTTGTCTCACTCGATACGAGTGCACTTTCCAAAGGCAGCGAACAGGTCGCACAGCAAATTCAGCAATGGTTAGCCAAACAGCCTGAAATGAACGTAACGCTGGTAAGAAATGGCACACGTGGCATGGTTTGGCTAGAGCCCTTACTTGAGTTTGAAACTGCCTTGGGGCGCATCGCCTATGGCCCAGTTAGGCCAGAGGATGTGGCAGACATTTTCCGGGAACAGCCCTTTGCTGGTATCAGCGATCATCCCTTGTGTCTGGGTTTAACCGACAACCTACCTTGGATGAAAAAACAACAGCGACTCACCTTTGCTCGAGTGGGTTTGATCGATCCCCTGGATATAGAGGATTATATCCGCTATGACGGATTTTCGGGGCTGAAAATCGCTCTGACCAAGAGCCCACAACAAATCGTAGCACAAGTAAAAGAGTCTGGTTTACGTGGCCGAGGTGGTGCCGCTTTTCCAACGGGGATCAAGTGGCAAACAGTGCTTGATACACCCGCCGAGCAAAAATATATTGTGTGTAACGCTGATGAGGGAGATTCAGGTACCTTTGCTGATCGTATGTTAATGGAGGGCGATCCGCTGGTACTTATCGAAGGTATGTTGATTGCTGGTTTGGCCGTAGGTGCAACACAAGGTTATATCTATTTACGCAGCGAGTACCCCCAAGCCCACAAAATAATGAATATGGCCATTGACCGAGCACAAGCCGCGGGTTATCTGGGTGACAATATTTGTGGCAGCGGCAAACGTTTTGCTTTAGAAGTGCGCTTAGGTGCAGGCGCCTACATTTGTGGCGAAGAAACATCCTTATTGGAAAGTCTCGAAGGCAAACGTGGTGTCGTGAGAGCTAAGCCCCCCTTACCTGCAATTGAAGGTTTATTCGGCCAACCCACAGTGGTTAACAACGTTATCTCTTTAGCCTCTGTGCCGATAATTTTAAGCCGCGGCAGTGAGTTTTATCGGGATTTTGGCATTGGACGCTCAAGGGGAACCATCCCCATGCAATTGGCCGGCAACATTGCCCAAGCAGGTTTACTCGAATTAGCCTTTGGTGTGAGTTTAGGTGAATTACTGGAAGATTTTGGTGGTGGCTGTAAAACCAAACGCCCCATGCGCAGTGTGCAGGTCGGTGGCCCTTTAGGGGCATACTTGCCGCCTGAACAATGGTCAACCCCGATTGATTATGAAGCCTTTGCTAAAATCGACGCGGTGCTTGGCCATGGTGGCGTGGTGGTATTTGACGATACTGTCGATATGGCCGCACAAGCCCGTTTTGCTATGGAGTTTTGTGTCGTAGAATCCTGTGGTAAATGCACACCCTGCCGGATTGGCGCAGTACGTGGAGTGGAAGTCATCGATAAACTCACCGCCGAACACGACAGTCACAACCAACGCCAACAGTCATTGAGCCTACTTAATGACCTGTGCGATACCATGGAATTTGGCTCCTTGTGCGCCATGGGCGGGATGACGCCGTTTCCGGTCAGAAGTGCCTTAAAATATTATCCAGCCGATTTTGGCCTGACACCTTTACCCGACGACACTCACACCAGTCATCAAGAGAGCGGTACCAAATGATCCAATATTTTGATCCCAAAACAGATTCCATTATACAGCCGATTCATATGCAGCGAGATTTGGGTACGCCGGAAAAATTTTCTAGCACTGAGATAACCCTGGACATTGATGGTGCATCTATCACGGTGCCAGAGGGCACCTCAGTGCTGCGCGCGGCCGCCCTATTAGACATTAACATTCCCAAATTATGTGCCAGTGATAATCTTGAGGCTTTTGGTTCCTGCCGCTTGTGTGCCGTTAGCATTGAAGGCATGCGTGGCATGCCCGCCTCCTGTACCACACCGGTCAGAGCTGGTATGAAAGTGCAAACCCAAAGTACTGCTCTGGCGAAGTTACGCCGCAATGTGATGGAACTGTATATTTCCGATCATCCGCTGGACTGTTTAACCTGCCCGGCTAATGGTGACTGCGAATTACAAGACATGGCCGGTGTAGTGGGCTTACGTGAGGTGCGTTATGGTTTTAGTGGCGAGAATCATCTGGATGCACCCACCGATGACTCCAATCCCTATTTTGACTTTGACGCCTCTAAATGTATTGTTTGTTCCCGCTGTGTGCGAGCCTGTGAAGAAGTTCAGGGCACCTTTGCTTTAACCATCCAGGGTCGGGGGTTTGAGTCCAAAGTGGTGGCCGGGCAAAACCAGAGTTTCATCGAGTCTGATTGTGTCTCTTGCGGCGCTTGTGTTCAGGCCTGTCCCACTTCAACCTTAATGGAAAAAACCATCATTGCACAAGGTCAGCCTGATCACAGTGTGATCACAACCTGCGCTTACTGTGGTGTGGGCTGTTCCTTTAAGGCTGACATGCAGGGTGAAAAAGTGATCCGTATGGTGCCAGATAAAAACGGTCAGGCCAATCAGGGCCATTCCTGTGTTAAAGGCCGCTTCGCCTTTGGATATGCCAACCATCAGGATCGCATTACCTCCCCGATGATCCGGGACTCCATTGATGAGCCTTGGCAAAAAGTCAGTTGGCAACAGGCACTGGACTTCACTGCTAATAAAATGCGTAGCATCCAACAGCAGCATGGACGTAACAGTATTGGTGCCATAACGTCATCCCGGTGCACCAACGAAGAAACCTACTTAGTGCAAAAATTAGTCCGCGCGGTGTTTAACAATAACAATGTGGATACCTGCGCCCGTGTGTGCCACTCCCCCACAGGTTATGGCCTCAAAGCGACCTTAAATGAATCATCCGGCACTCAGACCTTTCAATCTGTCATGGCCGCAGATGTTATTCTGGTCATTGGTGCTAACCCCACCGATGCACATCCGGTGTTTGCATCTATGTTAAAACGTCGTCTGCGCCAGGGCGCAAAACTCATCGTGATTGATCCCCGTACGATTGATTTAGTGAACAGCCCTCATACTCAGGCCCAGTATCATCTTAAATTGCGCCCGGGTACCAATGTT
>Ga0307489_10000962_pt1 | contig 18489 bp, 33 predicted proteins | sample SB12metaG_FD_202247 | JGI IMG/M metagenome (GOLD analysis project Ga0307489, IMG submission 202247) | Sea-ice brine microbial communities from Beaufort Sea near Barrow, Alaska, United States - SB 1.2 | ecosystem: Environmental > Aquatic > Marine > Coastal | place: USA: Alaska | collected...
CACCGACGAGGACGGCACGCAGTAGTCCAGCGTGGGCGACCCTGGGCCCTCCGGCAGGCACACCGTGCTGTCGGCGTCGCTCGACAGCTGCGTGAACAACGCCTTCTCCGCGGCCTGTTGCAACCGGGTGCGGGGGGAGGGCGGGAGGTTCGGGCCAAGGCAAACTCAGCTGGCGGAATTTGAACCGGACGTGTGGGCGCGGCGGGGCAATAGAAAGGGGCGTCTGCTCGCAGCGCAGCGCAGCTCTTCGTGCGGTGAAGATGCCGAGGGGCGGATATCGGCGCCCGAGAAAAAACTCGCGGGCCCGCGCGGCGCCCGGCGGGAAGGCAGCGAGAATGGGAGTGGCAAACGTACCGAACAGTCCGTGTCGCAGCAGCAGTTGCCGTCGCAGCTGCCCTCCGTGAGGTCGCAGCTGCACGAGCCCACCGTGGTGACCACCACCGCGGTGACCACGCTCGAGTCCACCGCGGTCCAGTCCGCGATGCTGTACACGTCCAGCGCGTTGCTCGCGACCGAGTCCGCGGGCTTGGCCTGTGCAGCCCCTCCTGGCAGCGACCCCGCCGCGAGCGCGATCACCAGCACGACCGCCAGCACCCCCGCCGGCCGGTGCACCGCCCCCGCCCTCGCCCTCTCACCATGCGCCGTCGCACACGCCATCTCTACCGCGCGTCCTCCTCGGGGGGGATATGCCTCCTCCGAGATCCCCTGCTGGCGCACTCGCCACGAGAAGACCGCGCCTGCTCGAGAAGCCGAGCTTGCCTCCAAGTGCCACCAACGGCACCCTCCCCTTCCCCAAGACAAGAGTAAAAGGATGGACTGGCGCACACCACCTCTTCGGCACAGCCACGGAAAGTGGTGCTCTCCGAGTAGCTCGAGATTCGCTTCAGTGCTGTATCCCTGCGGCGCTTCTCCGAGCGCGTCCCGTTTCGCGTTATAAGTGCGCTTCGAGGCGTGAAGCAATGCACATTTGGTGCATTTTCAAAAACGAAAAAGTTAAATTTGAAAAAACGGGTTGTCAAGTTTTCAAGTTTTCGAAGTTGGACCACTGCCAGATTTGTGTTAAATTGCACGGCCGACGGCGCTTAGCATTGCTGTCCGCGCCGCGCTCACAGCCGCCGCACGAGTCGACGTCGGTGAGTTTGAAGCCATAGTCGCATTCCCCACCCTCTGGGTGTGTACGTAGCCGCCATGGACCCTGCCGACGATCTTCCTCGGGCTCACATCAAGCGCATCGTGAAGGGCAAGCTGACCGAGCTGATGGCGTCGGCCACCGATGCCAAGGGCAAGACGGTGGACGGGCACGTACAGAAGGAGGCGCTGCTGGCGTTCTCGGAGTGCGCCAAGATCTTCATCCACTACCTGACGGCCACGGCGAACGAGATGTGCCGCGACGGCAAGCGCCAGACCATCAGCGTGGACGACGTGCTCAAGGCCATTGACGAGATCGAGTTCAGCGAGGAGATGCTCGAGCCGCTCACCGCAGCGCTGGCGGGTGGGTGAACTTTGCTTGAGATTTTGCCGAGTGCACGGCTGGCAGCGCGCCTATACATGCCCCACTTCCGCCCGTGTCCTCCCGCCTTTGCCTCGCCCTCGCCCGCCCACCGCCCGCGACGCACCCGCCAGCAGAACAGCGCGCCTGAGTAGACTCAAGACTCAAGATTCACTCCGTGGATTCACTTCTCACCTACGCACCCTTCACACCACGCTGCCCACCTCGCCTTGCCCACACCCCCACCCCCCAGCCCCCACCCAGCAACCAGCATGGAGCTCGTTGACTGACCCGTTCCCGCGTCTACCTGCATCACAGGTTTCAAGACGGAGGCGGCCAAAAAGACGCGGAAGAAGACGGACGCCGCCAACAAGAAGCGCAAGTCGCTGGAGCCGGCGGAGGGCGAGGGCGGCGACGAGGAGGACGGCGGCGCCGACGGTGAGGGGGAGGGCGAGGGCGGGGAGGAGGAGGATGCGGATGAGGCGGAAGCGGCCGGGGAGGACGGGGATGACAACGAGGACGATGACGACGCGGGGGAGGAGGAGGAGGAGGAGGAGGAGGAGGACGGGGCCGGGGAGGAGGAGGACGGGGCCGGGGAGGAGGAGGTGCAACCCCCCGTGCGGGAGGAGGAGGACGCGCTCGGGGAGGAGGCGGCGGAGTGAGCACCGCGGCGCCAGCTCCAACCGGCGGAGGGGCGACCCCATAGAACGTACGCCCTAACATAGCTTTGCCGACCGCACGCATCACACCACTTAGCAACCCCCTCGAACGTTTTGTAAACATTGTCTAAAGGATGAAATGTGTTTCATTTTGCATCGTCTACTTCGACTGTCGAGCGCTCTACTATCTTACTGCATCATTTATACTGTTTGCACGTTCTAGAACTTATGTCGGTAGCCCGTCATGGAGCTCTCCAAGGTGTAGTGGCGCAAGTTGAATTTGAAAGCAAACGTTCAAACAGTAAATGGTATTCTAGAATCAAGCGCTGAAACCGCAGGCGCTTTCAACACGGGTTTTGATACTGTCAACGTGCACCGCCCTACCAAGGTGGAGATCTTGCGCGTGAGCTCCTCCTGCTGGTGCTTGAGGCGACCGACCGCCTCGGCGCGCTCCGCGTCCGTGCGCGCCAGCTGCTCCTTCAGCGTCGCCTCCACCCAGGGCCTTACACTCGTCCACTTTTCAGCTCAACCTGAGCCGTTTCTGACACAAAACATACCCCAGACACCCTCCCGATACCCCCAAACGTCCCCTAAATACCCCCAATACCCCCAAACATCCCCCAAATACACCCTGGACAACCCCTAAAGGCACACCCTATCCCACACAAAGCGCTTACGTTGAGCCGAGAAGTGGACGAGTGTTAGCCCCTGCCTCCACCGTCTGGTAGCGCACCTGGCGCGCCGCCGCCGCCGCCGCCGCCTCCTCGTCCTGCTTGGCCGCGCCGCCGTCGTCGCGGTAGTCGAACAGGTTGTCCCACTTCGTGTCCAGCCGCTGCAGCGCCGCGCGCGAGGGTCTGGCGGACAATGCCGGCGTTTCTTTCGGGAATCTAGGCGGATCGAGCAATCCACTGTATTGCCGGACATTCGGGTACTGTCTCGGCTGTTATGCAACACCCAGGACAATTTAGTAGCATTGTAGTGTGTTTATATGGGAGTATTCGTCCTGCACGAAGCTCTCGCGCCGTCTTCATACGCGGCTGAAAGAGCTCAAAGAGATACGCTTGGAATCGGCTCATGCCACCATTCGGCAGTGGCAACATGTGCAATCTGATGAGCGTGGTCCGGCGGGCCCCGGGCCCGACCTTGCGCAGCGGCGTGGCCATGTACAGCACCCCCGCGCGCTGCTCCACCAGCCCCTCGCGCAGCAGCTTCACCATGGCGCCCTCCACGTCGAAGTCCACCGTCAGGCCGAAGCGCTGCAGCAGCAGCCCCTCGCACGCCGTGTCGATCTCCTTCATGCAGCGGCGGAAGTTGAATTTGAAAGCAGCAGTTGAAAGCAGTATATCACACTTTAGTTTCAAGCGCTCAGTTCCAGGCAGTTTCAACGTGGGTTTGACAGGGTCAACCTGCACCGCCCTACCTTGAGCGTCATGCTCTTCCCGTTGGCGCTCAGCACGCAGTACGACAGTATCATCTCCTTGCGCTAGGGCCTGGCGGATAATGCTCGCCACGTCATAGGATGCCATTCGACTCAAGACACGAGGGTTCAATGTGCGTCGGATGTCGTGGCGAGCAACATCCGCCAGGTCTCTTGATCTAACTGGCACTCTGTGATGTGGCGAGCAATATCCGCCAGGCCTCTTCATTTAAATGGCACTCAGTGACGTGGCGAGCAATGTTTGCCAGGCCCTACCTTGCACTCCTGGTCCTCCATTGACTCCATGAGGTGCATCAGCATGCCCGTCTGGCTGTTGGCGCTCTTGCTCTGCAGCTCCGTGCTGCAGGGCCATTGAGGGCAACCACTCGAATGAAGATCAGATCAGAGCATGACGCCTTCAAGTTGCATGCTCATATGTGTAGTCGGGCGGAGTAGCCGGAGGAGATTCAACGTCCGTCGAATGCATGTTCTCGACAACCTCCCTTCCTTGGCCATCAGCCCTGAGTAGCGCGCCTGCGCGGTGGTGAGTGCCACGTAGGACTGCGCCACCTTGCCGGCCAGGACGCCGAGGAGCGTGACGATCTCCCGGGACCAGACGATGCCGCTCAGCAGCGTCCACAGGAAGGTGCCGATGTGTATGGGCGCACGTTGAATGTGAGAGCACATTTGAAAGCGGTTCATCTGTAGTCAATGTAGGTAGCTCCAAGCACTGACACCAGGCGCTTCCAACACGGGTTAAACTGGTTTCAACCCTGAACCCTCAATCTAACCCCTACTAAACCCTAAACCCTAAACCCCACCGATGGCCACCAGCGCGAGCGAGACGTTGATCAGCATGTCCTTGAACTTCACGGTGATGTTGACCTCGGGGAATATCATCTCGAGGTCCGCCATGGTGTAGCGGCGCGAGTATATTTGAAAGCAAAAGTTGAAAGCGGGTCATCATATTTTAGTGTCAATAGATTAATTCCAGGCGCTTTCAACATGGGTTTCGTCGGTTCAACCTGCACCGCCCGACCATGGGGATATCGTGGAAGGACTTGAGGATGAGCGGCCCCGCGCCGCCGGGCCCCGCCGCCTGCCCCTCGGCCGGTGCCGCCATGCGGTACCGCCGCAAGCTGAAACTGAAAACAAAAATTGGAAACGGTTCATCATTGTTTAGCTTCAAGCGAAGAAACCATGCACAGTCAACCCGAGGTCAACCTGCGCCACCCTGCCATACGGTATATCAGTACCACCTCCATGTTGTAGTGGCGCAAGATGAGATTCACAGCAAAGTTCGAAAGCAGCTCATCATGTTTTAGCTTAAAGAGGTGAAACAAAGCGCGCGGTCAAGGCGGGGTCAAGCTGGGGTGAAGCTGCCAGCGCCTGACCTTGAACGTGGGCTCCTGCAGCTCCATGGTATAGCGGCGCAAGTTGAATTTGAAAGCTAGACTTGAAAGCAGTTCATCATATTCTAGTTTCAAGCGCTTAGTTCCAGGCGCTTTAAGAACGGGTTTGATAGGGTCAACCTGCACCGCCTCACCATGGTGCGGAACAGGTTGCGCAGCACGGCCCCCGCGTCAGGCATGAGCCGCCGCAGCGTCCGCCGCTCCACCAGCGTGGTGTCGTGCCGCTTCCCCCGCTCCTCCGCCGCCGCCCGCCCGCCCGCCCCCCCCGCCCCCCCCGCCCCCGCCGCCCCCTCCTCCGCCGCCGCCGCCGGGTGTCGGGGCTTGTAAAATCGGTCCGGCGTGTCGAACACCACCTTGGTGTAACGGCGCAAGTTGAAATGGACAGCAAAGTTGTACTCGTAAAGCACTTCGTCATATTTTAGCTTCCAGAGCTAGAACCAAGCGCAGTCAACCCAGTGTCAACCCGGGGTCAACCCGGGTTGAACATGGGGTCAACCTGCACGGCTCTGCCTTAGGGCGGCCCACCAGCCGCATGACCGGCTCCATCAGGCACATCTCCATCAGCATCTCCACCTTCTCCATCAGGAACATCCCCTTGGCGTAGGGGCCAAACTTCAAATCGAAACCACAACTTGAAAGCAGTTTAACATATCTCACAGTCAAGCGCTTAGTTCCAGGCGCTTTCATCATGGGTTGCATCGGTTTAACCTGCACCACCGTACCTTGGCCCGTGCCACGCCGTCGCCCAGGGGCTTAAACTCGTCCACTGTTCAGCTCAACTTGAGCCGTGTTTGTCACTGACCCCACACAGCCAGACAGCGCATCTCACAGAAAGTGCTCATGTTGAGCCGAAAAGTGGACGAGTGTAAGCCCCTGCCGTCGCCGCGCTTGAACAGCAGCGCGGCGTCCGCGAACTGCGTCAGCCCCTGGCCAGGGGCTTGAACATGGACACTTTTTAGCTGAACCTAAGCACTTTTTGTTGGATAAGTAGGGTGGCTTCAGTGACGACCTGGCTCAGGTTTAAGCGAAAAGTGGACGAATGTAAGCCCCTGCCCGTGGCTCAGCGCGGGATTCTGGCGCAGGAAGGTGCCGAACAGCGATTTGTCGAACTTGCTCCACGCTGTAGCGGCGCAAGTTGGATTTGAAAGCAAAAGTTGAAAGTAGTATACCACACCTTAGTTTCAAGCGCTTAGTTCCAGGTGGTTTCAACTTGGGTTCGATAGGGTCAACCTGCACCGCCCCACCACGCGATCTCGCACGGCAGCGTGAACATGAAGTCCTCCTCCTTGCTGTAGCGGCGCAAGCAGTTGAAATTGAAAGTAAAGTTTGAAAGCGGTTCATCAGATTGTACCTTCAAGCGCTGAAACCAAGCGCGGAGTATTTCAACCCGGGGTCAACCTAGGTTCAACCTGCACCGCCCTACCTTGGCCACCTCCCACTCCTTCTGCGTCAGCAGCGAGAAATTGGCGTCTGCCATCGTGCAGCGGCGCAAGTGGAAAATGACAATAAAACTTGAAAACAATTTATCCCACATGTTAGTTTCAAGCGCTGACAGCAGGCGCTTTCAAGTTTCAACACGGGTTTTCAATGGGTTTCAACCTGCACCGCCCGACCATGAGCGAGCAGAAGTCGCCGACGAAGTCCACGCTGAGGGCATGGAACTCCGCAGGGTAGAGTCGGCCGGATATTGCTCGCCAAGTCATCCCACGCACTTTGAACCCTGGTGTCTCGAGTCAGATGGCACCCTATGACGTGGGCGGATATTGCTCGCCACGTCGTGAAACGCACTTTGAACCCTCGTCTCTTGATTTAAATGGTACCCTATGACGTGGCGAGTCATGTTCGCCCGGCCCTACCGCGGGCGACAGCTGCTGCTCCGTCATCTTCATGAGCGACACGTTGCCGTCCTGCGCCGCCGTCACCAGGTCGAAGTTGCGCGGCAACCAGGGCCTGTCAGATACTGCTCGCTGCGTCATCGGGCGCCACTCAACTCAAGAGCCTGGGCCTGCCGGAGCCTGGGCCTGCCGGATATTGCTCGCCGCGTCATAGGGTGCCCTTCAATTTAAGAGACGAGGGCCTGCCGGACGTTGCTCGCCACGTCATAGGGTGCCACTCCACTCAAGAGACGAGGGCCTGCCGGATACTGCTCGCCACGTCATAGGGTGCCGTTCAACTCAAGAGACAAGGCCTGGCGGATATTGCTCGCCACGTCATAGGGTGCCACTCAACTCAAGAGACGAGGGTTTAAAGTACGTTGGATGACGTAGGCGGCGTTATCCCCCAGGCCATACCTTCAAGCGGTCGCGCGACTCTAGGTACTCGTAGTGGAACAGCAGCCGCACCATGCTGTAGCGGCGCAAAATGCAAATGATAGCAAACGTTGAAAGCAGTTTATGATATCCTAGTTTCAAGCAACGGGTTCTAATACTGTCAACCTGCACCGCCTTACCATGCGCATGAAGTCCGCCAGGCCGTCGCGCTCCGTCTCCGGCATCATCTCCATGGCCACCTCCTGCACCGCCGCGGTGTGCGGGGTGTGGGGTGCGGGCACGCTGTGTCAGTGTTGATACGTGCCTGGTTTCACTGGTATAGACTATCCTCATTGCATTGCATCGCGTTGCACTGAGCGAGCTGAGCCTCAGGCCGTTGTCATACAACTCCCGCTTTCCCCGGGCGTGCGATACACCGCGGTTACATGGCATCGTAGTTGACGCTTCCACTGCGTGGATCAGACGCGCCCGCAAGACGTGGCGTGGGGATGGGCGGGGGCAGAAAAGAGTGTTACACCGTGAAGGAACATCAGGACGACGTTGGCCTCCCCGTCCGGAATGTCGCGTCGGGGTCGGGGGCGAGGCGCGGGCCGGGCACACACCTTGATGAAGTTGAAGCCCAGGGGGATAAAGGCGGAGTGCTTCACCTCGTGCACATGGCTCTCCTGCACGTGGTGGGGCGACGACGACGTGAGAGCACTGGTGAAGTGGTGATGGGGGAGTGTTGAGTGGATGTTGTAGGGGCATGGTGGCGGTATGGCACCAGGCAGCGGGCCAGAGGTGAAGAGCGCACCGGCTCCACCATGCCGGCCGAGCGTGAGGGTGCGCGTAAAAACACGGAGCGTCGCGTCGCGCACGCACACTGTCGTGCCGTGTAGCAGTGGCACGGTCTGACGTGACAGCGAAGGCGCGCACTACAACTGTTTTCTCGGATTGCACGTGGTTTGCTGTATTTCTTTTGGCACGTGTTGTTGGTACACGTGTTTTGGCACGTGCTCGGACCTCGGAGTGTACACGTTAGGGTTTAACGTTTCACCGCAAGCAGCGCCGCTTGCCACCTCGCCCGCCGCTGCCCCCGACGCAGCGCACGCCATTGATCCAACACAAGTATATAAACAATGCTGCTGGACGAGCAGTCGGCGTTAAATAATATGAGTACATTCTATATATTTTGACTGGTGTTGCGGCGGCTGCCCCACTTGGCGAGTATTGAGCACACTGCCGCAGTGACGCTCGTCGCGGGTGCTGCCTTCTTGCCGCCCGTCTATCCTATCGTGGCATTTACAACGTGGTACATCGCACAAGGCGCGGCGAACGACAGAGGCGACTCTCAGATGCTGTCGAGGTCGGGCGAGGCGTAGTCACCGTACGAGTAGTCGTCATTCCCCACGGTGCAGCGGCGCAAGTTGAAGTTGAAAGCAAAATTTGAAAGCGGTTCATCATATTTCAGTTTTAAGAGCTTAATTCCAGGCGCTTTCAACGTGGGTTTGATAGGGTCAACCTGCACCGCCCTACCATGGGCACGTAGCTGATGTTACCGATGCCCCCCGCCGCGCTGCGCTGCTCCTGGCGGCGCCTGTAGAGGATGACGCCGGCGCCCGCCGCCGCGCCCACGCCGCCGAGGCCGAGCAGCCAGAGGAACACCGCCAGCGCGAGCTTCCCGCCGTGCTTGCGCCCGTGCCCGCCGCCGCCGCCGCCGCCGCCGCGGCTACCACCAGCTTCACGGTCGTCGTCCGGCAAGTTGTAGTCATCCTCAGCGTAGTCATCGCCGTCAAACATGTCGGCGTCCGCGAGCAGGCCCTGGGGTTAGCGGCGCAAATTGAATTTGAAACACAAATTTGTAAGCAGATCATCACATTCTAGTTTCAAGCGCTCAGATCCTGGCGCTTTCAACGTGGGTTCCATTGGGTCAACCTGCAGGGCCCTACCTCGGGCCCGACGAGCCAGCCGAAGAGGCCGTTGAGGAGCGAGTCGGCGAGGTACTCCTGCACGAAGGTGGGCACGCTGTCGTCGTCGGCGCACCACGCGCACTGGCTGGTCTGCAGGGTGCCCGCCGCGGGGCAGTGCCCCGTGAACCCGGGGTCCGTCTCATCCGCGTACAGGTCACACAGCGGGGTGTCGGCCAGGCCCGAGAAGAGCTGCGTCTGCGCGGCGGGGGGCAGCAGCGGCAGGTACCGGTCGGCGGCGCCGCCCGCCTGCAGCGCGCTCAGCATCTGACCGAAGGTGCGCGTCTGGTTGCAGCTACACGACTCGGTGATGGCGCGGCAGTAGCGCCGGCACGGCCCGCTGAGCGCGGTGGCGTGCGCCAGCGCCGGCACCAGCCCCGCGGTCACCGAGTAGTAGTCCCCACCATCCTTTTCCTTCGCCGCCACAATCTTGGTCAACGCGGGTAGCACCGCGGTCTCCAGGTTGTAGCGGCGCAAGGTGAAATAGAAAGCAAGGTTTGAAAGCGCATCATCACATTTCAGCTTGAAGCGCTGACGCCGAAACCAGACGCGTTCAAGCTGGGGTCAAGCTGGGGTCAAGCTGGGGTCAACCTGCACCGCCCTACCAGGTGCGTCTGGAAGGCGCCGCACGCGGGCACCGCCTGAGCGCAGTACAGCTCCCGCATGTTTTTCTCGCAGCCCGGGCAGGGCGCCTCGTTGTAGCGGCGCAAGTCAAATTTGAAGGCAAAACTTGAAAGCAGTTCATCATATGGTAGTTTCAAGCACTTAGATCCAGGCGCTTTCAACGTGGGTTTGATAGGTTCAACCTGCACCGCCCGACCTCGTGCTGGTCGGACACCTCGCGCCGCAGGTCGTCCGTCGGGTCGTCGTCGATCTCGCCCACCGAGGAGGGCCCGGCGGATGGCACTCGCCACGTCATTAAACGCACTTCGAACCCTCGTCTCTTGAGTTAGACGGCACCCATTGTCGCGGCGAGCAACATCCGCCAGGCCCTGGGCCATGAGTTAAATGGCACGCTTTGGCGTGGTGAGTAATGTCCGGGAGGCCCTAGGCCATGAGTTAAATGGTATCCTGTGACGTGGCGAGCCATGTCCGGCAGGCTCTACGCCATGAGTTAAATGGCACCCTTTGACGTGGCGAGCAGTGTCCGGCAGACTCTAGGCCATGAGTTTAGTGCCACCCTTTGGCGTGGCGAGCGATACCCGGCAACCCCTACCAGTGATTCATCGTAGAAGGCGCAGTCGACCAGCAGCTCGTGGTCGGGGCACGCGCGCGCGAACGCGGAGTTGGCGCTCAGCGCGATGCACGTCTTGGTGTAGCGCCGCAAGTTGAGAGTGAAAAGCAAAGTTAAACAGTGGTCCATCATATTCCATATTCAGGCGCTGAAACGAAGCGCGGTAAACAATAAACCCGGGGTGAGCTCGGGGACAATGTGCCGTGCCCGACCTTTTCGCCGCCGAAGACGTTGCAGTTGGCGGCACCGCGCGCCACCATCTGCTGCCCGAAGTTGTCCAGGAACGCGTGCTGCGCCGCGGGGTCCAGGGCGGACAGCAGCCGCAGCGCCTCCAGGGGGGTGCCGTCGAGGCCGGGGATGGAGGGGCGGGGGGGAAACGGGGGACGTGCGCCGCCGCCGCCGGGGCGTGCGGGAGGGACGCCACCTGGTGAGAGACAACGGGACGGAGAGAAGGGGACTTCAGTGAGGGCACTCATAAAAGGGCGCCAGGAATGAGTTGAACGCGAACGGGGCGGGGCGACCCTTCCAGGGGCAAAGACGTGTTCCCGCACTCTCGGCCGCGGACGAGCACATCAGCTCAGTAGCGGCGCGGCGCGCGCGAGGGCGGGCGCGCGGCGCGTCGTTACGAAGCGCCTTCGCGGGCGCCAGACTTGTGGCGGGGGTGGGAGGACCCCCGAGGTGGGCGAAAGGGCGCACCTGGCTTGCCCGTCTGCTTTTTGCACAGGCGCGAGCTCCCAAAGTACTCGGCCAGAAGCTTCTCGTATCCCGGGTCGCTCCGCGGCAGCTCCCGCACGCGCGTGCCGAGCTGGCGCGCCTGCGTGCACTCCGCCGTCGCCGCCGCCGCCTTCGCCTGTTGCTCCGCCCTGTAGTCTTTATAGTCGTCCGCGTGGCAAGCCGCAACGAGCAGGGTGCCGAGCAGCAGCACGACCAGGCCGCGGGCGGCAGCCATGGCGGAGGCGAGGCCGAGGCGCGGACGCGGTGGTCGAATGAGACGCGGGTCTCACAATAAGACGCGGGTCTCGTCACGCTTGCGTGCGCGGCAGTATGAGACGTAGGCCTCTTAGGAGTGTTCCATGGAGGAACTGTGGTTGCTTTTTACTTTTTAGGGCTGAGCTGGCAGAGACTTTCAAAACACACAAGTGACATTCATTATTTTGACGCGCGGGCTGCGCGGCGAGTGACGCTCTCCTCCTCTGTCTGTCTGAGTTACCCGTAAGTCTTGCATCCCTGAATACCGTGAGAAGACGACATTGCGGTCGACTTCGAGCGCTACTCTCCGGCGAGGGTGTTTGCTGATGCGGCGTCGTGTGTCGTCAAGAAGTTCGTAAACACCTCTAGTACACCACAGGCGCGGGCGCCTGGGGCGGCCTTGCACACGCAATTGCGAGCGGCTCCGTCGACGCAGAGACCAGAGACCAGAGACCAGTGCACTCATGTACGGCAAGGCCGGGATGTCGGGGGGGGGCGGGGGGAAGCCGGGGATGGAGCCCATGAAGGGCGGCGGGGGCATGGGAGGAGGGTTCGGTGGAGGAGCGGGCGGGGGCGGGGGCGGTGGGGGCGGGATGCTGAGCCCGGAAGAGGTGAAGGAGGCGTTCCGGGCAGGGGCTGACACTCGTTCACTTCTCAGCTCAACTTGAGCGACGTTTATGGGATAGGGGGTGCGCGTAGGGATTGTATAGCCCGTGTTAAGAGGGTGTTAGGGGGTATTGAGGGTGTGTAGGGTGTTTTTATGTGTCAGGCAAAAGGCTCAAGTTGAGCTGCGTGAACGAGTGCAAGCCCCTGGTTCCGGGAGTTTGACCTGGACAAGAACGGGTACGTGGGCGCGGCGGAGATCTCGCACATCCTGCAGAGCATGGGGGAGAAGGCGACGGACGACGAGGCAGGGAGGATGTTGAGAACCAGCACTTCACCGACATTGATTCTCCTCCTTCTCCTCCTCCGCACGTCTGTCTATAAAGCATTCACCCTGACAGCCTCCTGAAGGTAAGTCATGCTCCGATATCGGTTCGAGTGCTTGTGCTCAGTGACCCTCCTGCGAGGTGGACGAGATGATACTGATGGCGGACCTAGACGGCGACGGGCAGGTGTCCTTCGACGAGTTCTTCAAGCTCATCAGCTCCTTCCAGGGCATGCCGCCGCCGCCCAACGCGGCGATGCAGCAGATGGTGGGCAGGGGCTTACACTCGTCCACTCTTCAGCTCAACTTAAGCGCCTTCTGTGAGACATGGGGTGCAGTCAGGGGTTGTTTCGGGGGTGTTTAGGGGGTATTAGGGGTGTTTAGGGTGTGCTTTTGTGTCAGAAACGGCTCAAGTTGAGCTGAATAGTGGACGAGTGTAAGCCCCTGATGGCGGGGTCGCAGCAGCAGCAGATGATGCAGCAGCAGCAGATGATGCAGCAGGGGCGCGGCGGGGGCGGGGGCGGGGGCGGCGCGGGGATGGGGGGGGGGCTGGGGGGTGGGCTGGGGGGCGGGGGCGGCGCGCAGAGCGGGATGGGGCTCGGAGGCGGGGGCGGGACAGGGATGGGAATGCAGCCGGCGGCGCCGGCGCCGGCGCCGGGGAACCCAGTCCAAGACATGGAGTCGTTCCAGAAGACGCACGGGCTCAATAACGACGCGCTGAAGAAGGTTTACAAGCAGTTTCTGGCCATCGACCGCGACAAGAGCGGCATGGTGGACATAAACGAGTTCTGCCGCCTGCTGCGCGTCGAGCGATCGCCGTTTGTGGAGCGCCTGTTCTCCATGTTTGACAGCGACCGCACCGGGCTCATCGACCTCAAGGTAGGGCGATGCAGGTTGACCAAATGAAACCCAAGTTCAAAGCGCCTGGAACCAAGCGCTTGAAACCAAAGTGTGATATACGGCTTTCGAATTATGCTTTGAAATTCAACTTGCGCCGCTTCATCAAGGAGTTTGTTGTGGGGCTGTCCAACGTGGGGACCGACGCGCGCGAGAACAAGGTAGGGTGGTGCAGGTTGACCCTATCAAACCCACGTTGAAAGCGCCTGTAACTAAGCGCCTTGAAACTAAATTATGATAAACTGTATTCAAACTTTGCTGACAAATTCAACTTGCGCCGCGAGAAGAAGGTGAAGTTCGCGTTCCAGGTGTTCGACCTGGACGGCAGCGGCAGCATCGACGCGGAGGAGCTGCGCAAGATCGTCAAGGTAGGGCGGTGCAGGTTGACAGTATCAAACCCCGTGTTGAAACTTGAAAGCGCCCACCCTTTTAGCGCTTGAAACTGGAATCTCATAAACTGCTTTCAACGTTTGCTTTCAATTTCAACTTGCGCCGCCACATGAAGGCCACCAACATGGCGAGCGAGAAGCAGCTGAACCGCAAGGTGGAGTGGCTCATGCGGCAGTGCGACACCGACGGCGACGGCAAGATCTCCTTCGACGAGTTCGTCAACCTCGCCAAAAAGTTCCCCAACATCGTGTTTCCCGCGTACTCCCTTGCCAGCGGCCTCGGCGGCCTCACGGGCGGAAAGTAGACGTCGAGCCCTTGAAGAGGACGGGCGCGGCAAAGCAACCTTTGCGTGTATCCTGAGGACTCGGCAATGTGTTGTATAGTTCCAGCTATTAAAGCTACTAGGAATTGTTGTGGACACGTTGAGGCATGCTAGTCTAGCGTTTGTATGATAATGCTCATAGTGTTCATCGAAGCTGCGGCGCCGACGCGTTGGTGACGTCCTCACGCGGTGACTGAAGAAGATGCGGTGCCACTACGTCCCATCTGGCTAGCTGGCTCCAGCGCGACCGTGTCATCTGCACTCGGTTGCGCTCGTCTTGGCGCCTGTGCAGGTTCCGTTTTCAGATGCATTTGAAATGTTGCGGTACGTCGCACTGACGCTCCCGTGCGAAACAGTGTTTTCATCCGCGCCAGCGCGTTGGGAAAGTCGCAATTGAGCAACTCGAGTGCCACTACGAGTACATGTAGCTCTATGACAAACTGCGTGAAACCACTTAGACAGTTAGAGAGACTTAGTGCTAAGTCGTCCCGTTCGACCCATCAGAACGCTCCATTTGGACGACTTAGTACCACTTTGTTGCTAAGTGTCTAAGTGGTTTCACGCACTTTGTCATACTATACCTTTGTACTCCGAGGCCTTACGTTTCAAAGCCAATCAAAGTCTCCTGAACCGTCCGTTTGGTATCATGTCGCGACGTCATGCCAGGAGGAGGTCGGCAACTGCGGAGACTTCGATGTCTCTCGCCAGAAGCGTCGGTCTGGGCCGTTCCCGTCCCTTCCCCTCGGGTGTCACCTTGTGTGGGTGCGGAAGAACAGCTGCCCGTGGAACCAGTACACGCAGGCATGGTTCACGCACTCAAAAGCGCTGACCCGCGGCGGCGGCGGCGGCGGCGGCGGCACACGGCGGCGGCGGAGCTAGCGGCGGGCGGACCTCCGGAGCTGGCCAATCACACCGCACGCTCCAAGCGCCTGAGAAGTACTAAGCACAAATTATTTTTAACCAAGGTAGCGTTTTAAATTTTGGCCCTCGCCAACGGCACGACGCCATTCACTTTTCGTTACGGCACCGAAAGCTCCGAAACTCCCGTCACAGGTGGATGATGAGTATCTGTAGATGTAGATGCCCAGCAAATGAAATGCCAAAAAATGCGAACGAAATTGTACCAGTGCTCGCTGCGTCATCCACCGCATAGTGTGCCGGTGCTCGCGTCGCCGCGTCATCCATCACATAGTGCACCAGTGCTCGCCACGTCATCCACCACATGATACAGCGACTTTCCTTTGTTCAAATGCTAGCTAGAGAGGTTGACGTCTAGGCTCTACACGTTCTAGTACGTCCTAAAGAAAATGGCATCATGGTAACCACACCCTTTGCGGGCGCCGTCGGGACTGACTAACTATGTATCGTGTCGCTGCAGCAAAGCAAGCCTTGTGTGTACAGTACCAGTACCCTCAGAACTCAACATCCCCATGTATCTAATTGTTTCCAGCACTACAGCTCTCCACCGATATCGATTTCGCCCAACATGCGGGCTATGGACAAGCGTCCCCCTCTGGATGTGGACAAGCGCCCCCCCCTGAGCCGCGCCGGCGCCGAACCCCGCAGCGATTGGTCCAGGTGTGCCACCACAGCGGTGATGTCGTCCACGCCGGCCGCCGACCCCGTGGTCCACCGCACCCGGGCCGCCGCGCACACCGCCCGCGCCGCCGCCGCGTTGTCAAACGCAACCGCCGCCGCCGCCGCTGCCGCCGCGGCGGTCGTCGTCGCGCCCCCGGCCCCGGCCGCGTAACCCCCGGCGCTCGCTGCTATGTCTATCGCCTCCTGGTCGGACAGGTGCTCCCACACGCCGTCGCTGGCCAGCACTAGCAGGCGGTCGCCGCCGTCCAGCTCGCGCGTGTTCACCTCCGGCTCCGAGATGACCCCCACCACGCTGAAGCGGCGCAAGTTGAAATTGAAAGCAAAATTTGAAAGCGATTGATGATATTTTAGTTTCAAGCGCTGAAACCATGGGCGCTTTCAACACGAGTCTTGAAACTGTCAACCTGCACCGCCCGACCTCGTGCGCCAACAGGTCACCGAAGGCGCGCGACACCGCCAGGCCGGGCGCCCAACTGAACTTGAGGAACACTCGCGGCGGGCCCACCTCGGTGCCGCTGCCCAGCTGCATCCTCGCCACCCGCCCGTTGGCCGCCATTATCCGCATGTGCTCGCGGGGGTCGTCCGGCTTGTGGTCCCGCGTCAGCGCTACAGCCTCCAAAGCAGAGGGCGGCGGCGGGGGCGGTGGCGGTGGCGGGGGCGGGGGCGCCTCGCCCACCTCGCCGGCGCTCCCCCCAGATGCGCTTCCCACAGATGTCCCCCGACTGGTTCTCCGACTGCGTCCCCCAATGTTTTCCCCACTGTTCCCCCCACTGAGTCTCCCCACTGTGTCCCCGGCCTCCCCGGCCGGCCCCTCGTGACCCGGCTCCCAGTCCTGCCCCGGGTCCCAGCCCCGCACCCGCCCCAGCACCGCGCGCGAGTCACCCACGCACGCCGTCATCACCGCGCGCGGCGTCACCACCGCAATCACGCACGTGCTGCCGCTGTTCTTGACGTCTAGCCCGGTCGCCGCCGTGCGCAGCGCCTCGTCCGCGCGTCGGCACGCGGCAGTGATGGTGCTCTCCGCTGCGGACGTGGCGTTGCTTCCGAACAGGTCGGTTCCGGCGCGGTGGTTCTCGGCCACCTCCTCCGAGACGTCGCGCAGTAGGTGGTCGCGCACGAAGGTGGAGACGTACCGCCCGTTGGAGCCGTGCCCGTCGAGCACCGCGAGGATGCACGCGGAGCAGTCCCCGCGCTCGGCGGCGGGCTCCGGCAGCGGGCCGCCGTCGCCGACCGAGTGCCGCCGGTTGCCGCCGCGGGTGCCGGCCTGACCGCAGTCCGGCGACATGATGAACGTGTCCTGGTTCTCCCGCTTCCACCGGTCCTGCTCCCGCCCCCCCCACGAGTTGACCGCCGCGGTGACGAAGCCCCCGAGCGCGGCCGTCATGACCCGCTCGACGTCAAAGTGTGGTGTCAAAGCTCCGCACGACATGCCCTCCGAGGGCGCGGGCGGCGCCGTGAAGTCCCCGACGCCCCACCCAGCCGCCCGCCGCGCCTCCCCCTCCAGCGAGCTGCTCCCGTGTCCCGCGCCGCGACGCCCCGCGCCTCCACCCCCGATTCCATCCCACTGCGTATCCCCTCCAAGTGGCAGCCGGCTGCTTCGAGAGGTGCTGGCGCTGCTGGCCCTCGCTGGCGCTGTTTGCTCGCTGGCGCTGTTGGCTCTCATGAACTGGGCGTTGTGCAGACGCCGCGCCAGCTCTGGAGGGGGCGGGGCTTTCGAGGGCGAATGAGCGTCGGAGAGGGAGAAGCGGCGCCCGCGCCCCACGGATGTCGACGCCACCGCCTTGTCGTCGAAGTCGGAGTACTCGTTCGTGGGGGAGAGCGAGCCGAGCGAGCCCCGATGGATTGGTTTCGGGGGAATGTGCTCGACGGGGCTTGTGCGACGCCTTGAGCTGCTGAACGTCTTGGCGTTCGAGAAGGGGCCAGCGGTTGCGTGACCAACGCTGAACGTCTGGTCAATCTGCTCCGGCGCCGAGTTCGACCGCCGCGGCTGCCTGCGCTCCGCACCGCCGGCTCGCGAGGCATCCCCGCCCCCGCCCCCGCCCCCGCCCCCGTCCCCGCCCCGCAATGGGGAGGAAGTCTGGTGGTGAGCGGCGGCGAGCCCCGACCTCGTCTGCACGGACCCAGCGCTGCCGCGGTGGTGCCGGTTGACAGACCGGAGCTTCACCGGCTCGGCCGCCCCCACCGACCGCCGCCGCGCAATCTCGGCCGCCACCTGCGAAGCGGGCGTCGCGTCGGGGTCGGACATGTAAGACGAGGTGTGGGTGGTGCAAAACTTGACTTCGCGTCGGTTTATTTTGTGTTCGAATGATTATTTTCACGCCGTGTAGAAACGTGGTGCACCGCTGCTTGTTTTGGACGCACCCTCTCCTTCTCCTTCTCGAGCATCGCGCGTGCCGCCCCCGCCGTCGAACCCTATCGACCGGCGCACAGAGGAATGGTCGCAGGGCGGGGTTACATCGAAACAACGGTGCGATACCGAACGAGATATCGCTACGAGTACGAGTACAGTATCGTCTGTTCATCTCCTTCTGTCTTTTTTTGGCCGTCATGCCGCGTCAGCACATACGTGACCAGATCCGCGAGTCAATAACGATCTTGGACGGGCCAAATCACAATGGCCGAACACACTGTCAGACTGTTTGCCCATACAAACCACGAACACGCCTTAGCTTCCACGCAAATTGTCGCTACGAGTATCGGACAGAACCCGTTTACAGAAACTATTTATTTCCGTAAATACTCCGTTTACGAGGGGTTTTTGGGCGAAAATACCCGTTTACGAGAGTTGCGCCGTAGGCGCGCTTTTGGGCGATTTTGGGCAGTTGTGGGCAATTTTGGGCTTTTCGGGACTGTTTTTGCATAAATATGCCGTTTACGAGGGTTTTTTAGCCATCAAATATTCTTTTACAGTCACTATTTCCTGTAAACGGGTTCTGTCCGATACTCGTAAACTTCAA
>Ga0307489_10000963_pt1 | contig 18488 bp, 32 predicted proteins | sample SB12metaG_FD_202247 | JGI IMG/M metagenome (GOLD analysis project Ga0307489, IMG submission 202247) | Sea-ice brine microbial communities from Beaufort Sea near Barrow, Alaska, United States - SB 1.2 | ecosystem: Environmental > Aquatic > Marine > Coastal | place: USA: Alaska | collected...
GTGGGTCATCATACTATATAGCTTCAAGCGCGGAAACCAAGCGTGGTCTCCCAGGGTCAAACCAGGGTCAACCTGGGTGCAACCTGCACCGCCCTACCTCGATGGCGTCATCATGGCCTTGTTATAGAGGCGCAAGTTGAATTCGAAAGCAAATTTTGAACACGGTTCATCATATTTTAGTTTCAAGCGCTTGTTTCTCATACAATTTCGACACGGGTTTCATCGGTTCAACTTGCACCGTCCCACCTTGAGCGGCGGCGGCCCTCATGAAGTGCTTCGCGGACACCGCGTTCTTGGGGAGGCCGCGTGTCAGGGGCTTACACTGCTCCACATTTTCAGCTCAACGCGCAAGCACTTTTTGTGGCATACGCTGGATGGCGTTAGTCTGCCAGTGACAAAAACGGCTCATATTGAGCTGAATAGTGAACTAGGGTAAGTCCTTGCCGCGCGTGCCGTGCGTGTAGCAACGGCCGAGGCAGTACCGTGAATTGGCGTCCCCTCCCCCTGCGGCTTGCTCCCACCACGCCACCGCCAAAGCATTGCTCTGCTCCACACCCCTGCCGCACGCATAGCAATCGCCGAGCAGACCCTGAGTTGCCGCGTGCCCTGTGCTGGCCGCCTGCTGCGTGCCAATGCTAACGATGGTCACCAGCGCAGAATGAGGCTCTGCGCCCTCGCTGAGCGCCGCCACCGTCTGGTGGTTCTGCTCCACGCCCCCGCTGCCGCCGCCGCAACCGCCTCCTGCACCATCTGCACCGCCTCCTCCTCTTCCTCCACCTCCTCCTCCTCCTCCTCCTCCTCCGCCTCCTCCTCTTCCTTCTCCCTCGCCGGCGGCGGGGGGGGCGGTGGCCGCAGCGGTGGGCGGTGGAGGCGCAGACGATGGAGCCACTGCGGGCCTGTGGCGAGCTTCACCGCGGGCTTCACCCTGCTCAAGCCGCGACGGCGCCCGCGACTGCGCCTGCGCCTGCTCCATCTGCTCAGACTGCTTCCTGAGTGGAAGCATTTCCTCCATCACCGCTATCATGGCATCCACCTTTGCTGCATCATGTTCACCCTTGACGTCCTCCCTACCCCTTCGAAACGAAACCAAGCTCTTCTCCAGTGCATCTGCGTTCACGGCCCTGAATTTCCTGAAGAGCTGGCCCGAACCTATTAAATCAAAATTCGCCTGTTCCAGCGCATCGATTGCGGCCAGCACGTCCGTGGCAGAAGACATGTTCAAATTTCCGCCGCCGCCTCCGCTACCTGCACCGGCTCCTCCTCCTCCTCCTCCTTCTCCTCCACTACCTGCGCCTCCTCCTCCTCCTCCTCCTCCTTCTCCCTCGCCGGCGGCGGGGGCGGCGGTGGCCGCGGCGGTGGGCGGTGGAGGCGCACACGGTGGAGCTACCGCGGGCCCATAGCGAGCTTCACCGCGGGCTTCACCCTGCTCCCCCCGTGACCACGCCCGAGACTGCGCCTGCGCCTGCTCCATCTGCTCCGATTGCTCCTTGAGTGGAAGCATTTGCTCTAACACCGCTATCATGGCATCCACCTTTGCTGGATCCAGTTCACCCTTCAATTGCTCCCTGCCCCTTCGATACGTAACCAAGGTTTTCTCCAGGGCCTCTGCATCCATGGCCCTGAATGTCATGAAGAGCTCGCCTGAACCCGTCGCATCGAAAGTCGCCTTTTGCAGCGCATCGATTGCGGCCAGCGTGTCTGTGGCAGAAGACATGTTAAAGTTTCCGCCGCCGCCTCCACTACCTCCTCCTCCTCCACCTCCTCCTCCTCCTCTTCCTTCAACCTCGCCGGCGGCGGGGGGGACGGTCGCCGCAGCGGTGGGCGGTGGAGGCGCAGACGGTGGAGCCACTGCGGGCAAGCAGCGACCTTCACCGCAGGCGTTACCCTGCTCCCTCCGCCACTGCGCCTGCGCCTGCTCCATCGGCTCCGCGAGCGGAAGAAAGTGCTCCACCACCGCTATCATGGTATCCAACTCTGCTAGATCCAGTTCACTCTTGACTTGCTCCCTAGTCCTTCGCATCGAAATCAAGTTCTTTTCCAGTGCCTCTGCCTTCATGGCCCTGAATGTCCTGAAGAGCTCGCCCGAACCCGTCAGTTCGAAAGTGGTCTTTTCCAGCGCATCGATTGCGGCCAGCGCGTCCGTGGCAGCAGACATGTTCAAGTTCTCGCCGCCGCCTCCGCTGGCAAGTGCCGCCGGCGAGTGGGGGGTGGCTCGCGTCGGCGTCGGCGTCGGCGCCTCGTCCTCCTCCGCCGCTACCGCCACCTCCGCCGCCTCCATCACCGCTGCCGCCTCCGCTTCATAAGCGGCGTCCGCCGCCTGCTCTTCCGCCGCCTCCTCCGCCTCCTCCACCTCCGCCGCCGCCGCCGCCTCTGCAGCAGCCGCCGCAGCAGCATCCTCCTCCGCCCTTGCCGCCGCCTCCGCCGCCTCCGCCACCTTCGCCTCCTCCGCCAACTCTGCCTTCCCCTGCGCCAACTCAACCTCCACCTCCTTGGCGAACCCCGCCGCCTCCGCCGCCACCGCCGCTGCCGCCGAGTCCGCCTCCCGCAGACTTCTCGCTAACCGCTCCTTCTCCTTGGTGTGGCGGCGCAAGGTGAATTTGAAGGCAAGGTTTTTAAGGCGGTCCATCATATTATAGTCTCAAACGCTTAATTCAAGGCGGTTTCGACGTGGGTTTGATAGGGTCAACCTGCACCGCCCTACCTTGGCCTTCTCAACCTTGGCCGTGACCTCCTTGCGCCGCTTGTCTTCCCCCACCTTGCAGGAGGGTCATTCACAACCAACCCACTCTAACCGAGATCGCAGCGTGACTTACCGGGAACCTTCAGGGTGAATGCTCGTACGAACGCGCGGAGGAGGTTGGTCGATTCAACGTCGGTCGAGTGCGTGTTCTCAATGACCCCCCTGCCTTCTCCTCGTGGCGGCGCTTCTCCTCCAAGTCCCGGTGGAACTCCATCATCTGCTCGCGCTCTCGGTGCTGCGCCGCGCGGGACTTGCGCCTCGCCTCCATCTTGTGCTTGTTCACGCGCAGCTCGAAGAAACAATTCATCACACACCAGGGCCCGTGACCAGCAGCACTCGTCTCAGCTCGACCTAAATGTGTCCTCTTAGTGTACACGTGTGCCGTGGTACCCGTACATACTCACCGAATTGATACAGCGCCGCAACCAGCAGTATTCTGTCCACCTGCCCCTTTAAGCCGGCTGTCTCTGAGTACACTGGAGTTATCCCAGTGGCAGCACTGCTGCAGGTGAGAAGTAAATGAAAGAACCTACCACGGACAGCGTGCCCTCCGCCGCGCTCGTGACATTCCGCCCGAGGGCGTTCTTGGCCATGTTTTCCGCCTCGCGCCGCTGGTCCTCGATAATCGCCGTGGGGTAGGGCACGGCAGAAATTGCTCAAAACATCAAGGCGGGCAGCGCGGCGTTTGACGCAATAAACGAGGGCTTGAAATGTGTCGGAGGGATAAGTTGAGCGATTTCTGCCAGGCCTGACCTTGGCGTTACCCAGGTTGATCCACGCCTCCTGTGAGTACGCCTTGCTGTCGGCACACTGGCCGACGTCGGGGAACATCGGCAGCACCTCATCGTCAAACGACGCAATGGCTCGGGCGAGCTTGAGACAGGCGGCTGTGGCGGGCAACTCAGCCGGGAAAGCGGCATAGGTCCTCCGGATAGGGCCTGGTAGACGTTGCCCGCCACGTCATCGACACACATTAGACGGCATTCTATGGACAAGCAAATATTGCCCCCGCCACGTCATGGTCACGCTTTATGAACCCTTGATCCCCTAGTGGATTGGTATCGTATGACGAGGCGAGCATTATCTTTGCCAGGCCCTACTTCAGGGTCGCGAGGTCGTCGTCATGGCAGAATGGGTTGTCGTAGCACACCTCGGCGAAGAGCAGGCGCAGGACGAGGGAGTCCGGGCACGCGGTGAGCGCCGCGGCCGCGCGATCGCTGCACTCCTTGAACTGCTCCTTCACCGACGCCGCCTGCCAGGGGCTGGCACTCGTCCACTTCTCGGCTTCACGTGAGCACTTTATGAGGAATACGTGGCGTGGGGTGTATTGGGCGGTTTCCAAAACAAAACAGCTCGGGTTGAGCTGAGAAGTGGACGAGTGGACGCCCCCGCCGGCTGCCGCGCCTCCAACGCCAGCTTGTGCGCCATCCGCACGAGCGTGAAGTGCAGCAGCGGGTGACCGAGCTATGGCGGCGCAAGTTGAATTTCAAAGAAAAGTTTGGAAGCGGTTCATAATATTATAGTTTCAAGCGCTGAGATCCAGGCGCTTTCAACATGGGTTTAGTAGGGTCAACCTGCACCGCCTGACCGGGGTGCTGCTTGAGGAGCGCCTCGACTACCTTGGTGCCCAGCTTAATGTTGCCCTTCCTCACCGCGGTGCTGAACGCCTTGCTGCACTCCGCCTTGTGCTTGTTGTCTCGCTCCTTCGCCGCCGCCTTCTCCTTTTCTTTGGCGGTGGCGGCGCCGCCGCCGCCGCCGCCGCCGCTGCCGCCGCCGCCGCTGCCGCCGCCGCCTCTGCTGCCGCCGCTGTTGCCACCGCTTCCGCCGCCGCCGCCGCTTCCGCCATTGCCGCCGCTGCTGCCACCGCCGCTGCTGCCGCCGCCGCTGTTGTCACGCTCCTTGAATGCCGCTGTCTCCGTTTCCTTAACGGCGGCGGCGGCGACGGCGGCGGCGACGGCGGCCGCGGCGGCAGCGACGACGGGGTCGGAGGGGTCGGCCAAAAAAGCAGCGCCGTTGCCTAGGGCCTGGCAGATGTCGCTCACCTTGTCATCTCACGCAATCCGAACCCTCGATGATTGAGTTACATGGCATCCCCTGACGTGGCGAGCAAATTCTTCAGCAAAGGCCTTACCGTTGTCAGCTGAGCTTGGCATCCCACCACCACCACCACCACCACCAAGGGAGGAGGACTCGGTGGGTCCGGCGGCCGCCGCCGCTGCGACTTCGTTGCCTGGTGCGACCGGCTTGCTGCCACCGCCGCCGGACGCCTTGAGAGCCATCTCGACGCCGCGAGCGTGGAGCTTGAGCCGGCTATCATCCCCATCTGGCCCCTCCGCCTCCTCTTCCTCCTGCTGCTGCTGATGCCAGCGCTGCTCATTCCGCCGCTCCTGCGCCCGCTGTTTCTCGCGACGGTCGCGCTCGAGTCGCGCAACTGAACCACCCTTGACCGAACTACGGCGCGCGGCAGTGCGTGCGGTTGGAATCCCGATTGGTGGATAGCGGGAGCCCCCAGACATTCCACGACCGCCTGCGCGAGCCACACGGCGCCTTCCGACACCTCTCGTCGGTGTTGTGTGCTTGCCAGAGGAAGCGAGTACGAGTATCAACGACTTGAGTCTCCCGAGGCCGTCCCTTGCCGAAACCACTTAAAAGTCGAACAAACGGAAGAATCTGAGAACCGGCACCGAGCACTGCGTTCCGAGGGAGTAGGTGTGGCGCCCCCGCTAGGTGAGCATCGTACGTTGACGGCCTGCAGGCGCTCGGCCGCTCGCCGCCCTCGCCCGGCCTCCTCGGCGGCCGGTCGGTTAAGTCGGTTAGTCGGCACTTCGGTCGGCATGCAGGCTCTGGATAAGTCGTCAGCCTGGCGTTTTCGGTATGCCATTCCGCAACGGCGGAGCACGCCGACGAGCGTCGCCCAATGTCTACTGTTGCAGCGCTCGGCGCGTGGCACCCGCCTCTGGCGCGCGGCGTCTCCAAAGGTCGGGGAGGGGGCGCTGCCACCGCCGCCGCCGTCAGCGGCGGTGCCAAAAAGTGGGCACGGCAATCAAATGTGCCACAGCATCCACCGGGTCGGGGCACGACCACGGCGGTGGCGGCGACGACGACGCTCGGACACGACTCACACGCCCCCGACCTCTCCACCACCACCGCGCCGCGTCATCGAGGATCGCGGCGCCGCACCCTCGCCAACGCCAGCGTGGGCGACCCCGGCACTTTCGGAGAGTTGCGAGACAACAGGGATGCCGTCGACGACGAGGAGGGCGGCAGCGCTGACGTCGCGGCGAGCCCCCCAGACGCGTCCACGTCCAGTGGCACCCGCGGCCTGCTCGCGCGTCTCAGCTCCATTACCCCGATCTTAGTGGCCCTGTTCGCCGCCGTCGCCGCCTGGCACCTGCCGCATGCCCTCGGCAGGGCCTGGCAGACATCGCTGCCACGTCGTTCACAGTGAACCTTCGTTTCTTGGAGGTATGGGATACAAGGCACCCTACGACGCGATGTAGCGAGCAATGTATGCCAGGCCCTAGTCCTCGGCGCGAGTGCACCGTTCCTCGCCGCGCACCTCCCCGCGCTCGCCCCCGTGTTGGCCGCGGTAGGGTCTGGCAGACAATGCTTGCCACGTCATAGCATGCAACTGAACTCAATAACCGAGGGTTCAAAAAGGGTTCAAAATGCGTGTTGAAGACATGACGTGGCGAGCAACGTCTGCCCGGCCCTACTCCGCGGTGGGCACGCTACAGGGCCTGGGCGTGGGGTTCAACGCCGGCGTCTGCGCGGCGTGCACCAAGGCGACGTTCAAGGCAGGTGCGTACACTCGTCCACTTTTCGGCTCAACGTAAGCACTGTTTTGGGGATACGTTGGGTGACTTCAGTAGATAGATGGTCCATAACTCGGCACAAACTGGACACAATACGGCTCACTGACCAACACGGCTTAGGTTGAGCTGGGAAGTGGACGAGTGTACGCCATTGGTTCAAGGTGGTGGCGCTGTGCGTGGTCATCGGCAGCCTGATGCGCGCCGGGCGCCTGCCGCGCGAGACCCCCGTGGTGCTCTCCAAGCTCGCCTTCAACGTAAGGCTGGCCATGATTTGATGTTTATACGTTTTTGTACCTGGCCAGTATCATCCGACTGTCTGCCCGCAGCGTACGAATGTGATACTCCAGCTCTGAGGCCTGGTCGAATCGCCCGGTGCCCTACTGCGCGGTGCTGCTGCCGTCGTACCTGATGACGCGGGTAGCGGCCACGCTGCACTCCACGCCCCTCACGCTCAGCCTGGCCGCGCTGCCCGTCAGTGCCGTGCTGCAGGCAGGGGCTTACACTCGTTCACGCTAAAGCTCAACTTGAGCAACTCCATGACATATTCATGAGTTAATTTGGGTTATACGGTGGACAGAGGAGCTCAAATTGAGCGGAAATGGGAACGAGTGTAAGCCCCTGGCTGCAGGTCACCCTGGGCGGCCTCGCGGGCTGGATGCTCACCGCCGTCGTCGCCGCGATACCGGGGTGGTCGCGGCTTAGGCAGGGGCTTACACTCGTCCACTTTTCAGCTCAACGTAAGCTCATTTTGTGGGATAGGTCGGGTGCATGATTTCCCCCCAGTCTATTAGACAGGGGGACACGGCGAGGTCTGACCAAAACCGCTGAGGTTGAGCTGAAAAGTGGACGAGTGTAAGCCCCTGGGCGGGGGCAGCATCCGATGGAAGCGCCATCCGGGGAAGCCGGGGGCGGCACTCAAGCAGAAGGAGCGGCAGCTGCTGCCGCGGCGGCGGCGGCAGTGGCAGGGGCTTACGCTCGTTCATGTTACAGCTCAACTTGAGCAACTCCAGTGCACATCCACGAGTTTTAAAAGTTGGGTTATGCGGTGGATAGAGGAGATCAAGTTGAGCTGGAATGGGAACGAGTGTAAGCCCCTGGGCAGAGGCAGAGGCAGAGGCAGCGGCGGACCGGTACAATACGAGCAAACAATCAGGAGCGGTAGCGGCGACGGCTGCGGCGGCAGCGGCAGCGGACGTTGTGGAGGTGGAGGCGGCGGAGGTAGAGGCGGTGGAGGCGGCGGCGGCGAGGGCCAAGGTAGGGCGGTGCAGGTTGTCAGTATCAAAACCCGAGTTGAAAGCGTCTTTGGTTTCAGCGCTTGAAACTAAAAAATGATACCCTGCTTTCCAGTGTTGCTTTCAAATTCAAGTTGCGCCGCTACACCACGTCAGACGACCGCGACCAGATGAAGCGCATCGGCATCGCGGCAGGGGCTTACACTCGTCCACTATTCGGCTCCACGTAAGCACGTTTTGTGGGATACGTTGCGTGTGTGATTGTCCCCCAGTCTATTAGACAAGGGGATAAGCAGAGGTGTGACCAACACGGCTTAGGTTGAGCTAAACAGTGGACGAGTGTAAGCCCCTGCGTCGCGTGCTCCGCGTTCGGAAACACGTTCACGCTGCCGCTGGTTTTCCTGGTGGAGGTGCTGGGCAGGGGCTTACACTCGTCCACTTTTCGGCTCAACTTGAGCGCAATCTGTGGGATAGGGGTGCACCTAGGGGCTGTTTTGGGGGTGTTTGGAAGGTGTGAGGGGGTATTAAGGAGTATCAGGGGGTGTTCAGGGTGTATTTTGTGTCAGAAACGGCTCAGGTTGAGCTGAGAAGTGGACGAGTGTAAGCCCCTGGTGCTGGGGGCGACGTACGGGGACCGCATCGCGGGGTACATCGCGTTGTACCTCATCGGCTGGTCGCCCGCGCTGTGGACGGTGGGGTACCTGCTGCTGACGGGCGGCGGGGGAGGCGGGGACGGAGCGGCGGCGGCGGCTTCATCGGCTGGGAAATCGTTCAAGGCGAAGCTAGCAAATTTCGGGCAAGTCGCCGCGATGATCGTGAAGGAGACGGCGAACCCGCCGGTGATCGGAATCTGCCTCGGGGTGCTGGTGGGCGTGACGCCGCTGCGCCACGTCCTCATCGGCGGTGGCGGCAGCGCGGCGGCAGCGGCGGCGGCGGCGGTACTGCCGCCCGTGCTCGCCTTCCCAGGGGCGGTTGCCAAGGTCAGGCGGTGCAAATTGAACCGATGCAACCCACGTTGAGAGCGCCTGGACCTAAGCTCTTGAAGCTGAAACACGATGAATTGCTTTCATGTTTCGCTTTCAATTTCAACTTGCGCCGCTATGCCAAGGCTCTGTTTGAACTCGCCGTCGTCATCGGAGGTGCCGCGTTGCCGGGCCAAGTCCTGGTGCTGGCCTCCTCCTTCGTCAAGTTCAAATCACCGCAGGAGATTGAAGTGGAGAGGGAGGTTAGTGCAGCGGCTGCGGCGGCGGCGGCGGGGAGCCAGGTTGGGGTGGTGCAGAGGGCTATGTCCGGGGCAGGGGCTTACACTCGTCCACTGTTCGGCTCAACATAAGCACATTTTGTGGGATACGTTGGGCGCATGAATTCCCCCCAGTCTATTAGACAGGGGAACACGGGAAGGTTTGACCAAAACTGCTGAGGTTGAGAAGAAACATAGACGAGTGTAAGCCCCTGGTGCAGGTGGTGCGGTGGGTCAAGGACGCCGCCGGCGCGTTGAGCCTCGGCGAGAACGACACGCGCGCGCTGCTGGTGGCGTCGCTGGTGCGTTTCCTGGTGCTGCCGGCGGCCGGGGTGGTGACCGCCGTGGTGCTCCGCGCCGCCAACTCCCCGTGGTGGGGCGGTGCAGGTTGAACCGATGAAAGCCGTGTTTGAAGCGCCTGGATCTATAATCTCGAAACTAACATATGATGGACCGCTTTCAAACCTTGATTTCAGATTCAACTTGCGCCGCTGCACTGTGGTACCCGGCGGACCCGCTCATTGCGCTGGTGTGCCTCACCATGGCGGCCATGCCCCCGGCGCAGAATCTGGTGTTGCTGACCAACTTAAATGAGGAGACCCGCCACTTGGCGCCGCGCCTGGCGGGCCTGCTCGTGCGCATGTACGTGCTGGCCATCCTGCCCACCACGCTGTGGCTCACCGTCTTCACAGCCGCCATCGCGTAGACATTTTTAAAAATGTAGTATATTTTCATTCATCCCATAGTTTAGCAACGTGTGTTGTTGTACTCGTGCGTGTCAACCTCAATCAGTCAACGTTTAAATGTTCCCCGTCTTATGGAAATCACTCCTCCTATCCCCCAATATAGACCTATCATAATCAACATCAATATGTGTGCGTCAGCACTGCGGTCGCCGCCGCCCTCCACCCCCCACCCTCCACTCGCCGCATCCTCCTCCCTGCTGTCGCCAGGCCGCGCGATGGCGCCTCACAGAGTGCGTGCGTGGGTCATATTTCAGGGCTTTAGATGCGCAGACTGGGGTTCTCGACGCGCGCGATATCAGCCTCCACCATCTCCTTGATGAGGCGGTCCAGGCTCGTCTGCCGCGGGTCCCACTTCAGCACGTTCTTGGCCTTGGCGGGGCACCCGATGAGCAGGTCCACCTCCGCGGGGCGGAAGTACCGCTCGTGCACGCGGACCAGAGTGCGCCCGGTGGCCAGGGGCTTACACTCGTTCCGCTTTCACCTCAACTTGAGCTCTTCTGTCCACCGTGTAAGCCAGCTTTACTCATGAATGTGTCCTGGATTTGTTCAAGTTGAGCTCTAACGTGAACGAGTGTCAGCCCCTGCCGGTGGCCACCTCGATGCCCACCTCTGCCACGCCCTCGCCCTCGAACCAGGGGCTTACACTCGTCCACTTTTCGGCTCAACTTGAGCGCTTTGTATGGGATAGGGGGTGCGCGTATGGGCTGTGCAGCCCGTGTTAAGGGGGTGTTTAGGGTGTGTAGGGTGTTTCACTGTGTCAGATACGGCTCAAGTTGAGCTGATAAGTGGACGAGTGTAAGCCCCTGCCTCGAACTTGAGCTCCATGCCGCCCAGCTTGAACGCCTCGGCGACGAAGTGCCGCACCGTGTTGGTCTCGCCCGTCGCGAGGGGCTTACACTCGTTCCGATTTCAGCTCAACTTGAGCTCTCCTGTCCACAATGTGACCCAGCTTAACTCATGAATGTGTCCTGGAGTTGCTCAAGTTGAGCTCTAACGTGAACGAGTGTAAGCCCCTGCCCGTCGCCACCACGAAGTCCTCCGGCACGTCCTGCTGCAGCATCTTCCACATGCACTCCACGTAGTCGCGCGCATGGCCCCAGTCGCGCTTCGCGTCCATGTTGCCCAGGTACAGGCACTCCTGCTTGCCCGCGCGGATGTTGGCCACCGTGACCTAGGGTCAGGCACATATTGCCGGCCACGTCATGGGATGTCATTTGACACAATAAACGAGGGTCCAAAATAAGTTGGATGACATGGCGAGCAATATCTGCCAGGGCGAGGGTTTGAAATACGGTAGATGACGCGGCGAGCAATGTCTGCCAGGCCCTGCCGCGAGCGTGATCTTGCGCGTGACGAAGGTCTCGCCGCGGCGCGGGCTCTCGTGGTTGAACAGGATGCCGTTGCACGCGTACATGTCGTACGACTCGCGGTAGTTCACCACGGCCCAAAACGCCATCAGCTTGGCCACGGCGTAGCGGCGCAGGTTGAATTTAAAAGCCAAAGTTGAAAGCGCCTCATCACAGCTTAGTTTCAAATGCTTAATTCCAGGCGCTTCAAACATGGGTTTGATAGGGTCAACCTGCACCGCCCTACCACGGCGTAGGGCGAGCGCGGGTAGAAGGGCGTGTTCTCGTCCTGCGGGATGGCCTGCACCTTGCCGTACAGCTCCGAGGTGGACGCCTGGGACAAGGGCCGGCCAGACAACGCGAGTAACACGTCATAGGATGCCATGCCCATCACGCGGCCGCGCGGGTGGAAGGTGGCGGAAGTGTTCGAGATGAAACCGAAAACCGACGCAGGGGAGCAATACTCAGCCGTCGCAACACAATGAAGACGATGGTTCATTTTGCGTGTCGACGACGTGGCGAACGAAGACGAAGGTTTGCTTTGCGTGTCAACGACATGGCGAAAGAAGATCAAGGTTCAATTTGCGTGTCGACGACGTGTCGAGTAACAGCTGGCAGGCCCTGCCTGGTAGAAGCGCGCGGTCTTGGCCTGGCCGGACAGGCGGATGGCCTTCAGTCAGGGGCTCACACTCGTTCCCGTTTCCGCTCAACTTGAGCTTACTTCGCCCCATTCCTCTCAGCTTGCTTACTTTATCCCCCATATGACCCAAATTAGCCCGCGGACGTGTCCCGATGGTGCTCAAGTTTAATTCTGGCCTGAGCGATGTGTCCCGAAGGTCCTCAAGTTGAGCTCTGAAGTGAGCGAGTGTCAGCCCCTGCCTCCAGGAGGTTGAGCGTGCCCACGCCGTCCACCTCCGCGGTGTACATAGGCATCTGGAACGACACCTGCACGTGCGACTGCGCGGCCAGGTTGTACACCTCCGTGGGGCAGGGGCTTACTCTCGTCCACTTCTCAGCTCGACCTAAGCCGATTTGGTCGCACCTCCCCGTGTCCCCCTGTCTAATAGACTGGGGGAAAATCATGCACCCAACGTATCCAACAAAGTGCGCTTACGTTGAGCCGAAAAGTGGACGAGTGTAAGCCCCTGCCGTGGGGCGCACGTCGCGGATGATGGCCACCAGCGCGTGGAGATCCGTCAGGTCGCCGTAGTGAAGGTAGAAGTTCTCGTTGTTGGGGTACCCTGCGGTGTGGGGAGGGAGGGAGGGAGGTCAGGGGGTAGAGTCAGGAGGGAGGTCAGGAGGGAGGTCAAGAGGGAGGGGCTGAGGACGAGAGGAGAGGGAGGGGTTCAAGGTAAGGGAGATAAGGAGGGAGGGATCGAGGATGAGAGGGAGGAAGGTATGGGAGGAAGGTAAGGGATGGAAGGTAAGGGAGGGAGGGAAGGAGGGAGGTTAGGGAGGTTAAGGGCAGTAGTATGAAGGGTGAGAGCTGAAGAGGGACGAAAGTAAGGAAGGAGGGAAAGGGGCAAGGAAGTGAGGGAGAGAGGTATAAGAGAGGCGAGGAGGTAACGGGTGTGTTGTGTCCCGGCGACGTGCCGGCATGGTGATGGTCGTGTGGTGGCGATGTGACGGCTGCGCAAACAGCTGTGTGCGGATGGGTGCAAGCATGGTGTTGACAGAAACCAAATTCAGACTTTTAGTAACCTTCAAAAGTTGAAAGGGCGCATTGGGGAAGGGGATGTGAATTACGCACCCTCCTCCATGATGTGCTCGAGGCGCGCGTGGTTGTAGGACGACGAGCGGCGCTTGATGCCGTGCACGATGTACCCTGCGCGCCAGGCACCGCAATTGCGAACGACCTCAGTGAGCGCGCGGAAGCAGAACGACGCACGCGCCTCGACCGATCGCGTGATCCGCGTCCCAAGGGACGTCCGCCGCGTAACAAGAAAGCACATTCCGATTACAAATCATGCGAGGTGACGGGATGTGACTCGCGCGCGCGGCAATCGCGCGGAGGGCGTTGCGGGTGCCCGGCGCGGCGACTCACCCTTGGCGAGGAGGAGCTCGACGAGGTAGGAGCCGTCCTGGCCGGTGGTGCCGGTGACGAAGGCCACCTTGCGGGTCTGGTCTTCGTCGCCCGCCATGCCGTTCATCTCGCCGCTCTTGTACCAGGGTCTTACACTCGTCCACTTAACAGCTCAACTTGAGCCGTGTCTGACACAAGAAACACCCTACACACCCTGAACACTCCTTAACACCCCCTTAACACGGGTTACACTACCCCTACGCGCACCCCCTATCCCATACAAAGCGCTGATGTTGAGCAGAAAAGCCAACGAGCGTAAACCCCTGCCTTGTACTCCTTCTGCTTCCCACTCACCTCAACGCCGGTGCTCACCGGGACAGACATGGCGGCTGAGGGTTCACTGGCGGCGCGGTGTAAGTGACGTGGTGGGGTGGGCACGACTCGGATGAGCCGGGATCGGTGCGAGGCCGAGGTGGGAGGTGCGGGGCGCGGGACAGTGACGATCGCAGTGGGCCGCGGGCTTTTCAGCGGTAGTTGCCAAAGGGCGTTTAGGGTTTGGGTTTTGAGTTTAGGGTTGCCAAAGGTTTCGACTTCGAATCCCTTTTTTTTTCTCGCGAAGCGAGAATTGAACTCGGGTCTATCATACGATGTGATGATGGGTCTCCTCCAAGCTCAAACGAAAGGCGACAACCCATCTGCGCTGGCACGGGCTCTTCACCCCGCCCTCATCGCATTAACCACCCGTGGAGCGCCACGTTGGTGTTTGAGACCGCACTGCGGTCGCCGTGCACCCGGCCTGCCAGTAGTACCGAGCGCATCCGTTCAGGGTTCCACACAGGCTGAAGGCAGGGGCTTACACTAGTCCACTTTTCAGCTCAACTTGAGCGCTTTGCGTGGGACAGGGGGTGCGCGTAGGGGTTGTGTAGCCTGTGTTAAGGGGGTGTTAGGGGTTGTTAAGGGTGTGAAGGGTGTGTACGTATGTCAGGCACGGCTCAAGTTGAGCTGGGAAGTGAACGAGTGTAAGCCCCTTGCTGAAGGGCACCCAAAGAGCGGCACCCTAAATTCAAAGCCCCTGGAAGGACGCGACCGCGAACGCCCCCCTGCCCGGCGCGGGGGAACGGCAGGTCGCGCCAACCACACGCATCCGCGCGGGGTGCTCGGCGTCGGCATCGCGCGGTGCTCGGCTCAGATCACCCACCTCGACCCGGCGGTTGGAGTTGCAGATAACACCGGCGACACCCGCGGCATCTTGCGGACTGCAGGAGTCGTGAGTCGCGAGGCGACAGGAGGAAGGACGGAAGGGCGGTAGGAACGCGAGGATGACGCTCTGGACCTTCATGCAGAGCGTGCTGCTGACCACCAACGCCTTCGCCATCCTGAACGAGGTAGGGCCCGGCTGATATCGCTCGCCACGTCATAGGAACCCATTCAACTCAATGAACGAGGGTTCAAAATGCGTTTCGACATGACAGGCGAGCCTCGGACTGGCAGACAAGGCATGTATTGACCGCACAGTCAAAGGAGTTGAACTCAATAATCTAGGGTTGTAGTGCGTGTCGGTGACGTGGCAAGACCAGGGCCTGGCGGGTATTGCTCGCCACGTCGTAGCATGATATTCATTCCAAGAAATCAGGGTTCACAACGCGTGTCGATGACGCGGAGAAACATATCTGCCAAGCACGTCAAGGATGCTGTGTGACTCAAGGAACGAGGGTTCAACATGCGTGTCCATGACGTGGCGGGCAATGTATGTGTCTCCCTGGGACGAGGGGCGGTTTCTGGAGAAGTACGGGCTGGGGCAGTCGTCACTTACCAACGGATACGTCAGCGCGACGTCGCCGCGGGGGCAGATCATAGGCTTGATAACGGCGGTATCGTACATGCGAAGTAAGTGTGATCCTGTCACGCCGTTTCCTTCCGTTTCGTTTCCTTTCCTTTCGTTCATTTTCCCACCACCACTGTGAGGCCCACCCACTTGCCCTTCGACGATGCCTTGCCCGAACAGGCCCCACAACCCACCCATTCTTACCCACCACTGAACCCCGCATCCCCTCCCCCTCCCCGCCACCACCCCGGCCTCCTCCTCCCCGCAGTGCCGCTGGTGGTTCTCAATAGCCTTGTGATTTTCGTCAAGATGGTTTTCGGATAAGCTGCCCAGTGCCCACTAATATTATGAATAGGATTTCTGAACTTGTCTAGCCGCTCACACTCGTATACATTTCGCTCTGGATGGATTCCGCGACAGCACGGCCGCACTCCACCCCGGCGTCGTACGCGTTTGACGCGCTGTTCCCCGAAGTCCAGTCACCGCACGCGCCCAGCCCCGACGCACCGTCAAACAGAAACCGCGTCCCCGACATCTCCTCGACCGTGCTCCCGGTTGTCACCGGATTCAGCGGGTACGCGTACGACCACTTGAACGCCGTGCATCAGAGCCTTACATCAGTATACCATTTTCTCCCAGCTTCACTTGAGTATCAGTGAGGCGATGAGTGGGATAACTCAACTGGCATCAGGGACAGATGGCTTACAGCGCCGGCTGACAAACGAAATACGTGTGCAAGGCACTTAACTTGAGTCCCTTCGAGGTATGCCTGTGGGGTAACTCAGGTGGCTTCAGGGACGAACGGCTGAAAGTGCCAGCTGGGAAAATATACTCATGTGAGGCCCTGCCTTGCAGTGCACCACCTGCAGGCCGTCGGGCGCAATGAACTCCGCCTCTTTACCCACCAGGCGGAGGAATGCCTGGGCGAGATCCGCCGCTGCGTCCGCCGGGTCTGCCACCGACCAGGGGCGCACACTCATCCACTTTCGTTCTCAGCGTAAGTTCATTACTTTTCGTGGGATACGTTGGGTGGAGTTACAGTCATCAGTGTGGAAAAATAACGGCTCGGGTTGAGCTGAGCAGTGGACGAGTTTACGCCCCTGCAGAGTGTGAGCACGTGGTAAGTCGATGTTGAGTCGAATCGTTTCTTGGATTAGAACTCCAACGGCTCAGCTTGAGCTGAGAAGTGGATGAGTGTACACCCCTGCCGCTGATCGCGAATTGCTCCACTCTGGCGCCGCAATCACCGTCCAGCACTCCCCTGTCCCCGCCCCACCGCCCGACCCCTCCTCTCCCCCGGCCGCCTCCGCCTCCACCGCCGCACCCCCCCACCCAAACCTTGGGCCTGGCAGATAACGCTTGCCACGTCATGTGACGCCAAGTACACAAGAATAAACGAGGGTCTAGAATGTGGAGGAGGAAGTGGCACGCGGCAGGCAGTATCTGCCAGGCCTTGCCCAAACCCGCCGTCTCCTCCTCCCATCCCGCGTCCGGGCTTGCTCGAGTCGTTATAAAAGGACGCAATACCGCTCTCGAACGGTTCAGAGAGCCGCACTCCGTCGTACGGCAGCTCAAGCGGCGTGTCAAACGCGATCATGATTTAGCGGCGCAAGTTGAGTTTGAAAGCAACGTTTGAAAGCGGTTCATCATATTTCAGTTTCAAGCGATTAGTTCCAGGCGCTTTCAACGTGGGGTTGGTAGGGTCGACCTGCACCGACCCACCATGAGCGTCCAGCAGACGTTGGCATCCACACTTGCCGCCGCCGCCGCGATGGCCGCCACCTCGGGACTGGCGCATGCTGCGGAGGAGGAGGAGGTGGAGGAGGAGGAGGAGGAGGAGGAGTGGGAGGAGGAGGGGGAGGGGGAGGAGGAGGAGGAGGAGGAGGAGGCGGAGGAGGATGCGGGGGAGGACGATGACGCGTCCGATGGCTTCAGAAGCTTGGCGGCAGTGCGGGAGGTAGTAGCCAGAACCAAGATATCGGTCTGCCATGGCTTGTACCACACGTGCCCGCCGTCCCGAACCCTCAGCCAGGGGCTTACACTCGTCCACTTTTTGGCTCAAGCTTAGCACAATTTGTGGGCGACGGTGGGTGCATGATTTTCCCCCAGTCTGTTAGACTAGGGGACACGGTGAGGTGTGACCAAAACGGCCTAGGTTGAGCCGAACAGTGAATGAGTGTAAGCCCCTGCCCTCAGAGTCATCCCCCAACGGGGTCCCCCTACATTCTCGCTTTCGCCGTGCCCCCCGGGGGTTCCTCCGAGCGCTGTGATCTCCTCCACGCGTACATTGGTGACGTACTCCGGTCGGCCGGGCGCCACCTCATCACCCAGCTCCGAAGGCTCAGTAGGCCCCAGCGCTAGGGCCTGGTAGATATTGCCCACCACGTCATCCAACCCATTTTTGAGTCCTCGTCTCTTGGTTTAAATGGGAGCCTATGACGTGGCGAGCAATATCTGCCAGGCCTATTCTCCGCCGCGTCATTCACACGCATTCGAACCCTCGTTTCATGAGTTAGAAGTCATCCTACGACGTGGCGAGCAATGTCTGCCAGGCTCAGTCTCCGCCGCGTCGTCGACACGCATTTGAACCCTCGTTTCATGAGTTAGATGCCATCGTATCACGTGGCAAGCAATGTCTTCCAGGCCCTACCCAGCGCCCCTGCCTGCTCGGCGACGTAGCGCGGGATGCTGGCGTTGCCCGGGTATAGCGGCGCAAGTTGAAATTGAAACCAAAACTTGAAAGCAGTTCATCGAATTTTAGCTTCAAAGGCTGACACCAAGCGCGGTCAACCCGGGGTCAACATGGGTTTAACCTGGGGTCAATCTGCACCACCCTACCTGGCACCCCCACGTACAGCCGCTTCGATCCCGGCAGCAGGACCTTGCACTCGCTCGCATTCTTTAGGTGAAGTTCAGTGGGATAACTTGCCACGTATGTTGCCGGTGAGCGACTGGGAGTCCATCTACTGGCAGTTGAGCGACTGGAAGTCTAGCGGGTTGGTAAAGTTGAGCTGGAACGTGAGAAGGGACTGGCGTAAGTCCTTGCCTGGGAAGGGCTGGAAGGATGCAGCATCTAGCACCCCCGCTGCGGCGGTGGTGTCCGCTGTGCCCACGGTGCCCTCGTTGCCCCACGCCAGAGTCTGTGCCAATCGTTCCCTGACTGGTTCCTCATAGTGTACCAGTGTACCCGTACATAGCAGACACTCGCCGCGTTCTACCACAGCTACCACAGCTCCCGCGGCTGTGACTGACCAGAGTCTGCCCACTCCTTCCCTGACTGGTGCCGCATAGTGTACCAGTGTACCCGTACATGGTACACTCTCGCCGCGTTCCCTGACAGGTTCCTCATAGTGTACCGGTGTACCCGTACAATGTACACACTCGCCGCATCCACCCACAGCTACCACACCTCCCGCAGCTGTGACAGAAAAGGGGACGACGGGGCAGTGTCAGGCCCTGTGCCCCGGCCCCGCCCCACGGCATCGCGACGCCGGCCTCCATCGCGCCGCGCAGCGCCCCGG
>Ga0307489_10000964_pt1 | contig 18475 bp, 32 predicted proteins | sample SB12metaG_FD_202247 | JGI IMG/M metagenome (GOLD analysis project Ga0307489, IMG submission 202247) | Sea-ice brine microbial communities from Beaufort Sea near Barrow, Alaska, United States - SB 1.2 | ecosystem: Environmental > Aquatic > Marine > Coastal | place: USA: Alaska | collected...
GGCTTTTCGGGACTGTTTTTGCATAAATATGCCGTTTACGAGGGTTTTTTAGCCATTAAATATTCTTTTACAGTCACTATTTCCTGTAAACGGGTTCTGTCCGATACCTCGTATGATATCATAAACTGCTTTCAACGTTTGCTGTCAAATTCAACTTGCGCCGCTACAGCTCGGGGGCGGCGTCGGCGCCGCGCTTCTCTGCGCCGCCCTGGCACGTGCCCTGCAGGCGTGCGCCGCGCGCGTCTACTTGTATTCCCTCGCTGGATCCGCCCTGGGCGCTTGCTGCTGGGGAGGTGGAGCACTCGGGCTGGCATGCCTCGCCTGGCTCGCAGCGCCCGTCCTGGTCTTTGTGCGACGCGTCCTCGTCAAGCTCAACGCCGGCAGCAAGGTACGGGGCTACCCCCATGCCCCCTGAACACCACCGCCGCTACCGCCACCAACACCGCCACCACGGCCACCGCCGCCGCCACCGCCGCCACCGCCGCAGCCATCACCACTGCCGCCGCCACCCACCTGCCCCACCCGCCCGCCCCTCCGCCCCTCACGAAGACGCGCGCTCACCCCTCCGCCCATCCAACCCACCGCTGCGCAGGTCCGAGCGCGCATCTTCGCCCCCCGCTGCGCCGGCGAGCACGGGCCACGACTGCTCGCCGCACTCGTATCGCACGCCTGCAACGAGGCCCGTGCTCTCGGCTACGAGTTTGTGGTAGGGCTTACACTCGCCCACTTATCAGCTCAACCTCAACCGTTTTGGTCAGTGAGCCGTTTTGTTTCGAGTTTGTGACGAGTAATAACCCATCTTCCTACCAAAGGTAACCACCGTATCCCACACAAAGTGTTTACGTGCAGCTGAGAAGTGGACGAGTGTAAGCCCCTGGCTGGTGGTGACCAACCTCGCCGCCGACGATCCGATCCGAGCCGTCTTCTCGCCGCCCCGGTTCTTCACGCTCTTCCTGCAGAAGGACATCTCCCCGTTGCCGGGCAGGGGCTTACGTTTGTCCACTTTTCACTTCAATGTAAGCACTTTTTGTGGGATACGTTGGGTACCGTCAGTAGATACATGGTTCATGATTCGTCTCAAAGTTGACACGTCACGGCTCACAGACCAGAGCGGCTGAGGTTGAGCTGAGAAGTGGGCGAGTGTAAGCCCCTGCTGCTGGGCGCCTCGCTGCCAGCGCTGGGCGGCCCGCCGCCGCCGCACTTTTCGCCCGGAGCCTTTCATGACCCGCGCGACATTGCGTGAGCGCGTGCGGCGTGAACGACCCGTCTAGGGACCGCCACGGCCTCCGCCTCCGCCCTCACTAGAGCTCCCACTATGTTATTATCATTATTATCAATACTGTTGTTATTATTATTATAGATACGCGTCTGCTCGAATACTAGCCCCTATTCATGCGACCCACTGGACCTGACGGGGGCCACAGCGAAAGCCTGGTGCCTCGCTAAACACGAGGAAGGGACTAATTCTCTTTCTGTTTCTGGTACTCTCTTGCCACCGCCTCCCTCCGCACCATCGTGTCCCACCGCCGCACGATGCCGTCGACGTGCGCCGCACCCACCACCGCCACCACCACCATCGGGCCCTTTCCGCCCTCCCCGCCACCCGGCACGCCCGCCCCTCCTCTGCTGCCGGTCACCCAACCGCCCCCCGCATCGTACTCCACACACATGCACCCCTCGTCACATGCAACGTCGCCGCCGCTACTACCACCGCCACCGCTACCACAGCTACCACCGTTACTGCTGCCACTGCTACCGACGCCACTGCTACCGCCGCCATTTCCACCGTTAACGTTATGGATACTGCTACAGCTGATGCGCCCCCACGCCGGCGTGGGTTCAGCCCGCACGTAGGCCGGCGGCATGAACGGCGCGATCTCGCCCTCGGCCGCCGCTGATGTCGCGCCCCCGCCCGCCGCGGCCCAGATGGAGCGGAACAGGTGGTCGTCTCGGGCAGTGATGAGCGCGCCAACTAACCAGGGGTGCACCGTGTTGCGGGCGAGCGATCCGTCGCCTGCATCGGAGGAGAGAAGCGCCTCCTTGATATCTCGCTCCAGGCGCTTCGGCGGCGTGAACAGCAACAGCCGCAGCGTGCTGAACAGCGTGGCGGCTGCAAGGCGGGTGCCGGGGAACGGGCCGGGGCGGGCGGCGATGGCGGCGGCGACACCGGCGGCGGTGGCGGAGCCGCGCATGTCGCCCAACACTATGCGCGCCGCGCCCACCTCTACCGCCGCCGCAAGCGCCGCCGCCGTCTCGGACCCGGCCGTAGCCTAGGGCTCGACAGATAATGCATGCCACGTGATGCTCCACATGTGAGACCATCGCTTCTTGAGTAAAGAGGCATCACATGACGTGGCGAGCATTATCTGTCGGGTCCCACCGCAGCCATGCCGCTGTTGCCCGCTGCGCCCCCCGCCGCCGCGAGTCGCCACGCGATGAGCTCCTGAGCTATTTCCGACGCTGCGAAGTATGCGCCGGCCGGCGGCGGGGCAGAGGACGCCACCCTCGCCGCCGCCAACGCCCGGTCCCACAGCCTGCCGCCGCCGCCGCCGCCGCCACCGCTGCCGCCGCCGACGATGCCGCTGACCACCCCTTCACCTCCACCTCCACCGTCACCGCCACCGCTACCGCCACTTTCAACGCCGCTGCTACTGCTACTGCTGCTGTCACTGCTACTGCTGCCATCACCGCCGTCACCACCGTCAACGCCGTTGACGCCGGTGCCGCCGGCATCGCTGGCACCACGAACGCCCTCTACCATTTGCGGGAACGTCGCCTCACCCCCGACCGCTACGGACACCCACGCGATCCCCTCCTCCTCGTCATCCTCGTCCCTCCCAGTGAACTCCGAGCCCACGGCAGTGGCCGTAGTCACTGTTACCGTAACTCCAGCCGTGCCCCCGCAGACCTGGCGGGCGGATTCCTGGAGCGCGGCCCTTAGTGATACACCCTCCCAATCCTCCGCGTCGACATCTTCATCGTTGGCGCAATCATTATCCTCCTCCGCTTCCTCCTCCTCACCGTCGCTCCCCTCCAACAGTAACGCCATGGCGCCCCTGCCCATATGGCCATGCTCCGGTTCCTATTTCAGGTCAACGTAAGCCGTGGTTCCGCATTAAACCACTCATTCTGGCAGTTGAGTTGAAACGGGAGCTAGTGTGTGGCCTTAACACCCCGAACAGCTGGCAGCTGAGCTGACAAGGGAGCGGCAGGCACGGCCCTGCCTGACGACTTCTGCCTCTACCGCCTCCGCGTCATCGCCAGCCGCCGCCAGCGCCGCGCACCCCCATGCGAAGCGCACGTCGGCCGTCACCCGCGCGGCGGGGACCGGCGTCACGCGGAACGTCACGGCAGCGCCCTCGATGACTTCACGCAAACGCAGCCGCCCCCCGCCCTCGCCAACTCCTCCGCCCCCGCTCCCGCCACCACCGCCGTCACCGGCGCAATAGAGCACCCGCTCGCGGTCACGACCGCTCACTCCATCGCTACCACTAGTACCGCCGCTCCCGCCGCTCCCGCCGCCGCCGATATCCACGGTCACTATGCCAAACAGCCCAGTGGCTCTGAGCGTAACGCAGTCGCAGGTGAGGTCCTCCGGGTTCACCATGGCCCCGGGTTGGGTGCGAAGGAGGGCGAGGAGCTGGGCAGGGGAAGCGCCGGGCAAGGGGCGGGATGAGGGGATGCCGGCGAGGGAGACGGAGCGAGGCACCACCCCTGGCTGTGGCGGCGAACGATTCGACGCTGAGGAGGATGGCGAGGGGGAGGAGGCGGAGGAGGAGGAGGCGGAGGAGGAGGAGGAGGAGGGGGAGGAGGAGGAGGAGGAGGAGGAGGGGGAGGAGGGGGAGGGCGATGGGGAGAAGGAGGAGGTGGACGATGGCGTCGACGTCGAGGAGGAGAACGAGGAGTTTGGCTCGAGGTGCTCGGCGGCGTCTCGGGATAAGGCGATAGCGGCGGCCATGGCATCGCCCGCGCGCTCCGGGCACAGCTCGAGGACCACAGCGTGGGGCCGGTGCTGGTGGATGAGCGCCTGCACGTCGCGCGCGGCGCCCGACCCCAGCACGTGCGAGGCGCCAACCAGGTGCACCACCGCGCCCCCTCCGCCACCACCACCTGCGCCGCCCTTCCTGCCGCCGCCGCCGCGCTCCAATCGCACCACGCGCGTCGCGGCGGAATCAATAGGGTTGTCACACACACTAGGGTGCCCACCAATCGCATCGTCATTCGCCGCAGCCCTGCTCACGGCCAACCTCGTTTTGACGGCGATGGATGTGCGCCGTCGCCTGGCGATGCCGCGGCATTTCGGACGGGGGGCGACGACGCGGGAGGCGGCCGTCGCCACCGCCATGGCGCTGTGTGGGTGGGTGTGGGCAGGCCGACGGAGTACCTGGCGGCCTCGGAAATTGGTCCGTCACGCGCCCCGCGCTAACACCTGTCTACGTGGCTAATAACGCTATATTTGGTTCCGTGCGGTATCCCGCAGGACACGTGGCGTCACTCGCCAGCGCACCGAGCACTACGCCGGTACCGTTGAGATACACGTTTGTGTCTTCGTGTTCGCCCGGTGCCTCGTGCCGCTCGCCGTTCTGTTCGAGACATACGCCGCACGTGCGCGTCGCTCGGAAAGGTTTCGGAAAGGGCACCTCAAGCTTTCACGACTCACGAGACTTCCTCTGCTCCTTGCCAGATGAGCTGCGTCGCTGCCCAGCCGCTTGCGGTGCCCCGCGCATCGCTGTCCACGGCCAGACCCGCACGCGCCGCCTCGCGGGCGACCGGCGGCAGCGGCTGCCGCGACAAGGGGTGCTTCTCCGGCGGCCGCGGCGTCGGGTCCGCCGCCTCCAAGAAGAGCAGCTGTCGCAGTCGCAGTGGGGTCAGCAATGACGTGTCGTGTGCGGCGTCGGCATCCACGGCACCCGCCACGGGCGCGACAGGCGTACACGCGGTGACCGTGCCGCTGCCTACTTCGGGCCCGCTGGCGCCTCCCCCCGACATCGTCGCCGCCGTGGCTGAGTGGCCGTGGCGCGGCGCCCTCGAGCCCTGCGGCGAGCGCCCCGTCGCCCCCCTCCCCGATGGCTCCATCGTCGGCAGGGACGTGCCAGATGTCATCCCTTCTTCAAATGCTAAGCTAGACGGTGGTCGAAGTCTACGCGTGTGAGACACCCCTGAAATCCCAGCATAGTAACCACTCCATTTGCCTGCACCTTCCGGGTCCATCTAAGCGCCTGCCAGATTGCTCAGACATTGCTCGTGCTCTAATACGAGATACTCGCCACGTATGAAGGATGGCGCAGAAGTCATGAAACAAGGTTGCAAACTCGCATCTGATGACATGGCAGGCAACATGCGCGTGTCCCTAATCGTCGGCACGATCCCGCCGGAGCTGACCGGCAGCTTCTACCGCGTGGGGGCCGCGCGGATCCGCGTGGGGAAGGACCGCTACGCGCACTGGTTCGACGGCGATGGATTCATCTTTGCCGTGGGGGCCTTGGGAATGTCGCTCGCCACATCATAGGGTGCCTTTCAACTCTAGACACAAGGGTTCGAGGTGCGTCGGATGACGTGGCGAGCAATGTCCTGGGCGGATATTGCTCGCCACGTGATAGGGTGCCATTGAACTCACGAGACACGGGTGCAAAGTGCGTCGAGTGACGCAGCGAGCCATATATGCCGGGCCCTACTTCGCGGTTGAGCTCGACGGAGCCACCAACACCGCGACCGCCGGCGCGCGCACGATCCGCACCGAGCGCTTCGTGAAGCAGGAGGCGGCCGGGGATGCGGACGGGATCGCCGTTCGCGGCGCTTGGACCCAGGCAGGGCCTCGCGGATATTGCCCGCCCATTCATCCAACGCACTTTAAACCCTCGTGTCAGTAGTTAAATCGCACCCTATGACGCGACGAGCACTATGCCAGGCCCTACCACGTCATCCACCGCAATATGAGCCCTCGTGTCTTGAATTGAATGGCACCCTATGACGGGGCAAGCAATGTCCGCCAGGCCCTGGACTCAGGCCAACAAACTGTCGGCCAACCTGTTCAACCTGCCGACCAACCCGGCCAACACCTCACCGATGTTCCACGCCGGCAAGCTGCTGGCTCTCTGTGAGGGCGGTGCGCCCATCGAGGTACGGCGGTGCAACTCGAAGGCAGTTGAACACCGTGTTGGAACCAGTCAAAACACGTGTTGCAACCTGTTGAACCCCGTGTTACAATCAGTTGAACTCTGCATTGAAACTAGTTGAGGCTCGTGTTGAAAGCGCCTGGAACTAAGCGCTTGAAACTTAACTATGTTGAACTGTTTTTTTATGTTGCTTTCAATTTCGACTTGCGCCCCTACGTGGAGGTGGACCCAAAGACTCTCGAGACCATTCGGCCTTGCATCTTCGGCAAGGGTCTTCCTATGGTACGGCGGTGCAACTTAAAATCAGCACAACCTATGTTGACAGCGCCTGATTTCAGCGCTTGAACGCTTGAAACTCATATTTGATCAGTCAGTCAACTGATCAACATCGTTCGAGTACAGCTTTCATTTCAACGTGCGCCCTGACACCTTGGGGTTCTCGGCGCACGCTAAGAAGGACCCCGTGGACGGGAGCCTGTACACGTGGGGGCTCGCCCAGCCTCCGGCCACTGGCTGCACGGTGAGGCGGTGCAGGTTGAGCCGATGACACCCATGTTGGAAATGCCTGGAACTCAGCGCCCGAAACTGTACTGTCATGTTGGAAGCGCCTGGAACCAAGCGCCCGACACCTGAACTGTCATGGTGAAAGCGCCTGGAACTCAGCGCCTGACACTCAATTATGATGAACCGCTTTCAAACGTTGCTTTCGGTCTCAACTTACGCCGCTACATCGAGGTTGCGAAGATCTCCGCGACTGGCGAGGTGGAAAACACTGCTGCACTCCCTCTGCCGTCCGCGAATATGGTGATGATCCACGACGCCGCCATGTCCGCCAACCATCTGGTGTTCATCCTTCCACCCTACGCGCTCACAGGCCTGGCAGGGGGGTCACTGAGACCAGACACTCGACCGAAGTGGAATAGACCAGCCGAGTCTGCGCGTGCGTATGACGTACTGCATTCGCCCTGATGACGAGTCATGCGGGCACGTCCAGTCTTGGTTCGAGTACTTATTCCACCGGAAGATGAGTCTCGCGGGCACTCGTTCCATCTGTTCAACAACGGTTCAGTGCTTGTTCTCAACGACCCTCCGGGCCGGACATGGCGAAAGCATTGTCCGGGACCCAGTCCTTCGGTCACTCGTACGCATGGCAGGAGGGCCAGGTAGGGCGGTGCAGGCTGACTCTATCAAACCTGCGTCGGAAGCAACTGGAACTAGGCGATTCAAACTAAGATGCGATGATCTGCTTTTGAATGTTGCTTTCAATTTCGAGTTGCGCAGCTACAGCAAGGGTGCGTGGATGGTGGTTATGCGCAAGAGCGACTTATCAGTGGTGCACGCCAAGGTAGGGAATGATGGTTAGTTCTCGCCACGGCATAGGACGCCAATTAGCTCAAGAAACGGGGATTCATGATGCTTGTGATGACGTGGCGAGCACTGCGCATCAGTCCCCACGCGAAGGAGATTCCCGCCATGAGCACCTACCACTTCGCGGGGGCGTACGAGGTAGGAATTGATGAATAGTGCTCGCCACGTCATCAGATGCCAGTTGACTGACGAAACGAGAGCTAAATATATGCTTGATGACGTGGCGAGCACGATCCATCAGTCTCTAGTACGAGGAGGGCGTGAGGGGGGGCGGAGCCGGCGAGGGTGATACGGAGGGCAAGCTGCACGTTCTGGTAGGGACTGATGGATAGTGCTCGCCACGCCATCGAACGCATTTGAACCCTCCTTGCTTGAGTCAAATGGCATCCTATGACGTGGCGAGCACTATTCACCAGTCCCTACGTGCTGGTGAACCGGCTGATCGGCGAGCGGGCGGACCTGGAGTCGAGGTTCGCGGACATGTACAGCTCAACGTGGTCCGAACAGAACTCCAACCTGCTGTGCGATTACACCATGGACCTGGCTACGGGGGAGCTGGTGGCGTCGGAGCCGGTAAGGGCTGGTCGATAATTCTCGCCACCTCATAGGATGTCATTCAATTCAAGGATCGATGGTTCAAAACGCGTCAATTGTCGTGTCGGGCTACACATTACGCACGCCACGTCATAGGATGTCTTTCAATTCAAGGTACTAGGCTCTCAATGCGTCGGATGACGCATCGAGCGACACATATTGCTCGCTACGTCATACGATGTCATACAACACAATAATCGAGGAATTGAATACATCGGATGACGTCGAGCAATATCTGCCTGACCATAGGACAAGGTGCTGCCCTCGGCGAGCGGCGGACTCGGAATTGGGGGAAACGGAATCCGCGGCGGGCAGCTTCCGATGGAGTTTCCGCAGATTGCGCCGGGGGCGCGGCACCGTGCTCCCAAGTATGTCTATACCATGGGCTCCAGCGGGTCGGGAGGGGGGTGGGGCTCAGTACATACTTCATCATGCCCGCCACGTCATTACTCGCATTTGAGCCCCTCGCATTCTTGAGTTCACAGTCTTGAGCTCACTGGCATAGTAGAATTTGATCTAGGCCCTGACACCACCCTCTGAGCAGCTCAACCTGGTTGTTTGCTCTTTAGTGTACCATTGTACGATGTGGCGAGCGTTAGGGTTTAGTGTTTAGCGTTTAGGTAACCCTCAACCCTAAACACTAAACCCTAAACCCTAAACCTATATATGGCCCTAGCGGGGGGTACACAAACGCCATTCAGAAGGTGGATGTGGGGGGGGGCGGGGTGGGGTCCCAGATCCGCGTTAGTCCGCCCGGGAGTTTTCCGTCCGAGGTGGAGTTTGTGCCTCGGCGGAAAGCGGGAGGTGCTGCCGGGTCGGCGGGGAACCAGGAGACGAGCGAGGTGGGGCCTGGCAGATATTGCTCGCCACCTCACACGATGCCATGTCACTCAACAAACGAGGGTACAAAATGTGAGTCGATGACGTGGCTCCCCCTTGGAGTCCGGCGCATGTTGCTCACCACATCATTGGACGTCATAGAGGAATCCCGTCAACAACGATAGAAATAAGCATGACATGCTACTACACCTGCCTCAACATTCGGGAAGCTAAATCAAGAAACGATAGTTCAAGGCGCGTTTGATGACGGGGTAGGCATCAATCGCCAGGCCCTCGAGCGAGGATGACGAGGACGACGGGTTCCTGTTGTACCTAGAGTACCACGCCGCGGAGCACCGCTCAAGCCTGGTGATCCTGGACGCCAAGGAAATCGCGGGGGAGCCGGTGGCCGTCGTCAGCTTGCCATACCACGTGCCCCTCACCTTCCACGGCACCTACAAGTCCGCGCTGTAGGTCCTCTTTTTCTATCAAGGGCGGGCGCTTGTCAGTATTGTCCGATTTTTTGTCCACTCTATCAAATCATTATTATGTCAAGTATTCCAAATCTATCGGGATATATTTCCATTACAATCATACAAACTCCGTCTTCATGGCATGGCTAGCTAGCAATCAAACACAATGTAGATTTGTATACTACGAAGAGAAAACACAAAATAGGCCCTCGCGTCACGTGCCTCGAGTGGTGCCGTGTGCGTGCGAGGCCGCCGCCACCGTTCCCGCGCACCCTCCACAGAGGATGTTACGTGCACCGAGAGTATGATGCATGTTCCTGATGATGTATTCGTGTTTAGTGGGTATCGTCATTCGTGCGTTCTGGCTCGTCCCCGGCAAAGACCTCGGTTCCGGAAGCCTGCAGCGCGCGGCGCGCCACGGCGCACTCCCCGCGGTGCTGCGACACCCAGTCCGCGCGCACGCACTGATTCCTTTGCAGTGTGGCAGTAGCCAGCGCTCATGATTGCATTTATGTCGTGATCTTAGTTTGTTCGCTCAATCATCCCCAGCCGCCGACCATTCATGCCGGCGCCGCAGAGGTGCTGCTCTCGCCGGGCTCGCTGACGCGGCAGTTGCGGCACTCGCACACCTTGAGGCCGCCGCAGTCGAGCTTGTGGAACTTCCAGTCCTTCTGCTGGCACGCACGACCGCAGTAACGGACCTCCCTGATGCCGTTCACGAGCCGGCAGCCCCCGCACGTGCGGTTGGCGTCGGGGGCGCCGCACGACTCGCACGTATTCAGCAGCTTCAGGTCTGCGGTGGCGTCATTATCGCCTTGCGCGGCTGCGGCCTTCAGGAAGCTCCTCGCACGCCATGCGTTCTTGGGAAGGCCGTGCTTGCCGTGCATGTAGCAGAGGCCAAGGCTGTGCTGGGACTCGGCTTCCCCTCCTGCAGCGCTTTTCTCCCACCACGCCACCGCCATAGCATCGTTCTGCTCCAACCCCCTGCCGTTCGCGTAGCACCCGCCGAGGAGACTCTGAGCGGCCGGGTGCCCTGCGTCGGCAGCCTTGCGGTAGAGCGTCACCGCCAGCTCGCGGTTCGGTCCCACCCCCTCGCCGCAAGCGTAGCAAACACCGAGTCTGACCTGAGCACCTGCGTGCTCTTGCTCGGCCGCCTTGTCCCACCACGCCGCCGCTGCCACCTTGTCTGGCTTCACCCCCTGCGACCCTTCTTTGTAGCATATGGCGAGTCGGTTTTGGTCCTCCGCGTTTCCCTTTATCGCACCCTTGCGCCACCCCTTCGCAAGCTTGCTAAGCCCCATGACAACAACAGCGATGCTCCTCGCAACCGTCGCGGCCGGATCCTTGGCGACGCCTGGCGCGATCGCCCACAGTCGCGACGGCGGCGGCGACAAATACAGCCCTATCACTTCCTAGGCTACGACGGCACCCCTCACCGGACACTTGCACTTCCAACCGGACTCCTTGAAGGCCCCTGCTCCCCCGTGCCACGCCTTGAATATCGTGGCCGACCCCTCGGCGACACCTGGCGCGCTGGCCTGTGGTCACGACGTCCGCGGCGGGGCGGCGGCAGTGACCACCCCCCACTCCCCGCTCGGTGCGCTGCCTATTGTGGTGGCGACGGACGCTTGGCTTCAAACAAAACTGTGCACCTGGGAAAATTCCCTTCTCGACGGACTGACGGACTATCCGCCCGACCGACAACCAACACTCCAGTGAGACAGTGAACACCTTGCTTGGCTCTCTGGCCCCATGCCCCGCTCGCCGCTCCACGCCACTGCCCGTCGGCCGACGCGCACCCCGCGCCACGAGACGCTCTCGCACCACTCGCGGTGCCGCTGCATATACTCTTGGTAGCGGAATTGAGGCCTGCGACCCGCTCGTTACAGTCACAAGGTCACGCAGTGTCATTATTATTAGGGTTCGGAGCGGTAGCGGCGGCGAAGGCGTAATGTGAGTTGTTTATTGCATTGTCTTTACAGTGTGGAAGCAGGTAGCGTTCATGCGTGTCTTGCGTCGTGCTCGTCATTCGTTCGTTCAATCATACCCAGCCGCCGGTCATTCACGTCGGCGCCGCAGAGGTCGTGCTGCTCTCACCTCGCTCGCCCACGCAGCGGTGGCACTCGCACGCCTTGCGGCCGCCGCAGACGAGCTTGTGGACCTTCCAGTCCTTCACCTGGCACTCAGGGGTGCAGTAGCGGGCCATGCTGATTCCCGTGCATGACATGCAGCCCATGCACGAGCGGGTGGCGTCGGGGGCGCCGCACGACGCGCACATCCGGAGCAGCTTCAGGTCTTCGATAGCCATAGCGTTGCCTTGGTCGGCGGCGGCCATCGTGAAGATCTTGGCGTTCGGTGCGCTCTTGGGAAGGCCCCGCGTGCCGCGCGTGTAGCAGCGGCCAATGCATCGCTGGGAATCGGCGTCCCCTCCTGTAGCGGCTCTCTGCCACCACGCCACCGCCAGAGCGTCGTTCTGATCCACCCCCTGGCCCGTTGCGTAGCAATACCCGAGGCGACCCTGGCCAGCCGCGTGCCCTTTTGTCGGCAGCCTTGCGGAAGAACGTCGCTGCCAGCTCGCGGTTCAGCTCCACGCCCTCGCCGCGGCTGTAGCAGACGCCGAGGCCGTGCTGGGCGTGCGCGTGCTCTTGCGCGGCGGCCTTGCTCCACCACGCCGCCGCGGCCACCAGGTCTCGCTTCACCCCCTCCGTCCCGTTGGCGCAACACTCTGCGAGTTTGTGTTGACCCTCCGCGTTTCCCTTCATCGCGTCCTTGCGCCACCCCTTCGCGAGCTTGCTGAGCCCCATGTCAGCAACAGCCGTGCGCCTTGGAACGTTCGGGGCCAGATCCTCAGCGACACCAGGCGCGCTTGCCCACAGTTGCGACGTGTGCGACGGCGGCGGCGGCAAAGATACCAACCCCCTTCCAGGGCTGCGACGGCACCCCTCACCGAAACTTCCAACCGGACTACTCGACGGCGCGCCCTCCCTCGCACCCACGCCTTGAATCGCGTGGCCGGCCCTGTGGCTACGCTCGGTAGGCTCGCCTTTGATTGCGGCGGGTGCGGCAGTGGCGATAGAGACAGCCCCCCTTCGCTGCGCTGCCTTTTGTGGTGGCGACGGAGCCGACGCCAAGCTTGAAAGCTGTGAGCGTGGAAAATCCTCTCCCCGACGGACTACCCGCCCGACCGCCGACCAACACTCAATTCAACCAGTGAACGACCTCGGCTCTCTGGCTCCATGCCCCGCTCGCCGCTCTACGCCACTGCCTGTCGCGCGGCGCTTTCCCCGCGCCACAGACGCTCTATGAACACTCACTGTGCTGCTGCATTTACCATAGAGGAAATGAAGCCTGCGACCCACCGCACAGTCACAAGTCGGGTCACTCAATCGCAGTATTAGGGTTGGTCGCGGTAGCGGCGGCGGAGGCATCGGCGGCGCGTGGTGAGTTATTCATTGGATTGTATTTACAGTGTGTACCCGGCTAGAGATGATTAATGCGTGCCACACGTCGTGCTAAACATTTCTTCGATCTTCATCCACAGCCGCCAGTCTACCCCGGCGCCGCAGAGGTGCTGCTCTCGCCCTGCTCGCACACGCGGCAGTTGCGGCACTCGCACACCTTGAGGCCGCCGCAGTCGAGCTTGTGGAACTTCCAGTCCTTCTTCTGGCACTCTGGGGTGCAGTAGCGTACCATGTTGAAGCCCTTCGTGGGCCGGCAGCCCCCGCACGTGCGGTTGGCGTCGGGGGCGCCGCAGGACTCGCACGTATTGAGCAGCTTCAGGTCCTCGATGGCCTTAGTGTACCCTTGCTCTGCGGCGGCCTTTAGGAAGCTCCTCGCGCGCCGTGCGTTCTTGGGAAGGCCGCGCTCGCCGTGCATGTAGCAGAGGCCAAGGCGGTGCTGGGAAGTGGCGTTCCCTCCTGTAGTGGCTTTCTCCCACCACGCCAGCGCCATAGCATCGTTCTGCTCCACCCCCGTGCCGTTCGCGTAGCACGCACCGAGGAGACCCTGGCTAATCGCGTGCCCTGCGTCGGCAGCCTTGCGGTAGAAAGTCACCGCCAGCTCGAGGTTCTGCCCCACGCCCTCGCCGCGGGCGTAGCAGACACCGAGGCTGACCTGGGGGGCCGCGTGCTCTTGCTCGGCGGCCTTGCCGAGCCACGCTGCCGCCGCTACCTTGTCTCGCTTCACCCCCTCCGTCCCTTCGGCGTAACAGTGGGCGAGTTGGTTTTGGTCCTCCGCGTTTCCCTTCACCGCGCCCTTGCGCCAGCCCTTGGCTAGCTTGCTCAGCCCCATAACAGCGACAGCTCCTCGGAACCTTCGCGGAAAGACCCACGACGACACCCGGCGCGCTAGCCCACAGCTGGCGGCGGCAGCAAAGAGCCCCCCCCCGCACCCCGTCCTGCGGGCGACCTACGACACCCCCGACTTTAGAAACTTAGAACCGGACGACTGCGAGCCCACCCTGAAGCCTTCCCTTGAGCCCACGCCTTGAACCTGAACCTCGCGGCCGGCCTCTGGGAGTCACCCGGCGCGCCCACCCGTGGTCGCGACGTGCACGGCGGCGGCGACTTCACCCTCCTCCGCTTCCTTTTGCGCAACCTTTGTGGGGGGGGCGACTGCAGCTCAGATCATGTGAGCAACCCCAGCCAACCTATTTGGCTGAGATTTCCCGCCGAGTTGCGAATCAGACTGTCAGACTGTCGTCAGATGGTCAGATGTTCGGCTGTCATCTTGAACTTTGGCGGGAAGATTCACCAAAGTAGGTGAATTTGGGTTGCTCTCATGATCTCAGTTGGCGTCGCCCTCCCACAACAGGTTGCGCGACAGAAAGAGGGAGGGGGGCGTGTCGTTGCCGCCGCCGCCGTGCACGTCGCGACCACCGACGGGGGAGCGCGCCGGGTGTCGCACAGGACCCGGCCGCGAGGTTCAAGGCGCGGGTTCGAGGAAGGGCTTCAGTGCTGGCCAGTCGTCCAGTTTGAAGGTTCTGGTGTGGGAGGTGCCGTCGCCGCCAAGAGAAGGGGGCATCCTGTTTGCCGCCGCCGCCGCGCACGTCGCGACTGTGGGCGAGTGCGCCGGGTGTCGCCGAGGATCTGACCCCAACGGTACCAAGGAGCTTTGACTGTCATGGGGCTCTGTAAGTTCGCGAAGGGTTGGCGCAAGGGCGCGGTGAAGGGAAACGCGGAGGGCCAATACGAACTCGCCCACTGTTACCGCACCGGGTCGGAGGGGGTGAAGCTAGACAAGGTGGCAGCGGCGGCGTGGTACGGCATGGCAGCCGATCAAGAGCACGCAGGCGCCCAGGGCAGCCTCGGCTTTTGCTACGCCCGCGGCGAGGGCGTGGGGCAGAACCTCGAGCTGGCTGCAGTGACGTTGTACCGCAAGGCTGCCGAGGCTGGGCACGCATTTGGTCAGGGTCTTCTCGCATCGTGCTACGCGACGGGCAAGGGGGTTGAGCAGAACGATTCTCTGGCGGTGGCGTGGTGGGAGAAAAGCGCTACTGGAGGACTCGCCAATTCCCAGCACCGCCTTGGCTTCTGCTTCATGCACGGCAAGCGCGGGCTTCCCAAGAACGCACGGCGCGCGAGGAGCTACCTGAAGGCCGCAGCCGCGCAAGGCTTTGTTGACGCCATCAAAGACCTGAAGCTGCTCAATACTTGCGAGTCGTGCGGCGCCCCGACGCCAACCGCACGTGCGGGGGCTGCCGGGCCGTGAAGGGCTTCAAGGAGGTCCGCTACTGCACCCCCGAGTGCCAGAAGAAGGACTGGAAGTTCCACAAGCTCGACTGCGGCGGCCTCAAGGTGTGCGAGTGCCGCAACTGCCGCGTCTGCGACCACGGCGAGAGCAGCACGACCTCTGCGGCGCCCGGGTAGGCAGAAAGCGCGGGAGCACGACTGCCCGTAGAACGAAAGACACGCGTTGTGCGCGGGCCGGTGCGGGCTGGCACTCGATGGTATGGATGTGGTAGTGGGTTGTGGTTGTGGGTTCAGAGACGTGGAGGTTGCGGCGGCCGCCAGACGCGGGAACGCCGATGATTGCAGTTTGCACGGTAGCACGGTTGCCCCGATCCCTAGTCATAGGACGAGTCAGAGCATGAAGTGGACGAAAAATCAACGAAAGGGAGCTGAGTGGAACTGGCTTGCAGCTACACTTGCAACATCGATGTATGCTTTTATGATAAAATATCGCCCCTATTGTTTTGAGACAGGATTAATAGAAGAATAATAACGCACTCGCCAGCTTCAGAGCCCTCCCGCGGCGTCACGACTGACTATGATTCCCCACGCGAGGCCAATACCCGCCGATATGTTATCGCTCGAAATCCCACTTCATGTTCATTCATTCATCACCCACCACCCTCTCCCGGCGCCGTGTTTTTTCTAATTGAGATTCGTTATAAAACGCGCTGCCATCACGCTCCCGCTCGTACGACATGAACTCCTCACGATAGGGCCTGCCAGCTGTTGCCCGCCACGTTGTGAACAAGCGTTTTACATCCTTGTTCCTCGAGTTCAGTGTCATCACATGACGTGGCGAGCAATGCATGACAGGCCCAATGGCCGCCACGTCATCGACACGTGGTATTAACACTCGTTTCTACAGTGAAATGGCATCTCATGACGTGGCGCGCCCGAGCAATATCTGCCATGGCTCTACCTCGTGCTGCAGGTTGCCCACAATGTCCATCAATCGCGCCCAAACCCAGGGCCTGACGCTCCTTCCCGCAATGTCGGCTCACCGTGTACCGATGTACCCGTACACACTCGCCGCATGCTCGTTCTGGCCCCGCCGCTCGTCCCCAGCCATTCCAGCTCAACTCAAGCATCTTCGAGGAAGTCAGCGGGATAACCTGTGTTATTCAGGCTTCAGAAAGCAAACGTCTCAAGTTGATGTGAGAAGGGGAGGAGTGAACGGCCCTGCCTGAACCTTCTCAGGCAGAAGGTGCCCAACGGCCGAGTGCCAGGGTCTGACACCGATACACTATGAGCAAACAGTCAGGTCGAGTGCGAGGGTCGGACGGACAGGGCACCGAATTAACGCATCATCCCAACCTGACTGTTTGCTCATGGTGTACCGGTGTACGAGCGCCAGGGTCGGGCAACGCGCTCCCGCTTCACCTCAACCTGACTGCTTGCTCATGGCAGAACGGTCTTGCGGTGTACCCGTACACACTCGCTGCATCCCGCACCTATACCTGGCCACTTGCTACCTGTCGGTTCGCTCATAGTGCATCAGTGTACCCGTACTCACTCTCCGCATCCTCCTCCCTCTCTGGAGTCACGGGAGTTCCCTTCTACATTCAAGCGTCACACACACCTTCTCTCCGTTGAGAGACCCCCGTGATGGTTGACTCCTAGACGCTCTGAGAATTGTTTGACCCTGAGGTTGGTCCTGAGACGCCCTGCCGACAGGCTGGTGATGAGCAGCTTTGGGTGGTCATCGCACAGGCACCGCATGCCGGCTATGTACATAGTGGTTGGCCATGCGGCGCTGAACGCGTACCACACGTACCCCAGCGGCGTGATCATCAGCTCTCGCCGGTGGGCAGGGCCCGACAACGCGTCCCCTCCAGTGTCAGACTAGGGAGGAGCGTGCGGCAAGTGTGTGTGTGGGTACACTATGAGTAAACAGACTCGGCGTCCCATCGAGTGTCAGTCCCGGGAAGAGCACGCGGTGGGTGTGTGCGGATTCACGGGCAAACAGTCAGTTTGGGCTAAACATTGGACGTGGTGTGAGGCCCTGCCGCAGCCGCAGTGCGGCGACGAGGTAAGCAACAGCGCCCAAGGTGATGTAAAGCCCGCCCATCCCCATTACAAGGCCGCCGCCGATGCTGAATTTGGCGCCGTCCTTCGCGCGGTACATCACCAGTGCCATCCCGACCGCGGCGCAGGGCCTTACATACCTGCGAATCATTCAGTTGGTTTTGGGTGTGGGTCTAACCTCTTACAGACGTTAGGCTCTGTCCGCTTGTGATGGTGGAGGTTGTCGCTCACCATGTGAAGCGCCTTGGGGCTCGATGAACGTTAGTCCAGAGGGTTTGGGTGTGGGTTTGGGTGTGAATGTGGGTTGGGCTTGGGTGTGGGTTTGGGTGTGGGTGTGGGTGTGGGTTTTGGTCCAGCTTGACTTGCGTACATGTGAGGCAAGATGAAGCGGGATACCTCAAGTGGAGGGGCAAACAAGGTGTGGCAGCTGAAAACAGCACTTTTAGGGAGGCCTTGCCGCGGTGCATGTGATGCCGTTGCGGACCCAGTTCAGGTAGGACCCCTCGTGGGCAAAGTAAATTCTCCATGCTGCGTCCGTTGCCGCCGCCGCATCCTTGGCCGCTGCCGCCGCCGCCGATGCCGCCGGTGCCGCCGTTGACGCTGCCGCGGGCGCCGCTGCAGCCTCGACGGACTTCGCCGCTGCGGCAGTGTTACCCGACGCAGCCTCAGCAGCTTGCGTGGATTTGCATCGGAGAGCGCGGACGGCGGGCGAGCAGAAGGACCACACCGCGGCGGCGGCGGAGCCGGATGCGGCTGTTGTTCGCGACGCGGGCGTGATGCGCGTGCCCGCAACGCACCGCCGTGCCGCGTGCGCCGCTGCGAGCGTGGCGACGGAAGCAGCATGCAAACCGTGCGGAGCCGTTGACAAAAGATTTGCCACCGCCGCCCCAGACGGCGCGGCCGGTGGCGCGTGGGCTCGCGCCGCGGCCTGCGCCACGGCCGAGAGTCGTCGGAGAGACGCCCCCAGCACCATCTCGTGTGGACGGCTTCCTTTACACCCCCGTAAGCGAAGTGCGCGCAAGAATGGAGGACGCTTGCGCAGCGGCAGACTACATAAAATAACACCCGCTGCCACGCCCAAAAGCTTTTAGGGTTTCTAACCCTAACCCAAAGAATATTATCGGCACCCTCGGAATCCACGTCATATCGTTCGAAACAGATCAAGAGAGACTTCATTTATGATATCAGCTTCACCCCTCCCTCCCCTCTCTCTGCTACTCAGTATCGTGGCCTGACCGGTACGACAAGATCGGCGTGGCGTCGGCTATTTCCAGCATGCGCCCTGCGCCCTTCTTGCTCTCGGGCGGGTTCTCGCGCAGCCTGTGGACCGCGGCGGCGGCCAACGAAT
>Ga0307489_10000965_pt1 | contig 18468 bp, 17 predicted proteins | sample SB12metaG_FD_202247 | JGI IMG/M metagenome (GOLD analysis project Ga0307489, IMG submission 202247) | Sea-ice brine microbial communities from Beaufort Sea near Barrow, Alaska, United States - SB 1.2 | ecosystem: Environmental > Aquatic > Marine > Coastal | place: USA: Alaska | collected...
ATTCGCCAGCAACAAAATCAAAATGCGGCGTACCGCCACGAATAACGGCACCAATAGCAATAATGCCATCGTATCCACCTTTCGCAGCAACTTTTTTAGCTGCTACTGGCAACTCATAGGCACCAGGAACACGGATGATGGTAATGTCGCTATCGGCGACATTACCATGGCGTTTAAGTGTATCTACAGCGCCTTCAAGTAAGTTTTCAACAACAAAACTATTAAAACGAGAGACGACAATCGCGAATTTCTTACCGGTTGCATCAAAGTTAGCTTCTATGATATTCATTTAAAAATCACCTACTGATAAAAATTGTCGCAATTCTAGCAAATTGCACGCGACTGAGGAACTCGTTTTGACAAATTTATCAGAAACTTTGCATCTAAAGTCGATATTTTATCTTTCTTGCCGGCGGATGTAGCTTAGGCTCAGGACCATCATTTTTATTTAGTATTTCTAAAGGGACTTGTCGGCTAATTTATCAGCTAATTTAATGGCATAAATGTTCGATTACAAATAATTTTAAGGGAAGCTTTACGTTATTAGCTTTCAGCTTTCAATCAGATTTTAGTGCTCATAATGACTAGTTCTATTATAACAATGTTTGGCGTTCTTTACTGATAACTTACCGCTACTTTTTACTGCTCACAGCTAACTTAAAGCTTACCGCTATCTTTGTACTCTTAGCTTTGGGTTAAAATCAACAGCAACCATGTTACTAAATCACTCTCTATCGTATTTGCCCATGGCACATCAAGTGTCATTTTTGTATGATAGGGCTACCTATAGTTTGAGCGCATATTTACTTGAAATTTTATGACTATTTATTTTTCTACCAATAAAATACCTGCCTTGCAGGTATTTAGCTTACATCAACGACAAGCTATTCTAGCCTTAGCGCAAGCAAAACTGTCTCCGCCTGAAAAGTTTATTTTGAATATGATTAAGTTATCACTGCTGATACCACCCTTTTTCTTTATCGCAAATCTACAGGGTTTTGCCTTGGCAGCATCGGTTGTGATGGTGCTGATTGCCTATTTTTTGCTGTTAAGACCTATTATGTTATTTTTTACACAAAAGCACCTAGATAAAGCCGTTGTTCAATACCAAAAAAGCGAACTTTAGTTCGCTTATTCTTATTCTTCAGCTTATTCCTCGCATCAGTCTTGATTAAAAATATTGAGGCTACATATTTTCAAGCTCTTCTAGATAAGCGTCAATATTGGCCTCTTCAGCTTGATTAAGTTCAATGGGTGGGTTTCCATCATAAACTCTAAACTGCATATTTTGAAAGTAGGCATTTTTAACAAACTCATAAGGATCTATGGCATCATTTAAAATAGCTTCTTGATCTGCAAACGACGCACGAGCTTCCAAGCCTAAAATGCCAGCTCGTAATATATTAGGCCAAAAATCGATAACGGCAAGTGGCCAGTAATAGCCGTCAACAAAATCACCTACCTCTTCACGTACCGATGAAGGACCCAGCGCGGGAACAACCAAGTAAGGGCCGTTACCCACACCATAACTGCCAAGTACCTCGCCAAATTCTTCTTGTTTTCGGTTCCAACCAAAATCACTTGCTGGGTCAAAAAAGCCTAATAAGCCGATGCTAGAATTCAAAACAAAGCGTCCGGTGGACTTTGCTGCATCAGTAAACTTTGCTTGTAATAAATCATTAATGATTGTTGAAGGTTCATTAAGATTCAGTGCCATATTATGAACACCCCTGCGCAAGTCTATCGGCATATATTCAACATAGCCTTGTGATGCCGGCTTGAAAACGTATTTGTCTGCATAATCCCAGGTAAAAGTCCAAAAAGGTCGGTTAATCACTTCTAGCGGATCTTTTGGATCAGACAGAGTTTGTTCTGATGAAGGCGTCGTCGAACAAGCCGTTAAAAAAAATGAAAACATTAGGGTTAGCAAGAGTTTTAAGCTAAATATTGACCGAACTTTCAAGGCAACTTTTTTTATTCTATTCACTACGGGATCCTTGTCTTATAGCCAATAAGCAATATATAGGTTATAAAAATAAAATTTCTCTATGCTGCAGTTTATCACGAGAGCGTTTAAAGTTTCACGTATAAATGTAACGTTTAAATTCGGTATTTTATACTAATGGCACTATTTTACCGCTTTTTTCTGATGGATAGAAAGCAACATTTCAGCTTCAGCTCTAGGAATATCACACTCTCGTATTATTTCAGCAAGGTCGGCACCCAACTCAACCAATTTTTGTGCGCGAGTGTATAATTTATCTTCAGGTTGCTGATGTAACCGTTGTTCGATACTTTGAAATTGCTTATTAAATTGTTCCTGAGTCACTTTAATGCGATGTTCTAATTGCTTGCTAACTTGTTCGTTTTCTATGCGCGACTCAGTGCAGTGTTGTTGAGTAATTTCTAGCTGCGATTGCTGTCTGGCAAGTAAATCTTGTAATTCTAACAATTGTATTTCTTGGCTATGTACTTGTTGTTGTAATTCATCTATTTGTTGGGAAAAACTATTTTTTCTCGCCACTTTTCGCGCCACTAATAACAGGACAAGGAGTATCACAATGACGAATGTAATTAAGCTGATCAGGTTAGTAGATATATTTTCCATAAGTTTAATTGGCTTCGCTGGCAATAAAAGCCTACTTAAGCAGGCTTATTGGCTAAAATTAGAATTGCTTTAGTTCATCCCACTCTTCGTCAGATAGTAATTGATTTAAATCAACTAAAATTAGTAATTCACCATCTCGGTTAGACACGCCTTGAATAAACTTGGCGCTTTCGTCATTGCCAACATTGGGTGTTACATCAATCTCTGATGATTTTAAATAAACAACTTCCGCAACGCTATCAACTAAAATGCCAATAACTTGTTTTTCAGCTTCAATGATCACGATGCGAGCATTGTCGTTTATTTCAGCAGAATCTAGCCCAAATCTTATACGAGTATCAATAACGGTAACAACATTACCACGCAGGTTAATGATACCCATAACATATATTGGCGAACCCGGTACAGGTGCGACTTCAGTGTAACGTAATACTTCTTGCACTTGCATAACGTTGATACCGTATGTTTCTCGATCGAGCTGAAACGTTACCCATTGTAGTATTTCATCATTGATGTTTACACGTTCGCTTGCATTGCGTCTTTCATCAGACATACTGCTGACCTCTTTAAATTTTAGTTGTTATTCTAATCACCAGAACACTTAGGCTCTCAGTATACTGGCAAGTTTACATTCATCAATTATTCTTGAGTTATATTTACACCTTTTTCCAATAACTTAATTAAAGATTCAACGTCTAACAGTACGCACATCCGGTTTTTTACTAACCCTGCCAGCCAAGGACGCTTATTTCGGGTATCTAACCATTTAACATCTTCTTGCTTGAGCGTTACCGTATCAACCAATTTCTCAGCTGACAAACCCCAAGATGAATCATTTAACATGATAATATATTGGTAGTTAAGTGCTGAAATTAATACTTCATCACACTTTTCAGGCATGACCCATAAAGCGGTATCAACCACATTAACTTTGGCTGTTCTGTGTAGCATAACACCTTTAAACCAATCAGGCTTACCCATCAGCGGTGTGATTTTATCGGTGTTATGAATACCACCTAACTCGATTAGTGGCACGGCAATCATTAAGCCAGCGACCTCGAAAAACATCACCTGAAAGTCGCCTTGACGATAACTGTGTTGTTGAGTATCTAACACTGCATTAGTGCTTTTACCGGTTATAATTGGGTTTTCATTAAGGTCAACCGGGTTTATTACTGGCTGTCTCACTGCAATTTTAGCTGCTAATTTTTCCGGTATCCCTGCATCACTTATATCGCTGTGGCTAATCGTAGAGTCTAGAAGTGAACTTTGACTGTCAGCTTTAGTTGAACTTAACTTTTCAGTATCCTTTGATGCAAAAACCTTTGGAAAAGTTGCACTACTCAGTAACTTTTCTAGTGGCTGATATTGTCTTTCTTTAACCGGCAGTGCTGGTTTTTGCTCTACTTCTTCTTCAGTAAGCAATTCTGACAAATAAGTCTGCATAAGTTTTTTACTTGCAGCTAAAGACTTTGACATCGGCTTACTTACTCTTTATGTTTAAGTTAATGAGATATTTTAATAAATTTTTATAAGCAAGGATACCACGAGATTTTGCGGCATAATCTGAAGGTACCTTCTGGGCAACACTGGCATTACGAAAATTAGTATCAATTGGCACAAGTGAGGGCCAAACAAACTCGCCGTAAAGGTCTTGCAATTTTTGGTAAGTCGTTCTTGATGCTTTAGTGCGTTTATCAAACATGGTCGGGACGATGGTATATTTAAATGGCAAAGGATGTTGAGCTTGCATAATTTCTAAGGTTTTCATCATCCGGTCTAAACCTTTTAGTGCCAAAAATTCAGTTTGAACCGGTACTATAATCCTATCACTAGCCGCTAATGCATTCACCATCAACACCCCTAAAATCGGCGGGCAATCAATCAATACATAATCATATTCACCTTCGATTGCAGACATCACTTTTTTTAACACTAAGCCCATGCCACCTTTATTGCCGAGTGCGCGGTCAAGTGTTGCTAAGCCCATTGTGCCAGGGAGTATGTCGATATTACTATAATGCGTAGGACATAGACTTTGCATGATCTGTTCTTTGGTAGACACCTGTATAAACAAATCATAAACACTGAGATCTAGGTCTTCAGACTCGATACCAAAATAATAACTTAATGAAGCATGAGGATCGGTATCCACTAAAAGCACGCGCTTCCCTTGCTCAGCTAATAAACCGGCTAAGGCAATAGCTGTGGTCGTTTTACCGACACCACCTTTTTGATTTGCAACTGTCCAAACTACCAAGTGGAATTCCTATTATTCATTGATTTTTCTTGTGATGGCTTAGTGGCTTCATTGTTAGCCTTAGTCTCAGCTCGGGTGGTAATGCGAATACCGCCATTATCAAGTTCGATAATACGGATCTCATCATCCGCCATTGAAGTGCTAGTGCGGTTACTTACCGCAACATTTCCTTCTGAAATAGTGGGGGTGGCCACTACCTCAGCTTTTTCTAAACCGTATTTAGAAAGCGCAATAACAACACGACGATTTTTGGCTCGCCCTGCAATTGTAGTATTGTCAGCACTTGGATAATACTGACCGTAACCTTCAATAGCCATGCGAGCCGGGTTTATGGTTAAGGCTTCTAAGGTCCGTAAAATTGCGGTTGCTCTAAATACTGATAATTCCCAATTAGAAGAAAAAATTTCGGTCTTAATCGCTTGATTATCGGTATAACCTCTAACCCTAATATAGTTGTTAGTATCGACAATAATTTGATAGATAACCAATAAAATATCTTTTGCGCCATTGGTGAGTGACGCAGAGCCACTTGGAAACAATAAACGGCTGTTTAATTCAATTTCCAACCAATCACCATCAATTTTCAGTTTCGCGTAACCGGATTCAACTAGTTCATATAAGACTTTATGAAGAGCTTTTTCTAAAGACCTTAAGCTGCTACCCACTTGAGTATCTGAGATAGTAGATAAAGTTACGTCACCTGAAACAATTTCAGGTTCAGCGAGATCTAAAATAGCATCAACCAATAATATTTGCTTAGTTTTGGCACTATTAACCGGTAAGATGTCATCGCCATGAACGCGATTTTTAGTTTGTTCTTTCTGCGTTTGAAATACACGACCTAGTGATTCTGTCGCGGTTTCAAACGGTTTATCATTGACTCTCGCCATGGCATATAAGACGACAAAAAGCGCAAATAATAAGGTCATATAGTCAGCATAAGAGACTAACCAACGCTCAACATTTTCATGCTCTACTGGCTGACGTCTTGCGCGTAGGCGGTTCATTGCTCCAACCGAAATGCTGACAGTTTATTTTCAATAGCGTGTGGATTTTCCGCTGAGGCGATGGCAATCAAACCTTCGGTCATCATTTCACGATACATAGTTTGTTCGTGTACTATGGCTTTAATTTTATTAGCAACAGGTAAATAAAATAAATTGGCAAAGCCTACTCCGTAAATAGTGGCAACAAATGCGGTGGCGATACCTTGCCCCAATAGTTGCGGGTCAGCCAAATTCGACATGGCATGGATTAACCCCAGCACAGCACCTAAAATGCCAATGGTTGGACTATACCCCCCCATAGACTCAAAAACATGAGCAGAGCGTAAATTATGGTCACGGTATAAATCTAAATCAAGTTCTAACGAAACCCTGAGGTTGTCAACCTCGACACCGTCAACAAGCAAATTTAAGCCTTTGTTAACGTAAAAGTCATTTTCTTCTTCGGCAATATATTCTAGCGACAAGAAACCAGATTCTCGTGCTTTTTCAGCCCAAAGCACAATAGATTCAATGCCCTGTTCAATGTCATATTTAGGGGGAACAAACAACCATTTTAGTAAGCTTATGGCGTGAAAAAACTGACTTTGTGATGACTGCAACATCACAGCACCGAGCGTACCACCAAAAACAATAATGAAGGCGGGTAGTTCCAGCAACGAAGATATAGTACCTCCATCAATAATAAAACCAAAGTAAATAGCGAAAATGGCAATAAGGAGCCCCGCTATACTCAGTTTATCCATGCTGTATTTCCTTAAGAATTGCAGCTGGAAAGCTTTCAAGGGTCAATGATAGTTCAGAGATCCCGGCAACCTTAACCGCTTGTGGCATACCATAAACAACACAAGACTCCTCATCTTGTGCCCATATAGTTGCGCCTTTACTTTTTAATAGTCGTGAGCCTTCGCGACCATCCGCACCCATTCCGGTTAATATAATACCTAAAACATTGCCACCAAAAACTTTAGCGGCTGAAGCAAAACTAATATCTACACTCGGTTTGAAAGCCATTCGTTCAGAGTTGTCTTCAAGTATTCTTAGTTTTGCCGCATTTTCTGTCCCATCAATGATCATTTGTTTACCTCCTGGTGCTAAATAGGCATGACCAGGTTTTAATATGTCACCAGAATTCGCTTGGCTAACCTTTATCTTGCAGATACCATTTAAGCGGTTAGCAAAAGCTAAGGTGAATGCAGCCGGCATGTGCTGCACTATAATGATAGGTAGCGAGAAGTCTTCAGGTAATTGAGTTAACAACTTTTGTAATGCTACAGGGCCTCCAGTTGAAGTGCCTATGGCAAGTAATTTATATTTTTTGCCAGAACTTTTTCTAAAGGGCTGGTTTTGATCTGTGGCCGTTGTTGTGGCCGAATCTGGGGTATTTGCATGACTGACCTGAGCTTTTCTTTCAACAACTGTCCGTAAGCGAAAGCTTGAAACTTGTTCGGCTCTTACCATTTTTTTTCTAGCTAATTGCTTAACGCGTTGACGTAATACACTACCGGCGTCTTCGGTAGTTTTAGCTATTTCGGTAAATTTTTTCGGCAAAAAATCTAACGCGCCAGCATCTAGTGCTTCAAGCGTCGCTTTAGCGCCGTCATGGGTTAATGAAGAAAACATGATAATGGCCGTTGGTGCTTTTGCCATGATCTGTTTAACCGCTTCAATGCCATTTAATAACGGCATCTCTATATCCATAGTGATGACATCAGGCTTTAAGGCAATAGCTTTTTCTACTGCATCAATACCATTAATCGCAACACCGATAACCTCAAGATTAACATCTTTATTGAGGAGGTCTGTTACTCGGCGTCGAAAGAAACTGGAGTCATCAACTACTAATACTTTAAATGACATTTACACTCTATTTCCTGTCATGATTATGTGGTTACCACAGGCTATTAGCCATGGACATTATGAACGTAGTTTCTTATTTACTAACGCTTTTTTTGCGTAAAACTTAAGCATATTAGGTACATCAATAATTAAGGCAATACCTCCGTCACTGGTTATTGTTGCTCCAGCCATACCTGGCGTACCATTTAATAATCTGTCTAGTGGTTTAATAACCACTTCTTCTTGACCAATTAAACTATCAACAACAAAGCCAACTTTCTGGTTACCTAACTGCACAATAACGACATGACCCAGCTCTCGCGGTTTTTCAACATAATTACGCACTAGCCACTGATCAAGATAAAATAATGGGATGGATTTTTCACGAACCATGATCGTTAACTGTCCATCAACTGCATTAGTTTTAGTCAAATCAAGGTGAAATATTTCATTCACCACGGCCAAGGGTAAGGCAAAAGTCTGTTGACCAATCACCACCATTAATGTTGGCAATATGGCTAACGTTAATGGCACTTTAATTTCAAGTATGGTGCCAACACCTATTTCTGACTCGATACTGATTGTGCCATTTAGTTGGGTGATTTTTGTTTTCACCACATCCATACCTACGCCACGGCCTGATACTTCTGAAATTTCGGTTTTTGTTGAAAATCCAGGGGAAAAAATTAAACTAAAGGCTTCTTTATCAGACATGCGTGCTGCAGCGTCGGCATCCAAAACACCACGTTTTATAGCTATTTCTTTTAGTTTTTCAGCATTCATGCCAGCGCCATCATCACGAATGGTGAGTAGAATATGGTCGCCTTCTTGTGATGCTGACAATAGCACAATACCTTCTCGTGGCTTACCAGCCGATTCACGGGTATCAGGGGTTTCAATACCATGATCAACCGAGTTGCGCACAAGATGCACTAAAGGATCGGCTAAAGCTTCAACTAAATTTTTGTCTAGATCGGTTTCTTCACCTTCAAGAATAAGTTTAATTTCTTTATTGAGACTACGGGCCAAATCTCGTACCACACGAGGAAAACGTCCAAACACTTTCTTAATGGGTTGCATACGCGTTTTCATGACTGCGCCTTGCAAGTCAGTAGTGACCGCATCTAGGTTTGACAAGGCCTTGGTTAATTCTTCATCTTCTTTTGTCATGCCTAAACTCGCTAGACGGTTACGCACTAAAACTAACTCGCCGACCATGTTCATGATCTGATCTAGTCGTTTGGTATCAACCCTCACCGTTGTTTCGCCTTGAGAGGGCTTTGCCGGTTTAGCCGCGATGTTATTCGCCGCAGGAGCACTTGCCACTTTTGTTACAACGGTAACTGCTTCAGCAGGTTTTGCTGGTGCTTGAGCTTTAGGTCTTTGATTTTTGCCGTGCAGTTCGTCTAATAACGACTCAAAATCATCATCATCTATTTCATCAGCTGATACTGAATTTGCTGTGCTAGCTGGCGCTGGAGTCACCGCAGGAGAGAACGCACCTTGGCCATGCAGTTCGTCCAATAATGATTCGAATTCATCATCGGAAATATCATTACTACTACCAATACTCGATGTTGGTGACTGCTCGACTACAGGCGTACTTGATTTTTTTACACCACTACCATGAAGTTCATCTAATAGGCGATCAAATTCATCTTCTGACATCTCGTCACTTGAATTACTATCCGCTGCCGGTATATTTTCCTCAGCCGTTGCAAGCGCATGTTCTACCGCAGACTCTGCTTGTCCTTCCGGCTGAGATAGTCGATGTAACTCGGCTAACAAACTTGGCTCTGCCGGGCTTAGTGGCGCTTTATGTTGTACTTGAGCAAACATTTCATTAATGGTGTCGAGCGCTTTAAGAATAACATCCATTAATGAGGAGGTAACTGATCGTTGCTGATTTCTTAAGGTATCGAAAACATTTTCCGCACCGTGACACGCATCAACTAACTCGGCAAGCGACAAAAAGCCAGCACCCCCTTTTACTGTATGAAATCCTCTAAAAATAGCATTGAGCAATTCCGCATTTTCAGGATCATTTTCAAGCTCAACTAATTGCTCTGACAAGGTCTCAAGTATTTCCCCAGCTTCAATTAAAAAATCCTGAAGAATTTCTTCATCTTGTGAAAATGACATTTAGTCACTCCTATTAAAAGCCTAAACTTGATAATAAATCATCAACGTCGTGTTGATCTGAAACAACATCTTTACGATTCCCAAGATTAACGATCGGACCTTCAACTAAGTTTTCACCTAATTTTGGTAGGTAATTCGATCGCTCTTGTTTGGAAGTAATACCAAAGGCTGTTAGCATATTTATTAAGCTGTCTTCAACCTCACAAACTAAATCAATAACTTTACGAATAATTTGGCCCGTAAGATCTTGAAAGTCTTGCGCCATCAAAACATCAGTCATTAAGCCATGAATTTTACTGGTTTCTTTTTCTGTCGTTGTCAGTAAAACATCGATGTCTCGACATAATACTTTAAACTCAGCAACATCAAGCTCATTGTGCATTAATTTATGCCACAGCGGATTAACGTTATTGATTTGTTGTTGAATATTACTAACCACAGGAAAAATTGATTCGACAACGTCCATGGTTTTATTGGCCGCTTCTTCGGTACGATCAATAACAAAATTCAGTCTTTCTTTAGCGTCTGGAATGTCCGCTGTCGCTAAATCATTCAAACGTGAATCAACATGAAAGTTATTCAATGAATTATGTAATTCGCGAGTTAACTTACCTATTTCTTCAAACAATGCCGTTTGAATTGGGCTTTGAATTTCTGCAATTAACTCATCCGCTTTGTTTTGCTGATCTGCCTCAAGGTATTTAACCAACAATTTAGCCTGTTCTATAGAAACATGGATACTAGTATCTTTACTCATATAACAGCCTTGTGTAAAAAATTTGGTGATTAACCAAGACGTTGAAAAATTTTATCAAGCTTTGCGCTTAACGTTGCAGCCGTAAAAGGTTTAACGATATAACCATTAACTCCCGCTTGAGCTGCCATGACAATTTGATCTTTCTTCGCTTCTGCAGTCACCATCAATACCGGAATATGAGATAGTTTTTCATCCGCTCTAATGGCTTTAAGTAAATCTATCCCTTGCATAACCGGCATATTCCAATCGGTAACAACAAAATCAAAATCACCCGCTTTAAGCATCGGCAGCGCGGTATTACCATCATCTGCTTCTGATATATTGGTGAAACCTAAGTCGCGTAACAAGTTTTTGATTATGCGTCTCATTGTTGAAAAATCGTCAACAACAAGCACTTTCATATTTTTTTCCAAAACACCCTCCGGTGATAACATTTAAAGTTTTACAATATATTTCATATTCTACTTAACTTTGCCACGATTGCATACGAGCTTTTAATCTATGCATCGCTTGACTGTGTATTTGACTTACCCGTGATTCACTCACATCAAGTACTTGGCCTATTTCTCTAAGGTTAAGCTCTTCGTCATAATACAAGGACAGTACTAAAGCTTCTCGCTCGGGTAAAGAAGAAATGCACTCGGCTAATGACTTTTTAAAGCAACTCTGTTCAATGTTAGCGTAAGGTTCATCTTGCTGATGACTGTGGGCTATTGCAATTACATCGTCACTAACACCTAAGTCATCAAGGCCAAGAATTTTCCCTGAACTCACGTCATTAAGTATCTGATGGTATTCATTAATTGAAATTTCAAGTTTTTCAGCAACCTCAACATCGGTCACGTCGCGGCCATATTGCGCTTCTAAGCTTTTTATGGCTTCGCTGATCATGCGACTATTTTTATGCACTGAGCGGGGAACCCAGTCACCCCGACGAATTTCATCAAGCATGGCACCACGAATACGAATACCCGCGAAAGTTTCAAAGCTAGCACCTTTGCTATTATCAAAATTATTTGCCGCTTCAAGTAAGCCTATCATGCCTGATTGAATAAGGTCGTCAACCAAAACACTGGCCGGTAGTCGTGCAAGCAAATGATAAGCAATGCGCTTTACGAGTACTGTGTGTCGCTCCAGCAAGGCCGATTTATCAACACTATAAGTATGTACTTTTAACACTATCACTCACTTGTTTATTAAATAGGGCCTGTAGGTTTTTCATTTTATTCTCGGCTATAGATTAGGTTTTCAGTTAACAAGGCGGCAGGCATATTAGATAGATATGCTAGTTTTTCACTGGCCAACTATGTTAGCTAAAAATTAACTATAGACCTTTAACCGACAGTAAAAAAAACCTAACCACTTGATATAGCTAAAGCTTGCTTAACTCATGCAAAAAAAACACCACAGATTGTTCAATTACAACCCTGCTTCGTCGTTATGTCCATCCATAGCTACAAGTTAAAAGCTCAACAGCTTTAGTGTTCTAGTAATTGTTCAATAAAGAATTCTAAATGCCCTGAGGCTTGTTGTGGCACTGGCCAGCTAACAATATTTTTAGCAAGTGCTTTAAGGCCAATTGACGCTGGTGAGTTAGGATATGCCTCGACAATCGCTTGTTGTTTTCTAACAGATTTACGAATATTTTCATCATAAGGTATAACGGCAACAAGCTCTAAAGTGACATCCAAAAATCTGTCAGTGACTTTAGCTAATTTCGCAAATAAGTTTTTACCTTCATTCGGGGTGCGCACCATGTTTGCCACCACCTTAAACTTGAATAGCCCATGATCTCTGCTTAACAATTTCATTAAGGCATAACAGTCAGTAATTGAGGTGGGTTCGTCACACACGACTAATAAAACATCTTGTGATGCACGGCAAAAACTTAATACCATATCGGAGATACCTGCCGCGGTATCAACAATTAAAATGTCAAATTTGGTTTTCATATCACTAAAAGCACGAATAAGCCCGGCATGCTCAGCTGGGGTTAAATCCACCATAGATTGAGTGCCTGATGTCGCAGGAATAATGTTAATGCCAGCAGGACCTTGAATAATAATATCATCCAGTTCACATTCACCCGAGAGCACATGCGACAGGTTGCGTTTTACGCGCAAACCTAGCATAACATCAACATTAGCCAAGCCTAAATCGGCATCTAGTACTAAAACCCGCTTACCTAATTTAGCTAAAGAAATGGCAGTATTTAATGAGACATTAGTTTTACCAACTCCCCCTTTACCGCCAGAAACGGCGATAACTTTTATGGGTTGGGGGGTTTGCATTTTTCTTAAGCCACTCGCTTGATCTATCATCTATATAACTTCTCTGTGTAATACCCATTGCAATAAATAATCGGTCATTCTAAGGTGACCTCAACATCCAATACCTACGTTATTTTTAATCACATACGCTAGCTATTGCCCTACAATATGCTCCTGCATTGTTCTACTGGTTTGCCTCGACGTACAAACATTGACTTAATGCTGTAAAACCCTGCATGGTTAAGAACGGCCATGTAAAAATCAATCAAGCGCCAAACTACACCGAGGTAGATACTTACCTTTGTCTGAGGCAATAAAGCTATGCTCTTGAATATTTATGCTCACTGATAACAGCTGACTTAAAATTGCTGACTTAATGCAATTAGCATAATGGCTCTGGCTAACTATAACGCGACCTATACTGCGACGGCAGATACCGGATTACGCCAAGAAACAGTCCCTGAATTTTGATACTTAGTGGCCATTCTGTCTGCTAGCGTAACCAATTTTTCAGCATTTGCAACCTTAATATCTTCTGGAACTCTTTGTCCATCAGTAAGATAACCAATAGCTAAACCGTTTTGTAATGACGTGGTTATAATTTCACCCACACTTAGGCTTTCATCTAATTTAGTATAAATGCAGCCCGCTAAAGGAATACGTTTAAAGCGCTCAACATTTTCTTGCATAACACGCTGCTGCGTATTGGCCGCTAATACTAAGTAATTACGAATTCTAACACGAGCATTTGAGATTAAGGTAGTCAAATTCTCAGTTAGACGCATATCTCTTTGCCCCATACCGGCAGTATCGATCAATATTAATTTTTTTTGTGAGAACTGTTGTAACAAGCTATCTAGCTCATCGCCGTCATTGGCCAACTTAACGTGGCAACCAATAATACGACCGTAAGTAGCAAGCTGTTCAAAACCAGCAATACGATAACTATCTGTCGAAATTAATACCACTTGGTCTGCGCCGTGCAGCTGAGCAAAACGGGCCGCTAATTTCGCAATAGTGGTGGTTTTACCCACGCCTGTTGGCCCAACAAGAGAAACCACGCCACCACGTTGAATAATATCATTGTTAGTGGTGTTTAATTGTTGCGCTATAATATGTTTTGCTTGCTCAAAGGCATCTTTTTCAAGGCTATTGGCTGGAATGTAACCCGCAATTTGATCAGCCACTTGTTCATTAAGACCCATCGACATTAATTTATTAACCAACACAGCACGCATCGGATCTTTTTGCGCCATATCTTGCCACATTAGCCCTGACATTTGATGTTCTAACAGCTGACGAATAGATGACATTTCTTTTTGCATATTATCAAACTCACTGCCACTTATTTGACGTTCGCCACGCGAAGCCATTTGCTCAGGTGCAGGTGTTGATGAGTCAAGCGAGTTATTAACGTTTGACTTATTTGACCCATGCTGAATAGTATCTGCTTGTTGGTGGTCCGCGTGATCAGATGAGTCTACGTCAGTAGTTTGCTCTAAACGCGTAGTGAAATTTTTGAACTGTTGTTCAATATCTTGTGGTGTCGCACCAGGCTTTTTGTCCGCTTGATGATTAACCTCATGAGTTGAGCTCTCTATTTGACTATTAAATGCTTGTCTTGCTGGCGCTATATCATAACCATTTTGTTGTACTTGTCGGCTTAGTAACGCGGCTAAGCTATCGGCAGGCAAAGTTGTTGACGTTTCTACTGACTGAGGTGCGCTACTAATGGCTACCGTATCTTCAACACTATCGAATCGGTCAACTCGATCAGTCGGTTGGATATTGGCAGCTGTACTCGCTTTGCTGTGCTCAGATACTGATGATTGGGCAGGCTTAACACTTTGGTTATAATCAACCGCTGCCATTAACTCGACACCTTCAGCAATTTTTTTATTGGACATAATCACGGCATCAACACCCAAATCTTCTTTAATTTGTGCGAGTGCGCTTCTCATATCTTTTGCTACATAACGTCTAATTTTCATCGCCAACCCTTATAATTCAGTACAACTTACTTTGAAGTATTTTTTTACTGGCCGATAGCGCTCACAATTTTGATTTGCTTATCATCTGGAATTTCTTGATAAGAAATCACCCGTAATCCCGGGATGGTATATTTAACAAATTTAGCTAAAACTGCACGTAAAATGCCTGACGTTAATAAAATTGGCGTGTCGCCAGCCATTTCTTGCTGTTGTGCGCCATCTGTCAAAGATTTCTGTAGTCTTTCTGCTAAACCTGGTTCGATACCTGCGCCATCATCTCCAGCCATTTGCATAGACTGATGCAACATTTGTTCCAACTCTGGCGACAAAGTTATGACAGGTACCTCTATTACAGGTCCAACTAACTCTTGCACGATAAATTTTCGTAAGGTTATCCGAACCGCCGCCGTTAACACTTCAGGGTCTTGAGTCTTAGGACCATACTCAACTAAGGTTTGAATAATGCTCCGCATATCACGTACAGCAACCCCTTCATTCATTAAGTTTTGTAGTACTTTTACGATAGTGCCTAATGACAAGACATCAGGAATGAGGCCTTCAATCAATTTAGGATAAGTCTTAGCTAACATATCAAGTAAGTTTTGAACTTCCTCATGCCCTAATAGCTGTGCCGTATTATTAGTTAAAATTTGACTTAAATGTGTTGCTAATACCGTGGCTGAATCAACCACCGTATAGCCAAGTGATTGTGCGTGTTCTCGTTGCTCTTTATTTATCCACACAGCATCTAAGCCAAAAGCAGGGTCTTTGGTTGCAACGCCATCAAGCTTACCAAATACTTGACCTGGATTAATAGCCAGTTCTTGGTCGTGGCGAATTTCCGCGTCACCTACCGTGACTCCCATAAGTGATATCCGGTAACTGTTAGGATCTAAGTCTAAGTTATCGCGAATATGAACGGCTGGTACCAAAAAGCCAAATTCTTGCGAAAGCTTTTTTCTCACGCCTTTAATGCGATTAAGTAGCTCTCCACCTTGAGCTTTATCCACCAAAGGAATTAAGCGATAGCCTATTTCTAGGCCGATAATATCAACATGATTGACATCATCCCAACCTAGGTCTTTAACTTCGGCTTCTTGTTGCTGATTTTCAACGTCTGCCGCCTGACCTTGTTCAATTAACTCTGCCGCCGCCGCTGCTTTATATTTACTATTAAAAAACGCTACTCCCGCGATTAATATCGCAAAGGTTAAAAAGGCAAAGTGTGGCATTCCAGGCACAATACCCATAACAAACATCACACCTGCGGCAATATAAAGTGATTTTTCTTGGCCAAGTTGACTACTAACTTGCTCGCCCATATCTTGAGAAGTATTTTGGCGGGTAACCACGATTGCCGTGCCTACTGATAGCAATAACCCTGGAATTTGTGCAACTAAACCGTCTCCGATCGTCAGTAGAGTATAAATTTCTACCGCACTGTCAAACGAAAGATCATGCTGCACCATACCAATAATTAAACCACCAACAATATTGATAAAGAGAATTAAAATCCCCGCAATAGCATCACCTTTAACAAATTTACTCGCACCATCCATTGAACCATAAAAATCGGCTTCACTGGTAACTTCAACTCGGCGTACTCTCGCTTCATCTGCGGTTATAAAACCGGCATTTAAATCAGCATCAATCGCCATTTGTTTACCTGGCATAGCGTCTAAAGTAAAGCGCGCCGTTACCTCTGCAATACGCCCTGCACCTTTGGTAACAACAACAAAATTGATGATAATCAAAATGGCAAAAACCACTAAACCAACCGCGTAATTGCCGCCAATAACAACCGAGCCAAAAGCTTCAATAACTTTCCCTGCCGCATCGGGGCCTTTATGCCCCTCAAGTAATACCACTCGGGTACTGGCAACATTGAGCGCTAAACGTAAAATAGTCGCAATGAGCAATACCGCTGGAAATGAACCAAACTCAAGCGGTTTTAAGGTATAAACCGTGATCAATAAAACCACCAGAGACAAGGCAATATTAAAGGAAAAAAGAATATCTAACAAAAATGCCGGCATAGGCAAAATCACCATACCAAGCGCCGCCATCACAAGGAATGGCGTACCTAAACCCGAAAGTAGGTTAAGTTTTTGTTGCTTTAATTTATTGAAAATTTCGGCTAACTGCATGAGTGCTTAAGGATAATTTTTTGACGTGACTTTTAACAAGCAACAATCAGACCAATATTACTTTTTTGTAATTTAAGCATTTTTATTTTACATTTTTGACTATCACCATTGCTCAGTCCTTGTTGGTATAAAAAAACTCATCATGCATAAACGACAAATATTTTTTACTAACAGCTGATGGCTAATTGTTTTACGAACGGCTGACAGCGATGTCTTTTTACTGAAAGCTGAAAGCTAATCCCGAGCTTTTTTAACTCCGGGTTAATAGCGAAATTCATCTGGGATGGGTAAGTTTTTGGCCACGGGTTTGGGTCGGCGCGCCTGACCTTTTTTATGCGCACTCAACTGAAAAATAAATGCCAGTATTTGTGCCACTGCTGCAAATAATTGTTCTGGGATTTCTTCATTGGGCTCTGCGGTGTAATATAAAGATCGAGCCAAAGCCGGAGATGCCACAACCTCAATATTATGCTCTTTGGCAATGGTACGAATATGCAAGGCCATTTCATCTATGCCTTTAGCAACTAATACCGGTGCGCCACCCGCTTCGGTGTCATATTTAAGCGCTATTGAATAATGAGTTGGGTTAGTGATCACCACATCAGACTGGGGTACGTCTTGCATCATGCGCCGTTCTGACATTTCATATTGCGCCCTTCTAATCCGACCTTTTGTTTCTGGGCTACCTTCAGAGCTTTTCATTTCATCTTTAATTTCTTGCATACTCATTTTTAATTCCCGGTTATGATTCCACACTTGATATGGCGCATCAATAACGACAATAATACCAATTGAAAATGCTAAGGCTAAAAACATCCACATCAGTAATGACACCGCATGAGCAAAGTTATGCGGAATATTCTCCGTACTTAAACTCAATATTTGGCCAAACAAACTACTCAGTAATAAATACGCTGAAATAAAAACCACTAAAAACTTAAGAATTGATTTAATAAGTTCAACATAGGATTGCACACGAAACATGCGTTTAAACCCAGCCATCGGCGAAAGTTTACTGGCTTTTGGTGCCATGGCTTCCCAAGAAAAACTGATACCGCCCAGCAGCATGTTGCCAATTAAGGCCGCAAAAACAATAATAATATGTATCCAAAGAAAAGGCACAGTTATCGCACTGATACTATCACTGATCACTTGATACAAGGCATGCACATCCATGGTTTCTTTCCGACTTAGGCTAAGCAGACGAGTCATCATCTTTGCTAGGCCCTCAACCAAAGAATTGCCCATGAGCATCAATGCCGCAGCACTACCGACTAAAACAAACATAGTGCCTAAATCTTTTGAACGCGCTATTTGGCCTTTTTTTCTTGCGTCAGAAAGTTTTTTCGCCGTGGGTTCTTCGGTTTTTTCACCGCTATCAGATTCAGCCATTAGGGCGCCGCGCCACAATCGATAAGATAACAGCTAAAATCTAAAGCCCGTTGCCATT
>Ga0307489_10000966_pt1 | contig 18461 bp, 11 predicted proteins | sample SB12metaG_FD_202247 | JGI IMG/M metagenome (GOLD analysis project Ga0307489, IMG submission 202247) | Sea-ice brine microbial communities from Beaufort Sea near Barrow, Alaska, United States - SB 1.2 | ecosystem: Environmental > Aquatic > Marine > Coastal | place: USA: Alaska | collected...
TATGCCAACAATGGCTAACAGTGGTAATTTTAATTGGACCTATGATAAAGATGAAAGTCGTTACCAAATAAACTTAGATAGTTCAACCAGTCCATTCTTACGTCCATTTTATGCAAATCAATTTGATCTATCTTTTGAGCATTACTTTACTGAAACTGAAGGAGCTATCGTGGTTGCTCTTTGGTATAAAAATATTGAAAACATGGTTGGTGATGCCGTAGATAAAAACTTTGATTATGCTGCTGCAGGTATAGAAGTACCTTCGACACCTGAAGATAAACTTGTTGATGAAAATGACGATATTATTGACTATGTCAATGGTAGTTATAATCATGCAGAAAATAATGCAGATGCGGGTTATATGCGTGGTATTGAAATTGGCTATACACAAACATTTTCTTTCTTACCAGGTTATTTGTCTGGCTTAGGGGCTAATGTTAACTTCTCTTACACACAAAGTGAGATTGATGTTAAGTCAAAAGTACCTGGAGAAAATGGTGCATTAGGACCAATTGAAGGTTTATCACCACGTGTACTAAGCGCAACTTTGTTTTACGACTGGAATGATAAATTCTCAGCTCGATTGAGTAGTCGTTATCGTTCAGCTTATTTAAGTCAGCAAATCGCTATTGGTGATTCACAGTCGGCTTACTTCGAAGAAGAAACTATTTACTCAGCACAAATGTCGTATAACTTCACTGAAAACCTGCAAGCGGTTGTTTCAGCAGATAACATTACAGATGAACCTAACATTTCATACTTTGGTGATACTGTAAGAACGGGAACAATTCAGTATTTTGGTCGTACCATTTATTTTGGCGTCAACTATAAGATGTAAGTAGGTTATTAACACTTTAAAAGAGCAACACTTGAGTGTTGCTCTTTTTTTTACCTTAACATTAATTTCTTCTTCAAGCCCAATAAATGACCAAGCACTATTGTTCGCTAGACGCTTCAGTCAATAACCATTCTTTAAAACATTCAATCGCTGATGTTGAATGGTGTTGAATGAGATAATAACCAGCATTGGCTTCTATTGGATTAAAAGGTGTAACCAAACGCCCTTCCTTAAAATCATCTTTGACTAAGGCATAACGGGCTAAAGCAATACCAAGGCCAGCTTCGGCTGCCGCCATAGCCATATCTGTTCGATTAAAAAAATGTCCTTGTTGACTATCTGCTGTTATAGCCATATGTTCAAACCAATATTGCCACTCAACCGTTTTATCAGCTCCTTTCCAAGGCATTGCATCGTGAAGTAAAGTCGCAGTTTGCCAAATCTCTTTTTGATTGGTCGTTGAGCTATCTTGCCAATTAAATTTATCAAAATAATCGGGACTCATTACCGGAATGAGCTTTTCAGCCAATAATAATTCAACTTGACAATTAACATAGGGTGATTGCCCGTAGTCAATTGCCAGATCACAGTTATTGTCATGATGATCAAGTAAAGCTCCTTCCGCAAACGTTTGAATACTTATATTGGGGAAAATGCTATAGAATTTTTGAAGTCGAGGAACCAACCACTTAAAAGCAAATGATGGTGTTAATTTCAACCTGATGTCACCATCAAACGTTTGCCTTTGCTGCAGCTCATCAATTGCCTTTTCAATTTCATAAAAATTTTGTTGCACCACGTGATAAATACTAAGCCCCTTCTTTGTTAGCTTTATTCCACGTGAGTGTCTTTCAAATAATTGTATTGACAATTGAGATTCTAATAAGCGTATTTTCTGACTCACAGCTCCGGTAGTGATATGTAAATAACTAGCTGCTTGCGTAAAACTGCCCAATTTAGCGGCAAGCTCAAACGTTGCTAACCCAGAAAATATGCTACCTTTTAATGACATAAAAAGAATCTGTGTATAGAAAAACTATAGACAGATACTAATAAATATCGCTTGTTAAATACAGTTATTTTTTGCATTGTATTCACTTATTTTAAGGTTTGTTAATGTGAATACATAATCATGAAAGTTATAGTTTTAGGTAGCGGTGTCATTGGACTCACATCTGCATGGTACTTAGCCCAAGCGGGGCATCAGGTAACGGTTGTTGATCGTCAACCAAGAAGCGCAGAAGAAACAAGCTTTGCTAATGCCGGACAAATTTCATATGGTTGTTCATCACCCTGGGCCGCTCCTGGTGTTCCTATAAAAGCCTTAAAATGGTTAATACAGAAACATTCTCCACTGGTGCTAAAGCCAGGCACATCGCCTGAGCTTTATATTTGGGCAATGAAAATGCTAAAAAATTGTACGGATAAAAACTATCAAATCAACAAGAGTCGTATGCTACGTATTGCTAATTATAGTCGACAATGTCTTATAGATTTACGCAAAAGCCAATCGATACTTTATGATGGCCGCCAAAAGGGGACACTCCAAGTTCTTCGTAATCACGCGCAAGTTGATACCATTCAAAAAGATATGAAGTTATTGCGCGACAGCAATATCCGTTTTGAACTTCTCAACCTTGAGCGTTGCATTGAGGTTGAACCTGGATTAGCCTTGGTTAAAGATAAAATAGTGGCAGGGCTACATTTACCTGATGATGAAACAGGAGATTGTTATCAATTTTGTCAGCAACTAACGGAATTAGCGATAGCGGCAGGAGTTACTTTTAAATTTAACGTTAATGTAAAAAATTTGTTAAGTGATTGTACCAAAATTACCGGCGTAAATACTTCCATTGGTGAACTCAAAGCAGATGCTTACGTGGTTGCTTTGGGAAGTTACTCGGTAGAATTACTCAAACCAGTGGGGATCAATCTACCTGTATACCCCGTTAAGGGATATTCATTAACTTTGCCTATGATTAATGCGGAGTTTTCGCCAGTTTCCACGGTAATGGATGAAAGCTATAAAGTAGCAATAACCCGATTTAATGATCGTATACGTGTTGCCGGCACTGCAGAATTAGCTGGATTTAATTTAGATTTATCCAATAAACGCCAAGCAACTATCGCGATGGTCGTTGAGGATTTATTCCCACAAGCAGGAGATATGAATAAAGCAAAATTTTGGACCGGGCTACGTCCAATGACACCAGACGGCACACCTATTATAGGTAAAACCAGTATGGCTAATTTATATACTAATACCGGTCATGGCACGCTGGGTTGGACTATGGCCTGCGGCTCTGGTCGACTTTTAGCAGATATTTTATCTGGTAATAAACCCGATATTGATACCACGGGTTTAAACCACTTTCGTTATCAATAATATACGACTAAAAATAAGGTAGTAATTGATGTTTAAAGATGGGCTAAAACTGATATATAGCGAAGCTTAGTGGGGCTATTTTACCTACCTCGTTATTACTAACTGATTGATAAAGTAATCGATTTACATCAGAAGTTGGCATAAAATCAAGTGTTTGCATTTCATTTTCAGTATTAAAAACAATCACCAACTTTTGTGCTTCCACCTCTCGACTAATAGCAAAGACTCCCGGTTTATCTTGTGAATAAAGTGTTTGTTGTTGGCCAAAGCGTAACGCTGGATATTGCTGGTATAATTGAGATAATTTGGCAAATTGGCGATAAAACAGATGACTAACATCAAAGTTATCGTCAGCGGTAGTTTTAGTCGTTGCTAGTAAATTATCATCGTTATAACTGGCAACTTTTGAGGGCATCATATCTTGTCGTGATGCTTGATCACCGCCATCGCCAATAAAGCCTTGCTCATCACCATAATATATAACCGGAACACCTCGAGCCAAAAATATCATAGCATTGGCAAGTAAATTACGCTGAATTTTCTCATTTTCACTGTAGTTAAATTGACTGGCTTTTAATGCATAAGTAAAACGACCCATATCGTGGTTACCTGTAAAGTTAACTAATTGATTAGCGTCAGAGCTGAAAGTTTTGTAATGATAATCTTGAGCGAACAATGCCGCCAATTTATCTGTACCTAGTTGATCAATTAGTGTTTGATGCATTGTTTGCTGAAAAGCAAAATCAAGTACCGAGGGAATTTTTCCTTCAGTAGTAAATTGACTCAAAAATTTAGGTTCAAAACTGTACACTTCACCAAACATAAAAAAATTGACTATACCCTGCTTTTTAGCGTGTGCCATTAACGCTGGCGAAAACTGCTGCCAAAACTCTATATTGACATGTTTTACAGTATCTATCCGAAAACCATCCGGTTTAAATTCATCTATAATGTCTTTATAAATTTTAGTCATACCGGCAGCAACATCATCATCATCAGTGTTAAGATCATCAAGACCAGAAAAATCACCTCGAAGTGCGCTTTCCCCTTGCCAATTTGAATCACCTTGATTATGGTAGACGTTAATATCATTGAGCCAAAACGGTGATTTTATTTGTTCATTGCCTGCTGGTATTAAAGGGGTATAACGGTCACCTTTCATTAATTGCGCTAATGACTTAAATGGGCAATTTTTATTATTTAACAACCAAGTTAACCCATCATTTCCATGACACTCTTTGTATTTAATAACATCGGCTGTATGATTGGTAATAATATCAAAAAATACTTTGATATTGCGTTGATGAGCTTGGTTAATAAAGTGCTTTAACTCTGCATTAGAGCCAAGGTGAGGATCTATTTCAGTAAAATCTAAAATCCAATAACCGTGATAACCGGATGTACCAGCCTGCATCGCTTGGTTACGTAATACTGGTGTTAACCAAATGGCACTTACACCCATGTTATCTAAATAGGCCAATTTCTCAGTTAAACCGGCTAAATCACCACCATGATACATGCCTTTATGGCTAACATCTAAACCACCATGAGATAAGACACGCTTTTTATCACTAACGTTAGCACCTAAGTCGTTTGTGCTATCACCATTGTAGAAACGATCAGGTAAAACAAAATAGAAAACTTCGTCTTGAATACTTCTTTCTTGATAGGGTGCTAATGATGATGCTTTGGCAACAAGCTCATTTTCAGCTCTTTCCACTTTATTTATCTTGCCATCTACATCACTAGCTTTTAGCGTTATGGAAACGAAAAGACTTAGCACTATGATAAATAACAACGTGGATTGATGTAAAAAGTTCATTCAGCATTCTCTTATTATTCGAACCAGGACATTAGCTAGAACTAACTTTTTATTGAGTTTATAATCAATAAATCGTCTAACTAAAGCCTGGCGTATAAACTCGCAAAAGCAGGAAAATTAAAAATATTCTTATCAAGAACTTCATGTGTCGCTAATTGATGATCGGTTAACGTGACAAGGTTATCAATATTAACACCTAGCGATTCAACGGCTAATGCCTGTTTCTGCTCAGATAAATTAAAGCAAACCAGTAATTCTTCACCTTGGTATCTTCTGATAAACGCCAAAATAGGCTCAGGCGTATCAAGTAATTGAATATCACCATAAAGTAACGCAGGTTGTGTTTTGCGCCAATGATTAAAATGTCGATAGCTATTGAGTACAGAGTCAACTTGTTTATCTTGCACATCAACCGCTTTATTTACATGTTCATTAGCTATAGGTAACCAAGGTTTAGCTTCACTAAAACCAGCGTTAATTTGTGCTTGTTGCCATGGATGAGGAGTACGACAACCGTCTCTTCCTTTAAACTGTGGCCAAAAAGTGATGCCATAAGGATCTTGAATATCCTCATAAGCAATATCAGCTTCAGTTAATCCTAGTTCTTCACCTTGATAACTACACACGCTGCCTCGTAATGATGAGGTCATAGCAAAAAGCATTTTAGAAAAATCATCACTTTTATAACCACCCCAACGTGAAACTACCCGTTCGACATCATGGTTCGAGATTGACCAACATGGCCAACCATCAGATACGCTAGCTTCTAGCGATTGGACGACTTGCTTTATATAACTAGCAGTAAAGTTATCTGTTAATAAGTCAAAGCTGTATCCCATATGTAAACGGCCGTTACCTTGGGTATATTGTGCCATCGTTTTCAATGAGTCTTCTGATGAAATTTCACCTAAAGCTACCGTGTTAGGGTATTTATCCAATAAGCTACGAATGGACTCAATAAAGCCTAGGTTTTCATCTTGGGTATTATTATAATAATGGTATTGATAAGCGTAAGGATTTTTTTCATCAAAACCAATGCTTTGTCTTAATGCTTCTGGCTTGGCTGGATTATCACGTAATTTTTTATCGTGAAAACAAAAATTAATGGCATCAAAGCGAAAGCCATCGACACCTCGCTTTAACCAAAACTCCACATTATCAAGTACTGCTTGACGAACTTTAGGGTTATGAAAGTTTAAATCTGGCTGGCTTGATAAAAAGTTATGCAAGTAATATTGCTGACGTCTGGGTTCCCAAGTCCAGCCAATACCACCAAAAATAGAAAGCCAGTTATTGGGTGCTGTTCCATCTTCTTTCGCATCAGCCCAAACATACCAATCAGCTTTGTCATTCGTTTTATTTTCTCGGCTATTAAGAAACCATTGATGTTGATCCGAGGTGTGACTTAAAACCTGATCAATCATGATTTTAATGCCTAAATCATGCGTTTTAGCCACTAGCGCATCAAAATCAGCTAAATTACCGAACAAGGGATCAATATCACGGTAATCACTAATATCGTAGCCAAAGTCTTTCATTGGTGATTTAAAAAATGGTGAAATCCAAATCGCATCTACACCTAAACTATCAACGTAATCAAGTTTGGCAATAATACCCGGTAAATCACCAATACCATCTTGGTTAGCGTCATTGAAACTACGTGGGTATATTTGATAAATTACCGCTCCACGCCACCACATTTGTTCACTCATTTATTAACCTCAATATATTATTCTTTTATTTCTAACAACATCTTACCAATGTCCTAAAAATAATACGCAATAACAAACACGGGGAAAAGACCTTGCATACGTATGCATAGATAATCATATCAAATTGCATACGTATGTATTAGATTCGTATCCGAAAGTTAAAAAAACAAGTCCCTGCATACGTATTCAAGATGTCCTTGCTGCCAGACTAAAGGTATTATATTCAGTTGATGAGTGTGAATAAACCGATAATTTTGAGATTAAAATCAGAATAAATCAAGGGGAATATCTTGGCTTCGTTAGCGGGTAAAATACAAGGGTATCATTTAGCATTATTACTGTTCTGCTTTTTAAGCATTAGCAGCATAGTGCATGCTAAAAAAGCAGAGCATTACATTAGCCACCAAGTGACTAATAATAATTCAAACAAAACCTTAATCATTAACACTAAGCAAACACAAGTCATATTAAGCGCTTATGGAGATGCTATCGAGGTGGTTTATAAAAGACCTAGCGCTAATAAAACCATGATGACATTACCCTCATTCGCTATTAAAGAAAATGCAAAAAAACAACCTTTCACATTAGTTGAAAAAAATAAACATTTAGTGTTTACCAGTAATACTCTTACAGCCATTATTAATAAGTCGCCCTTTGGCATTAGTTATTATCAAGGCAATAAACTACTTATTGCAGAAGAGATTGGCTATTTTACAGGACTTAACTCACCGATAGTAGTCGATGATACAACAAATCGAATTGAAAAAATTCAAGCTCCCTTAAGACACGGTTTTCGTTTTAAACTAGCTGCACAAGAAAAACTACTTGGCACGGGAGAGCGTGTATTAGGAATGGACCGACGGGGTCATCGCTTACCTTTATACAACAAAGCACATTACGGCTACAGCACCATATCTAAACAGATGAATTTTGGCATTCCAGCCGTTATGTCAACAAAAAAGTATATTTTATTATTTGATAATTCTGCCAAAGGTTGGCTTGATTTAGGTAAAACAGAAAAAGACATTTTACAGTTTGAAGCCGTAAGTGGCCGCTCATCTTATATTGTTATTGCGGGTAACAGCTATCCACAACTGATCAACAATTATGTCAAACTTACCGGCAAACAGCCCTTACCCCCGCGCTGGGCTTTAGGCAGTTTTTCTTCGCGCTTTGGTTACCGCAACGAAGAGCAAGTGCGCGACACAGTTAAAAAATTTATCGATTTAGATATACCCCTTGATGCTCTAGTACTTGATTTATATTGGTTTGGCAAAGATATAATAGGCCATATGGGTAATCTTGAATGGGATAAAGAGGCATTTCCTCACCCTGAAAAAATGATGCAAGATCTGAAAAACCTAGGTGTTAAAACAGTGCTCATTACCGAACCTTTTATCTTAACTAACTCCAGTAAATGGCAAGAAGCGGCAGATAATAATGCTTTAGCAAAATCAGCAGATGGTAAGGAAAAACGCTTCGATTTTTATTTTGGCAATACGGGGCTAGTTGATATTTTTAATAAACAAGGTAGAGATTGGTTTAAGTCTATTTACAAAAAATTAGATCAACAAGGTGTTACTGGTTGGTGGGGCGATTTAGGTGAGCCTGAAGTACACCCAAGTGATACATTGCATACCTTAGACAATGGCGAAGTTGTTGACGCTGATACAATTCATAATGTCTATGGCCATCAGTGGGCTAAAATGCTGTTTGAACAACAACGTGAAATTAATCCTCAACAAAGAACTTTTATTTTAATGCGATCGGGATTTGCTGGCTCACAACGCTATGGCATGATCCCATGGACGGGTGATGTTAGTCGCTCTTGGGATGGTCTTAAACCACAAGTTGAGCTCAGTCTACAAATGAGTTTATTAGGGTTAGCTTATACCCATTCCGATTTAGGCGGTTTTGCAGGTAGTGAACAATTTGATAAAGAAATGTATATTCGATGGTTGCAATATGGTGTTTTCCAACCTATTTATCGTCCTCACGCACAAGATAATATTGCCGCTGAAGTCGTTTATCACGATAAAGAAACCCAAGATATATTGCGTAAATTCATTAAATTAAGATACCAATTATTACCTTATAACTATACCTTAGCATATCAAAATAGCATAACAGGTATGCCTTTAATGAGGCCGTTATTTTTTGAAGATGAAGGTGATTTAAACCTCATTGATAATGCTAAAAGTTACTTTTGGGGGAATGCCTTTTTAGTGACGCCTGTTGTCGAAGCTGGTGCCAAATCTGTTGCAGTCAATCTACCCCAAGGTGTTTGGTTTGATTACTTCACTGGGAAAAAATACCTAGGCGGTAAAACGGTAGCGTTACCTACATCGATTGAGACCTTACCCGTATTAGTGCGTGCGGGATCTTTTATTCCTATGATTGATGATATTCAAACCACAGAGCACTATAATAGCCGTTCATTAATATTACATTATTATGCCGATAGTTCTATTACTACCAGTAGCGGTAAAATGTTCGACGATGATGGCAAAAGTAACCACAGCATCGAACAAGGTTTATTTGAACTGTTACAGTTTTTTGCTGAGCAAAAAGTTAACAATCAGGGTTTAGTGATGTCACTAACACACAGTGGTGATTATCCTAGCATGCCTCAGCAACGTAATATTAAGTTGGTAGTCCATCATCTAGATAACCAGCCTAAACAAATAACATTAAGAAATAAAGTCATCAATGTTAGTGAGAGTGAGCATTCAAAGGCTTATTGGAACGCTAAAGAGAGGTCTTTAACGTTCAACTTTATTTGGCGACACCAACCGCTTACTTTAGCAATAAAATAATTAATAAAAATTAGTGCTCCAATGTTGGTTATCTAGTAAAAGTTATTAACTAGAAAATTGGTTTATAAGGCAAGTGCTCTATTATCCGTTGAATACGTATGTAAGAGATAGCTGTCTCTTACCATAATGAGTATATTATTATTATTGATAGCCATGTGTTCGGCCCTTCAATACAAACCTTGTTTAATTTTTCCCTACTTATTAGGCATTTTCATTTTTATCAAACTAACCCACTAAAATAGAAGAGTTGTACTATATGACCAGTGAAACCAACAATCAGCATAAACCTCGACTTAATTTTTGGCAAATATGGAACGTTAGTTTTGGTTTTCTTGGCGTACAATTCGGCTTTGCTCTGCAAAATGCCAATGCCAGTAGAATATTATCTGACTTAGGCGCTGATCTGCACTCCTTATCTTTATTTTGGTTAGTAGCCCCTATTATGGGGCTACTTATTCAGCCAATAGTAGGCTCGGCCTCAGATAAAACATGGAATCGCTTAGGTCGACGTACCCCTTATATTTTAGCTGGTGGCATTGCAGCCGCTATTGGCATGATATTAATGCCAAATTCAGCAACACTAGCAAGTTTTATCACCCCGTTAATATTTGGCGCTATGATGCTAGCTATTATGGATGCATCCTTCAATTTAGCCTTCCAACCATTTCGAGCATTAGTCTCTGACATGGTACCAAGCGAGCAACGAACCATTGGCTATTCTATTCAATCTTTTTTGATCAATATTGGTGCAGTATTAGGTTCTATTTTACCCTTTGTATTAACAAATGTAGTTGGTATAGAAAATACCGCGAATGCTGGCGAAGTAGCTCCCTCTGTTATTTGGGCATTTTATTTAGGCGCCACTGTCATGCTTGGTTCGGTATTATGGACAGTAATAAAAACCAAAGAATATGCTCCTGGTAATCATGGTTTACCCGAATTAGAACTACAAAAGAGTCAAAAAAATTCCATTGAAAAACTGACTGGTTTTTTTGCTTTAATGAAAACAATGCCCTCTACTATGAAACAATTAGGTATAGTACAATTTTTTTCATGGTTTGCTTTATTCATTATGTGGGTTTATACCATGCCAGCCATTAGCCAGCATATTTGGGGAATCGAAGCGAAATGGTTTGATCCCATCTATCTGGAATCGATTACCGTAATACCGAAAGAAATTGCCTTGGCAAAAGGTACTGCGGGGGATTGGGTTGGTATTATCTTCGCAGCTTATTCTTTATTTGCCGCAATTGCTTCACTGTTTCTAGCAAAAATAGCCAATACGATAGGTCGAAAGTTGACTTACTCACTATCTTTATTAGCGGGGGGTATAGGTTATTTAAGCATAATTTTGATTCAAAATTCAGAACCTACATTAGTTAACTTATTGATCACTGAAATTGAAGTACCACAAGGTGCCGTTTCATTATTTTTACCTATGGTAGGTGTTGGTGTTGCGTGGGCTGCTATTCTCGCCATGCCTTATGCAATATTAGCCGACTCATTACCAGCTAAGCAGACTGGGGTTTATATGGGGATTTTTAACTTTACGATTGCCGCGCCACAAATTATTTCCGGTATATTTGCGGGCTGGATATTGACCTCTGTATTTGATAACCAAGCTATTTATATCATTATGTTAGCAGGTATATCTATGGTGCTAGCTGCCGCTTCTGTCGGTTTTGTTAAAGAGGGTGATGAGAAAGATATCGCTGTTGACAATACTGCCGCGACAATCAAACAATAACTTAAAGCGAATTGATGCCAACTTATAACAAATAGTTAACCTGTAATACTAAATATAAGGCTCTCAGTATTTTATTTAAAGTTTTAATTTAGTATCCAGAACTCAGGTTAACAACCACAGGATTTTCTTTTAACTAACTCTGCCTTAATCAAGCTGGTTGTTACCTGATTACCAGCAATAAGCTCAAGTAAACTATCGACCAATAACTCACCAGCTAATTGTGTATCTTGTTTCACTGTTGTTAGTGGAGGAAAAGTTAAGTTTGCAATAGCGATATCATCAAACCCTACCACCGCCACTTCCTCGGGTATTTTAATGCCCTGCTCTTGTAAAGCTCGAATAGCGCCTATAGCAATTAAATCACTGGCCGCGCAAATAGCATCAAACTGTTCACCACTGGCAATTAATTTACAGGCGGCATGATAACCCGCTTCTTCGGTATACAAAGCATTAAATTGTATCTTGTCATTTATTGGTAAATTGTTTTCTTTTAACGCTCGGCAATGGCCTTTGTAACGATCAAAAAACTCAGGGGCATGGGTCGAAGCAGTACCTAAAAAAGCTAAGTGTTCATAGCCATGTTCAATAACATGCTCAGTGATTTCTTTGCCTCCTTGAAAATTATCACAGCCAATAGAAGTAAAGGGGATATTTTCAATTCCAGCCCCCCAGTGCACAAAGTGTGTACCTTGCTCGATAAGTTGTACTAACTTTTCTTCAAAATCGACAAAGTCACCATAGCCAAGCAAAATCAACCCATCAGCTTTATTACTATCCTCAAAGTCAGCATGCCAGTTGTTACTTGCTTGCTGAAAAGACACTAATAAGTCGTAACCCTTTTTCGAGCAAGCTCGGGTTATGCTACCTATCATAGAAAGAAAAAAGGGATTGATTGCAGAATCGTCTGCAGTCGGATCTTCAAACAATAGCAAGGCAATAGTATCACTTTGTTGAGAGCGTAAATTACTAGCGTTTTTATCCACTTTATAATTCAACGTTTTCGCAATTTCTTGGATTTTTAGTCGTGTTTCTTCGTTCACTAAAGGACTATTTCTTAGCGCCCTCGACACGGTTGACTGAGAGACACCGGCTTGGTATGCGATATCAAATGACGTAGCTTTATCTTTCAAAATATTACCCTAGAAACATCTGTCACAAAGACGATATTTTAGAGTATACTTTATACCTACTTGATTTAAAAATAAAGATAAATGTAAAAAGTCCTCAGTTTTTATCAAGTATTATGAATCGTTATATGAACTAGTTTTCAACTATGTTTAACGTGATTAAACAAACAATTGCGTAAACTGTAATTTAATTGTATTTTCCTAAGTCAACTGCATAATGATTTGCTGTTCTAGCATTTGAATTCGTACTGAGTTTAAAACTTGTAAGTTAACGCCTTGGCTTGTTATATATTGGGATGAATATAAGAGTAATTTTAGTGGATGGTTTGAACGCAGGATTGTTAATAAAAGGGATGCTGGCTATAGCTTCACTCAATGAATTAATTGATAAGATACTCTCGAATGACATCACCATAACTTCGACTAACTTTTAGCTGCTTATCACAACTAAGATAAACAAAAAATTCGCCTTTGGTATGTGCCGTAGCACGCTCTATTTTTGACATATTAATAATAGTTGAGCGATGTATACGTTTAAAAAAATGGGGGTCAAGTTGACCAAGTAAATCTTTCATAGTACTACGCATAACATGGGTAACGCCTTGACTATGAACACACATATAGTCACCTGCAGCATCAATCCAATCGATATCTATCATACTAACTAAGGACACAGTGCTACCATCTTTTATAAAAAGTTTTTCATTATGTGGGTTATTACCACCCATTACTGGATTAATAGGATCACTGACTATTCGTGGGGGTAAGGAATCATCAATTTGCCCTAATGCATCTAATAAATGTTGCTTAACATCACTCAGTGCATTTTTTGAAGAATATGCTAGCACAGCCCTTTGCACAGCCCTTTCCACCTGTTTCTCATCCAATGGTTTTAATAAATAATCTACTGCATTAAGATCAAACGCTGATACTGCATATTTGTCATAAGCGGTGGTAAAAATTATTATCGGCATAATGTCCGAAGCCAAAGCTTTAACAACTTCGATACCGTTCATACCAGGCATTTGAATGTCTAGGAAAATCAAATCTGGCTTATACTCTGAAACTGCCTCTATCACTTGACGGCCATTCTCACATTCAGCTACTAATTCTATTTCTGCGATGTCACGTAAATTAGCCTTGAGCAAACGTCGCGCTAAAGATTCATCATCTACAATCAGCGTTTTTAACTTAATCATACTTCTCACTGTCTTTTCTGATAGGGCAAACTCATTATAATTCGTAGACCATGAGGCAATAAATTTTTCAAAGAAAATGTATACTGCTGGTCAAATAAGGTTTCAAGGCGCCGTTGGGTATTACATAATCCTATACCACTCGGGCTAGGTAATTTACCGTTAACTAACTCTGCACCAGGACCATCGTCACTAACAGTAAGTATCAGCTGCCCTTTCCTAACAATTGCAGTAATCACAATAGTACCACCGTTTTCTTGTTGCGCTATAGCGTACTTAATCGCATTCTCAACCAGAGGCTGAAGCATTAAACTCGGTACTAAACACAAGCTAGCCGAAGGTTCAATATCTGTTTTAACAATCAATCGCTCACCAAAGCGTACTTTTTCAATATCCAAGTACAAAGAAAGTGCATCCAGCTCCTGAGATAAGCTCACCAATTGATCATGATCACCATTGAGTGAATACCGCAAAAATTTTGCAAGTTTAGACACCATATTTTTACCTTGGTCTTGATCGCCCAATTTAATTAAAGCGTAGATTGCATTGAGAGTATTAAACATAAAATGAGGGTTTAATTGATAACGTAACATTCGCAACTCCGCATCCTTAGCTGCTTCTGACGACTGCAGACTCAGTAACTTTGATTGCTGTGCCTCACCAGTTGCTTCATCTCGCTCAAACTGAAAGAGCATTGCGTATTTAATGCCATGATAAGAGGTTGCCCAACATAAAAATATTAATAAGGAGGTAAAATACCATCCACCAAACTCTCGCCAAAGCCCATGATAATTTCCGTCTAGATTGCTTGAGGCAGCAATATTAAAATCAAACACTAAACGTTCCCATTCATTAACCTTGGTTGTTTCTGTTTCAGTTTCAGCACTGTGATTACTGTTATTATGATCTTCAAGCTTTAAACGAACTGGAATTCCAGCATCTGGTGAATATACCCAAACGCTTAAGGTACTATTGGAAATATTAATAGGAATTTCATTGGCGAAACCTTTGTTGGTACTCATGGTGGTTCCTGCCCATGTTTCTGCATATGCCAGCTTAGTGGTGATGGCCACGCTACCTCCTCTCCCGCTAGGATCAGGTCCAATGGTTGTATATGTACCACCAAAATCTATGAGTTTATAGTTAATATTGTTCTGGTCAAAATTAATCGGTAAATCAATTTGTTCTAGTATACTAGCCACCGAAGAATCTGAAATGGGGCCGTTAAAGCGTGAGCTTGATTCTCCAAAATTTATGTCATCCCAATAATATGTTTTCTGGCCACTGCTCGCACCATCTTTACCAAAGTTGAAAAATATAGAGGCTTTGTCAAACACCCAACCTGGGTTCTTAAGATTCTCTGGCGAACTCGAGGCGAGTACAATTGACAAAAACAACTGAATTCGTATTATTGTCCAGACTAAGGCGATAAATATAATAGATAGCGCACCAATGATTGCTCTACCAATATATGGTTTATCCCATTGGTATAAAAAAACTTGCCTAAGGATTAAACTGAACAATATACCAAGACCTGACTGCAGCAAGCCGTGAATATTATTTGGCCAAAAATCACTAGTGGTATACCACAGGGTGAGTGCCAAGTAAGTAATTATTGACAGTGTTAACCAGCCAAAAATTTGCAAACCCCAAAAAAGCTTACTTTTAGAAGACTTAGTATTATTAAAGAAAGATGACCAAAAATTCACTATTAACTCCTATTTCCCTTTGCTTTTTTTTTGTTATTTTACTCGAAAGGTAGCAACAACCTTGTTTATATTACCTTTATTTATTTGTCGATTACAGTGTTATATACACAGTGATTTTATCTATTGAAAATCACTGTGTATCGAACCAATATGAACAGTTAGTAAAGGTAAGATTAATATCCTGTTGTAGAGTGCAAAATAAAAACTGCATTTAATAACTATATTTAGATTAGAATACTATAATAAAACGATGCGCAAGTATAATAATAAAGATTCTCTAACCTACTAATTAAACTTGTGTTTATTACGATTGACATCAAATCCTGATAATAAAATATAAGGTGTGACTGATTCAGACATAAGGTATCTATATCCATCATAAACATTATGATTCAAATTTCCAGACACTCTAGTGTTTAACGCAAATTTCCAATAGTAACTGTAATAAACAATTAGAATGAATATAGGTAATAAACTAATGCAAAAGTCACCCAATCATTGATAAATTCGGCATACTGTAGTGCCTTCACTATAGCGTTATAATTAAAATATTTAGATACATAAGGATACTAATGAAAGGTATTATTTTTTCAACGTTTCTAGAACTTGTTGAGAGGACATTTGGTTTAGAGATATGCCAAGATATATTAGATGCAAATAATGACGAAGGTATATACACATCCATTGGCAATTATGATCATCTAAATCTGGTAAAACTAATTATTTCACTTAGTAATTTAACAAATATTAGTATTCAATCTTTACAAAGGGTCTATGGTAAATCGACATTTATTAACTTATTAAATAGTATGCCAAGTCTCAAGTTAGAGTCAAAGTCTACGTTTGAATTTATAACTCAAGTCGAAGAATATATCCATCTTGAGATCAAAAAGTTGTATCCAGAGGCTAAACCACCTAAGTTTGATATTATTTCGAACAGTGAGTACGAAATGACTTTAGATTACATTTCAGCTCGTTGTCTTTCTAATGTCTGTTTTGGTCTTATTGAAGGGTGTGCTGAGTACTTCGATGAAAAAATTAATATCCAAATGCACCTTATTCAAGCAGATGGTGCTCAAGTTCGCTTTACATTGAAAAAAGTTTAGGTATTACCAATGGATAGCAAAAAATTAATTGAGTTACTTAACAAAAAAATTCTGCGTGAAACCAAAATTCGAAAAGCAGCTGAAGCACTATTGGAACAAAAAAGTACAGAGCTTTACTACTCTAAGTTACTGGTTGAAAACTCTTTGTTAGTAGTAAAAAAACAAGTACAACAAAAAGAAAAACTCCGGATTTTCACAAAAAAATTAGAAACACTTTTATTGTTTTATAACTCCCAATTATTACAAGCACCTCCCTCATCTATAATTATTCAAAAAATGCTTGGCGATCTAACCAATATCGACAACATTAAAGCTGTTCGCTTCTCTACCACTTTAAAACTAACCGAGAACAAACATTTACAGTCTGGTGATGAATGTTTGTTTTATGATTTTCCATTCACGAAAAATACTATTCAATGGAAAGACGATTATTCTCAGTTTTGTTCATATTTACATTTTGGTTCTGACCGAGTCGGTATAGTACAATTTATTTTTACCACATCTCCTAAAACTACATGGTATAGGACCATTGAAAAACAATTTTGTCTAATTACTGATATGTTGAGTGCTTCATTACAGCGTCAATTGTTACTTAATAATACGATTAAAGAGAAAATAAGAGCCGAAAGTTCAGAGAAGACTACCCGTGACTTCGTTGCAATGATTAACCACGAATTAAGGACGCCTTTAAATGGTCTACTTGGTGCCGCTGAACTCATATCGACGACATCAATAACACCCTATCAAAAAAAATTACTTAACACCGTAGACCAAGCCGGCGAAATGCTCCGTGTTATCATTAATGACTTATTAGATATTAGCAAGATTAATGCAGGTATGCTGGACTTGAAGTTAGTTAGGTTTTGTCCTAGAACCTTAATTGAAACCGTTAAACAAATATTTCAATCAGAAATGAAAGCAAAGGGTCTGGTATTTAATTGCGAGATAAATAAATTAATTCCTCAAAACCTTCTTGGTGATTCTGATAGAGTTAAACAGATTCTAATAAACCTTATTGGTAATTCTGTCAAATTCACCAGTAAAGGAGGAATAAGCTTAGTAGCATCATGGAAAGATAATTCACTTCTTTTTATTATTTCTGACACTGGGTGCGGTATTCCCAAAGATAAACAAGCAAGGTTATTTGATCCATTCATACAAGTTGATAATTCTACCCAAAGACAATTTGAAGGAACAGGTTTAGGTCTATCCATATGTAAATATTTAGTTGAGTTAATGAAAGGTAACGTCACCTTTACCAGTCAACTAAACAAGGGCACTAAATTTACCGTTTATATTCCTCTCAAACCTATAGCGGAAAAATTAAAAAGTACGGTTGAAGCAACGAAATTTACTCGTCCGATAGATAAATTGAAAATTCTAGCTGTTGAAGATATTAAAATGAATCAAGTAATCTTGGGAATGATGTTGGATGAGTTTAATATTGAACATCAATTCTCAGAGAATGGCCTGCTCGCACTTGAAGTTTTAAAAGTAAACGTATTTGATATCATTTTAATGGATTGCCGTATGCCAATTTTAGATGGGTTTCAAACAACAAAAGCCTTACGTGATCTCGGTTATAATAGACCAATAATTGCCATTACTTCCGGAACTACATCTTTGGAGACCACAGAGTGTAGAGCCTCAGGGATGGACGATATTTTACATAAACCTTATAAACGCGAAGAATTACAGAAAATCTTAAAAAAATGGGCTTAAGATCTAGAAGCCGACAATTAAGCTCATTAAAATATTTCGTTCCCAAAATAACCAAAATTTAATCAGATACTGTAATCTTTACATAAAACTTAGCTTTCAAGAACAACTGTCAGACCCTGTCTTATCACAAGGCAGCACTTTACACTTTTATAATTTCTTTCAGACAGCAAAAAGCCCGACACATAGTATCGGGCTTCTCTAAAGAGAAGTCTAGCAATGTCCTACTCTCACATGGGAACTCCCACACTACCATCGGCGCTAACACATTTCACTGCTGAGT